>Ga0209573_1001607_pt1 | contig 33700 bp, 30 predicted proteins | sample TNRBio252014_DNA_FD_185870 | JGI IMG/M metagenome (GOLD analysis project Ga0209573, IMG submission 185870) | Wastewater treatment Type I Accumulibacter community from EBPR Bioreactor in Madison, WI, USA - TNR Reactor_6/25/2014_ DNA (SPAdes)... | ecosystem: Engineered > Bioreactor > EBPR >...
TTTTTTTGTGATCAAAAAACACAAAAGTTACTTTGGTTAATGAACAATTACCGGTAATATTCGAAAAAACGAAAAATGACATAAAAAAAGAGGCTGCTGGATATTTACTATCGAGACAGCCTCTTTTTTCAATTAAGAAATTTCAGCAGAGAAAATTTTCACTGAAAACCCTGTCGGTTTTCAGATGGAATCAAAAGACACTTACTTCCCCACCACCATCTTGATAGCCGAGGAGAAATTGCCTGATTCGAGTCTGAAAAAATACACACCGGACGAGAGATCAATTGCATTAAATTTGATTTCATGATTCCCGGCTGACATGTCACTAAAATTGTGAACAAAAATCGATAATCCCGGCACGGTCAAGCCTCCCTTCTTTTGTAAAATGACTCATTTGAGCTATTGAATGTGGTATGGAGTTTTTATAAATTAGCAAAAAAATATTTGTGATTTACCCATTTTAAAATTATTTGACCAGCCAAATGAAAAGATCTTTATTATTCATGTTCCTGTGTGCTTCAGTAGCTGTTTTTCCTCAAGGGAAAAGTGACCGGTTAAATTCTACCATTTTTTATGTGCTCGTGGTTGTCCCCGGACTTTTTAGATAGGGGAGTGTAAAATTAATCTCTTACCCCGAATCTGTCCATCAGATTTTCAGCAATAAACTGTGCCATAAAATTGCTGTAGATGTTTACATAAACGACAATCGTACGACCTTTTTCTTTGTTGTAAAGCATAATTGAGTTAAACCCGTAAATAGTACCCTGATGTCCCACATAATTATCGATATGCATAACACCTATCCCATAACCATATCTCGGAATGGAAAGAATTCTGTATTTAAGTCGCTCTGTTTGCATTTCAGGGCTGATCAGAGTTCCCAAGCCAAGAGCTTTTGAGAATTTTATCAGGTCTTCCATCGACGACATCATCGAACCGGCTGACCATGCACTTGACACATCAACCATTTCTGTAAAGTCAGGTGGATATTTTTCGAGCATCGTGCTTTCATATCCGTATCCCCGACAAAAGTCACCCTCCACTTTTCTGCCAATCAATAATTTTGTGTTTTTCAGCCCGAGTGGAATTGAAATTCGCTTCCATATTTCCTCTGCCACAGAGTTTCTTGTCACCTTTTCAATTATCATTCCGAGTAGAATATAGTTGGTGTTACAATAGTCGAACTGAGCTCCGGGAGTAAATTTAAGAGGCAGGCTGGATACCATACCTATAAGTTCATCAGGAGTGTAAGCGTGTGAAGGATCATTCGCTACCTTTTGTTGGAATTCTTCGGTATCGAAATACTCTGAGTAACCTGATGACATATCTGCTAATTGTCGAATGGTTACCAATGCCGAATGTGGAACCGCAGGAAAGAATTTTGAGAGTTTATCTTCGAGATAAATTTTCCTCTCATCGACCAATTGAAGAATTACGGTTGAAGTGAAGGTTTTTGTAAGACTTCCAATCCTGAAGAGTTTTTCAGCATCCATCGGAGTTTTCCGCGCAAGATCTGCATAGCCTCTTGATCTGGTGTAGGTGAAGCCCGTCATGTCGTCCCGGTAAGCTACGACAAGTCCGGGGACATTTGTGTTCTGAATAATAGAGTCGAGCAATGCATCCATAATCTCAACTTTTCCGGTATAACTTGAGGGGCCCGTAACTGTATCACTTTTGCACCCGGCAAATATTGTTGCGCAGAGAGTGATGGAAAACAGGGATAATATTTTGGTAACTCGTGTTGTTGTCATTTGACGCTGAATCCTTTGTAAAATCTATCTAAATATAATGAACTTTTACAGTTTCTTCATCCAATCTTATTTAAAAAATTGGGAAATATATTATTATTTAAAAAATAAAAATCAATCCGATGTGTCTTGTAAGCTTTATTATGAATAAAAAAAGGCTACCAAATTTTTGGCACCTTTTTTTTGAAATATATTTCATTTGCCTCTTGACCCGGTACTATACTACAGTGCGTATATTTGTGGAATCGAAAAAAGGAATTAAAAAATGGTTGAATATTTTGTCGGTCAATTGGCAAAAGATGCCGGAATTAATGTAGAGACCATCCGCTATTATGAAAAGCAAGGATTGCTTCCAAAACCGAGGCGTAGAGATTCGCATTACAGAATCTATGACGATGAAGATTTACAACGATTACTTTTCATTAAACGAGCGAAAGAACTTGGCTTTACGCTAAAGGAGATAAGGGAGTTATGCAGGTTGAGAATAGATTACGATGCAAAATGTGGAGATATCAAAAATCTGGCAGAACAGAAACTAAAGGATGTGGATAACAGAATTAGAGACTTAAAAAAGATTAGAACAGTCCTGGCTAAACTAATAGACCAATGTGTTGATGAAGATGTATTGCCTGACGAATGCCCAATTCTTGAATCAATCAAATTTTAATAATGGAGACAAAATGAAAAATAAATTATTATCGGGTAGTGGAATTATAACAGCACTTCTCGCCTCGCTTTGCTGCATTACACCTGTTCTTTCCGTGCTTGGTGGTTTGGGAGGTATAGCTACAACATTTTCTTTCATTGAACCTTTGAGACCCTATCTTATCGGACTAACAGTTATGGTTTTGGGGTACGCATTTTATAAAACATACGCACCAAAAAAAAATGGCGCTATTGAATGTGCATGTGAAACTGATGAATTGGATGGCAACAGCACAGGAAAGATTAAGTTTATTTCTTCAAAAAAATTCCTTTGGATTATTACTGCTGTTAGTGCAATACTAATTACATTTCCGTATTACTCGGCAGTTTTTTTCTCATCAGAATCAGATAATGTTGTGATAATACAATCGGATAATGTAGTTAAAACCAGGTTGGACATTGAAGGAATGACCTGTATCGCATGCGAAAAGTCAATAGATCATGCGCTGAAATCAAAAAAAGGAGTAGTTAGTGCAACATCATCCTACAAAACCGGTATCGCCTTTGTTGAGTATGATACGACAAAAGTTAACCCGGAACAGCTAAAAAGTGTTGTTGAAGATAAAGTTGGCTATAAGGTGAAAAATGTTAAAAAATCAAGCAGATAAAAACTCCGTGTACGATTTAATAATTATCGGTGGTGGTTCAGCCGCTTTTTCAGCAGCAATTCAAGCAAGTGAATTTGAGAAGAAAGTATTGATGATTAATGAAGGGCTTCCTGTGGGGGGTACCTGCGTTAATGTTGGGTGTATCCCATCCAAAACATTAATTCGTGCAGCAGAACAATTCCATATCTCTAATTATCCCGGTTTTTCGGGAATAGATTCCGGTAAAAATCAGATAGACTTTAAAAAAATAATTCAGCAGGAAAAAGAGTTGGTAGACGAATTACGCCAGGCAAAGTATTTTGATATTATTCAGGGCGACACAAATGTAACTTTCATAAAGGCATTTGCTAAATTTATCGATACAAATACAATTGAAGCCGATGGTAAAAAATTTACTGCTGAAAATATTCTTATAGCAACCGGATCAACTACTTTCATCCCGGCAATTCCCGGTCTGGAAGAAACCGGCTATTTAACAAACGAAACTCTTTATGAATTAGATGAACTACCGGAGCACTTAATAGTTATTGGGGGAAGATATATCGCACTGGAAAACTCCCAAATGTTTGCAAGATTTGGTTCAAAGGTCACTATCCTTCAAAGGTCGAGTCGAATTCTTTACGATGAAATGCCGGATATTACTGAATCACTGAGAGAATTTTTAGAAGCAGAAGGAGTGTCAATATTAACTGATACGAAAATAAATTCGATTAGTAAAAGAAATGGGAAGACCTTTATCAATGTTACAGTTAAAGGGAATAATCAAGTGATTGAAGGTACCCACATTTTTGTCGCTACGGGACGAATGGGTAATACTAAAGGTTGTGGTTTGGAAGGATTGGGAATCAAAATAAATAATGGCAGTTTTATTGACACAAATGAATTTATGCAAACTTCAATTCCGAATATTTACGCCGCCGGTGATGTAACAGGAGAATACTTGTTTGTCTATTCAGCAGCTTATGAAGGTTCGCTTGCTGTTCAGAATATATTTAACAGGATAAAAGCTCCAAAAGACTATTCCATTTTTCCCTGGGTGATTTTCACAGATCCTCAGGTCGCAGGAGCAGGGATGGATGAAAACCAGGCGGCAGACAATAATATTGAATATGATGTTTCGCTCGTTCAGCTTAAAGATGTCCCCCATTCACTTGCCAAACGAAATACAAATGGGTTTATTAAACTCATCCGCAATAAAGAGAATGATAAACTAATTGGTGCAAGAATAGTGGCTTCGGAAGGCTCGGAATTACTGATGGAAATTTCTATTGCAATTAAATATGGTATTACTGTAAACGAAATAAAAGGAATGTTTCACCCGTATCTTACTTTATCAGAGGGAATAAAGTTAGCAGCCATTAGTTTTGATAAAGATGTGAAGAAACTTAGCTGCTGTGCAACATAAATTCTTAAAAGACATTTTAACTAATTAATGAGTAAATCAATATTAAATAGTACCCCTAAAGCTAAATAGTTATTTGTAATAAACACAAAAAAGGCTGCCAAATCTTGGCAGCCTCTTTAATTTTGATCCCGACGGTTGGTTAGCTTTTTACCAACTGAACTTCACACAAAAGTTTTACATCTTCGCCAACAAGCACACCACCTGTTTCGAGGGCAGCATTCCAGGTAAGACCAAAATCTTTTCTGTTGATCTTCCCCTCGAGAGAAAATCCTGCTTTGGTGTTTCCCCAAGGGTCTTTCATCAAACCGCTGTATTCAGCATCAAGAGTAATCTTTTTTGTTACATCTTTAATTGTGAAGTCGCCTGATACCTTAAAATTGTTATCATCAACTTTTTCGATTTCTGTTGATACGAACGAGAGTTTGGCGAAATTTTCGACATCAAAAAAGTCGGCACTTCTGAGGTGATTGTCTCTGTCGGTGTTGTTTGAGTCGATTGAATTTACATCCGCAATAAAGCTGATGTTTGAAGTTTCAAATTTATCATCCTCGTTTACAACTGTAGCTTCAAAAGATTTAAATTTTCCGGAAACATTTGTAAACATCATATGTTTTACTTTGAATCCAATTTCTGTGTGTGTTGGGTCGATTGACCAATTGGTTTTTGCCATTTTATTGTTCTCCATTAGTTGATTTTCAAAAAATTATACATTCATTGGTACTTCCATCAACAGGAGGGAAGCATTTGATTTTGCTGTAAAAGAAACTTTATTTGTATCCCATAATCCAAGTCCATCGCGAGTTGAGAGTTCTTGTCCATCAACTATAACATCACCTTCGAGTACAAAAACATACAATCCGTTCCCGGGTGACTTAATTTCATAATCGAGAGAATTCCCTTTTTCCAGATCTGACATATGGAACCATGCATTCTGATGGATCCAAACACCTTCATCTTCCGAAGAAGGTGAAAGTATTTGTTGAAAACGATTTTTTCTGTCTTCCGTGTTAAGAGTTATCTGGTCATACCTGGGTGTAACACCTCTCTTATTTGGGAAAACCCAGATTTGAAGAAATTTTACGGGACTGTCATCATTTTTGTTGTATTCGCTGTGTTTAATACCCGTTCCGGCACTCATAACCTGAATATCACCATGTCTGATAACAGTGGTATTGCCCATACTGTCTTTGTGTTCAAGATCGCCTTCAAGAGGAATCGAGATGATTTCCATATTATCATGAGGATGTGTGCCAAAGCCCATACCGGGGGCAACAATATCATCGTTGATGACCCGGATGGCTCCGAAGTGCATTCTTTCCGGATCGTAATAATTTGCAAAACTAAATGTGTGTCTGCTTTTTAACCAGCCATGGTTTGCATCTCCTCTGGTGGAAGCTCTGTGCAATACTGTCTGTGTCATGATTTTGTGTCCGTTTTTTTTCTAAATTTACTATACAAATTTACCATGCAGACAACCCCCGTTCCAATGAACCAGATTATGAAAAAAGAATAATCTAGATTAAGAGAATAGTTCCACGGATTCCACGGATTTAACACGGATTTTCATAGAGAGGGGGACGCAGATACACGCAGATTAGACGGATTTTCGCAGAGGAATATCGTAAGTGATAGGAGCGACAATCGTCCCCGATTGTCATCTGCAAAATGAAATAATACAGAAAAACGGGGAGATTACTTTTTTCGGAGGGATTCGTTTCTGACTTTGGAGAGGAATTCGGGGGTGATGCCGAGGAATTGTGCTATTTGTTTTTGGGGGAGGGTATTAATCAGAGTGGGATAGACCTGACAAAATTTTCCATATCGTTCTTTGGCTGTAAGGCTCATGTTGTCTAAAAGTCGTCGGTGACTGTTGACGAGGGAATTTTCGGTAATGATTCTGAAATATCTTTCGAGAGTTGGAACCTCATCAAAAAGATCAAGTTGATCCACTCGTGTAAGAAGTAAAACTTCAGAGTCATCAATGGCGTTGATGTTCAGATAACTCTCTTTTTGAGAAATAAAACTGTACATGTCAGTTATCCACCAGTTGGCAGGAGCGAATTGTAGAATATGTTCAAAGCCGTTTTCATCGATGGAATATGAACGGAGGCAACCTGAAACCACAAATGCAGCAGACTTCGCAATTTGACCCTCATGAAGATAAAACTGTTTCCGTTTAATCACTTTTCGGGTTAATTTTGAAAAAATCTTCTCTTCATCTTCAGGCGAAAGTTCAGTATGCCTCTTGATTCCTTCAAAAAGTTTTTCCGCTTTTTCTTTCATCTCTTCCATACAAACTCTTTATTTACTTAACTGACAAAGATGCGGAAAATTGTAAAATAAACAATGGGAAACAAAGGTGATTTCTTTTTATTTTTGACAAACATTTAAATTATTATTCAGAGATTATCATGTTTGAAAAATTAAACCGCCTCCATTTTGCAAATCTTCCCACACCCCTTGAACCTGCGGAAAAACTTGCTGCCCATCTTGGACTAAAATCATTTCTATTTAAAAGGGACGACCTGACAGGTCTTGCGATGGGGGGTAACAAAGCCCGGAAACTTGAATTTGAACTCGCGGGGGTTGTTGCCGGTGGGTATGATACAATAATTACAGTTGGAGGTCAACAGTCGAACCACGCAAGGATGACCGCAGCTGCATGCCGAAAACTTGGAATTGATATCAAATTAGTTCTTGGAGGCAAAGATTTTACCGAGTTTAAGGGGAATTTGCTTCTTGATACTCTTTTTGGGGCTGATATCAGATATATTTCCGGAAGTGATGAGGATGAAGACCTTGAGACACTTCAGATGAATTGGTTTAATGAATTAAAAACAGAGGGAAAAAAACCTTATGCACTTCCTTTGGGAGGTTCAACTCCGCTTGGAACACTTGGATATGTAAAAGCCATGGAAGAGTTGAAGAGCCAACTTCCGGATGACAAAGTGCAGATATTTTGTCCCATCGGTTCATGTGGAACTCTCGCCGGAGCGGTTTTGGGCGCAGCCCTCTTTTTACCAAATGCGAAGGTGTATGGAATAAGTGTTTCCCGGACAAAAGAGGACATTTATAAAAGGACAAGGGAATTAATCAGAGAGAGTGCCAAATTGATCGATGTCGATCCTGATCTCTCAAAAACAGAGTTTTTTGTTTATGACTGTTACCATGAAGAGTATGCAAAACATATCAAAATTGCGATGGATGCCGGGGAAGTTTGTGCCAGACTTGAAGGAATGATAGTTGATCAGGTTTATACGGGGAAGGCAATGGCAGGGCTTTTTGATCTTGCAAAAACCGGTGTCCTAAACAAAGAAGAGCCTGTGATTTTCCTCCACACGGGTGGAATGCCAGAGGTGTTTTCCGATACATTAAAGTTTGGAGAGTATAAAAAATGCAGAAAATACAGTGTTGAAGAGGTTCAGGAGATGAAAAACCAATGAAATTGAAATATCCTGAATTCCGCAAAATTCTATTTATTGTTACAGTTCTATGGGTTGGTGGCTTTGTTGTCAAGGGACAGGATATCAAATCCACAGACGAGATAATCGCCAAAGTTGACAGTATGATCCCGGAACTCCAGGTAAAGTTTAATGTTCCCGGGGTTTCTTATGTTATCCTCAGAGATTATGAGATGGTATATTCCCGTGGTTTTGGCGTTAAGGATGTGCGAACAAATGAACCCGTGACAGATGAGACGATGTTTGAAGCCTGCTCCATGACAAAACCGGTGTTTGCGTATCTTGCTATGAAACAGGTGGAGTCCGGGAATCTTCGACTTGATTCACCTGTCTGGACAATTTATGACGATCCCGCATTCCAGGGGCAGGAACTCAGAAAAAAGATCACAGCAAGAATGTTGCTTTCCCACACTTCGGGCTTGCCAAACTGGAGACCGGGGGAAGATGAAGAAAACGGTTATCTCCCCATTGAGTTTGAACCGGGATCAAAATTTGGTTACTCGGGTGAAGGGATGTATTACCTGCAAAAAGTTGTGGAGAAAATTACAGGTAAATCGCTGGAAGTATTGGCTAAAGAGACTCTTTTTGAACGAAACTTAATGAAAAACTCAAGTTTTGTATATTCTCCGGAGTTTGAGGAGAGATTGGCCGCAGGCCACGATACTCTCGGAAAATTTAACAGAAAAACTTCATATTCAAGAGCAAATGCAGGTTATTCACTCTATTGTTCGGCAATCGACTATGCTTTGTTTTTATTGGATGTCATGGCTCTCGACCGTCCCGGTGGGGATGCCCTGTCAACAGAATTTATAGATCAGATGCTCACGCCACAAATAAAAGTTACTACCCGGGACCCCCAGATTCGACCCGAAAAATCAACCGGGATTGATATTTTTCGCGGACTCGGCTGGGTGATTGATTCAACTCTTGAGGGAGATATCTGCTACCACAGTGGCGCCAATGGTTCGGGTTTTAAATGTTACAGCCAAATTAACCGGAAGAAGGGTTCGGGAATTGTGATCATGACCAACGGCTCCGGCGGCTTGGGAGTTTGGGATGCGATTGTGCGTGCGGTGGGGGATCTTTAGAAAATCCAATAATCCAATAATGCAGTAATGCAGTAATGGGGATAGTTACGCGGATTCCACGGATTAACACAGATTTACACGGATTTTTTAGGGGACTGCATGCCAAAGGCATCCCTCCGGGAGATACACGCAGATTAGACGTGCCGAAGGCATCCCAATGGGAGATTTCCGCGGATTTTAATTCCGACTTGTCGGAAGGGGATTTTTTATAGAACGCGAATGAAACAGATGAGGCGGATCAACGCGGATAAATATATAATTCTTTCAACTCAAATACTGAAGTTCTGAGGTTCCGAAGTTCCGAATCTCTGAAGTACTCAGGTACTCAAGTTTCTCAAGTTGTGTATCTACCACAATAATTGTACATTTAGGTAATTAATCTCAGGTATTTTTGTGAAACGGTTTAGCCGGACGCTTGTACTTTATGTCTATATCTTCACCACGCTCCTGTCGATGGCGGGTGGTACAGGGATAGGTACATCCTCAATCGTTTCTTTTAAGCCCAGAGGTCTTGACCCCAAAGCCCACTACTTCACATCCGCAAAAATTCCAAAACACATATCTCCCGTTTCTCATTCGACCATCGATATTCACGATGTATGGGAAATTGTTGATATCAATAATGTACCCGGATTTGAAGAAATTGTTCTCCCGGAGGCGACCGGAAATTACTCCGCTCCGTCAGTTCAACTTCCCGCGAACAAGGCTCCACCCACCGTATAATTCATTAGCTTTATTCAATCATTCATGCAGCAAATGCAGATGCCGCTTTGTGTTCAACACAATTGTGGTGTTGTGTTTGTATTTACTCAATTGATATTTAAAGAGAGAATTATATGGAAAGCAAAGAAAAAAAAGAGAGCTCATCACTTTACGCAATGATTATGTTTGGAACATTGATAGTGGGTGGGATAGCCCTGCTCTTAAAGTTCATCATTGGTTTCTAATTTTGCGGGAGTTGAAAATTTTATGGAAACACCCGCAATTATTACCATGGCAATCGCCTGGACAGTGATAATATCGTTTCTCGTTTATTTCCTTCGGAAAGCCATTAAAACCCAAAAAAAGGGTGACGATGCCGTCTCAGAGGAATAATTCATTTATGTAAATGATGACAAAATCGACCGGATTAAAAAAGTGCGAATTCTTTACGGGTTCGCATTTTTTTTTTGGGGGGGGAAACATTTAGGATATGCGATGGGTTACGACGCTAAAATCGATACTTCAAAATCCTCAAAACCCAACCCTCATACCAAGCCCGACACCGGGATCTGTGAGAGTTCCAAGAAGTGGATACAGGGTTACATTAGCATTGTTTTGATGTATAAAATACATTGCCGCGTCAAAGACGAGGAGAAATGCACCTTGCACAAGCAGACTGTTGCCATACCCGGTGAGGATGTCCTTCTTATCAGAGTTTTTGGCTTTTTCTTTGAGGAATAAACCGGTGGCGATATATGCAAGATCGAGACCCGCATTAAGTACAAAAATATTTTGAAGTGTTTGATGCCCTGTAACTGAATTGAGGAGTGACAGGGAGTCTGTGCCGGTGTTAAAAAGTCCGTTGAGCGCAAGACCGAGATTAACTGTGTTCCAGAGGGCGTTAAATTGATTAAAGTACTTCGCTTCTCCCTTGGTGGTGAATGAGAGAGTAGTGCCCGAAACAATATTGGCTAATGCCCATCCCCCAAGCACAAGCATTCCCGTCCTGTTGATCTCGTATTTTGTGTCCTCAAATTCTTTGAGAGATGGAACAACATCCTGTGCGAGAACAAATAGCGGTAGAAATATCAAAAGTAAAAGTGTTTTTTTCATGAAAGTGTAACCGCATTTTTTTATAGAAGGTTCACGACGATTTGGGGGTTTGGTAATTAAGCTATGAATATAACCCCGCATACGGGGTAAGGGTAATTTGGGGATACGTGATAGCTACGAATATATATTCCCAGCCGGGGAAAATATCTGAATTATATCACTTTGCAGACGGCAATCGGGACGATTACCCCTCCTCACTCTTACGCATAAAATCCGTGAAATCTGTGAAAATTCGTGGAATCCGCGTAACCATCCCCATCTGCGATACTCCGTTAAATCTGCGTGTACCTGTCCGACGTTGCGGATCCGCGTCCCACTTACAATTTAATAACGCATAAATTTGTAGGTGAAAATGAATTGGAGTGACAAATTCCCATCATCTATTTTAGCAAAATTATAATACTTCAGTTCTGCACCCACAGCAAAATGTTCATTTAGGGGGCGTAAATATGTTGCAGCACCTGAGAAACCAAGTGTTATTTGGGAACTGCTTGCCTTCGATCCAAATCCATTGCCTCTTGTATTCAGAAACATGACTCCCGAAGAGAATTTAATTTCAAGTTCCGGTAACATTTGTGGGAAAACAACCATTGAAAAAACCGCAAGTACGGGGATTGAAAACATCGAAATTTCCGCTTCACTTCTCCCAATTCCCGTGAGGTTGATCACCTTATCGAGTGAATACAATTGATGATAACCCGTCTCCAGCCCAATCCTCAAGAGATGTTCGGGCTGCCACATGATTCTTAAAGTACCATTAAATCCGTGAAGATTTACATCAGGCATATTTAAATCAGTCAAGTGATATGAATATCCCGCTCCAACTTCCAGATTAAGTGAATAGAGAGAGTCTTTACTCTGGGGAGTGATAGTGCTTATTGAGATTACAACAAGGAATAAAAGTAACTTTAACATTCTCTACCTTGTATAATGATAATAAGCAACAAGTGATGGATAATTTGTTAACATCCCGTTAAATTTTCCTTCAGTGATAAAACTTTCGATAAAAGCCGGATCGTCAATTGTCCAGACAAAGGCGCCTCTCCCCTCATTTTGAAGTTCCAACACAATCGGAGTTTGAGTTCCGAGAGTCCACCTTGGCGCCCAATATTTCGAATTTGCTTTTCGAACCGAATTGATATCGAGTTCACAGAGAGTCGGGATTGTAGTAAAATCTTTCACTTTAACAAGATTATTCAATTTATCTTCGGAGGGGAGTCCGATAACAATTTGGAGGTCTCTTTTTTTGACATAACCCTTTTTAAGCATTTCAAGAACTATTTCCGTAACTATCGGGATTTCATTTCGGGAAGATTTCAGGTCGAGCCAGATAAATTCGAGAGAGGTTTCTTCAATAATATAATCAAGAGCCTCGATTAATGAGGGGATTTTTTCACCGTTTTTTAAAGTAACAAAAGCACTGATGAGATTCCAGGTAAATTGTTCAATATTTCCCCACAAAACACCTTTTTGGGTTGTTCTAAGATTTATATCATCATCGTGATATATAAATGGAACACCATCACTGCTTAATTTTACATCAATCTCGATGCCGTTGGCGCCATACCCTTCCGATTGTTTGATGATCTGGAGAGTATTTTCCGAAACACCAAGGTAGTCTGAGTTTCTGCCTCCACCTCTGTGTGCAAGGATGTAAAATTTATTCTGTTTAACAAAATCACTGAAGGGTCTCAAAAACCGGAGGATAACTTCTGCATTTCCTGGTTGAGTGCCGTTCCCAAAAGAACCCCTCAAGACTATTTCTCCGCCTGTTGAATCCTTGGCAGTAAGTATTGCTCCTCCCTCGGATTTGGAAATTTGCAGGCTCAAAACACCTGTTTCCGTGCTTGTTCTGAATCTCCAGTATCCTTCAAAATAGAAGACAGAATCAATTTCACCCCCTTTTAAAACGGCATATCCTGCATTTTTAGAAGTAAAAATGGATAAATTGTCATTGCTCCATTTTAAGACCACCTGTTTCCCAAAAACTGAGCTTCCGGATTCGACTGTATAAATTCCTTCCATCCAGGGTTTTGATTTATTGGGTACGGGGTCCGTTGTTGCAAGAACGCCGGAAGGGTCAACAATCGGTTGGAGAACTTCAACTCCGTTATCGCAGGATGAAAGGAGCATGAGGACGCCAACGCAAAGAATCAGAGTAAACTTTTTCATAAATTAAAACTAAAAACAAATTCAGGAAGGAAAAAAAACCGGTCGAAGGTTGAGAATCCTGCCCATAGTGGGTAATAGAATCGGGCATAATTTGCTTTGAATCCGATTACAACAAAATTCTTTTTCCAAAGAGGTTGCTCGATATAAGCAGCTAAAGAATAACCAGCCATTGTGCGATAAGTGTTTAGTGTGTGAACATCTCCATTCCGGGTGGACTGAGTTAAAATAAGCATAACTTCAGATTTTATACTGACGCTGAAATTGGGGAAAGTATAACCGAGTGTGATATTTGGTGATAAATTCCAGCCATCTATTCCGGTATCAAAACCGTAACTTTTTAGTCGCCCAAACCAGAATGCCACATCCGTCCCCACTGACAACCTGATATCCCCAAAATTATGATTCCATTTGAGACCTGAGGCAAAACTAAAGGTAACAATATTTGATTCAAAGGAACCTTCGGCAAGAAGATTGTCTAATATTCCCACTTTTAGTCGATATGTGAACAGTGGAGACAAAAAAGAATCATCGGTTTCAATTACATCTTCGGGAAGTTTTGTTGAACTCAATCCAATATTGTGGGTCACTTCACCTGATTTAAGAGAACGGGGAAGATAAAAGGTGTTATCAGTGATTGTTGAGTTCTGTGGTTTAGCAGGGAGGATGCAGAAAACTAAAATGATGGATAAAAATTTTATTGTCTTCAAACTGTATAAAAATTCTTTGATTGGTTGATCATAGACAGGTTTTGAGAATTTGCCTTTGTTTAACAAACTCAAAATCAATTTAACAAAAGTATTGGTGGGAATCAAGTTGGAGGGGCATCTGTGTGAGTCAGGTAACATGCTCAGAGTGAATTTAAAACAAAAAACCCGCCACAAGGACGGGTAATTTTGTCGGCTCCGCGAGCAGGACTCGAACCTGCAACCCTTCGGTTAACAGCCGAATGCTCCACCATTGAGCTATCGCGGAATGTTTTTGATTCTTTAACAGCCGTCCCGACTTGTCGGGAGAGCTATCGCGGAATGTTCCCTTTTTGAAAAGTTTTTTACAAAACAATTTCAAAATGAGCTACAAATATAAGCAAAATTAATATTGCTGTCAACACCTATTTAAAAAATTAAATTATTTTTCATTTTTCTTGTAATTCTCCATAAAAATGGAGAAATTCAGTTGTGGTTTTGGGTTATTTTATCCAAATACTGCAAATGATTGATTCTCTTTTCAATTAAGGAATAATGTCTATGATAAATGATTTTTTACTCAAAGATATAATGTCGAAACTATCATCGGATTCAAAATTTGTTGGAGTAATGATGATGATAGCAGGTGGTTTAACATGTCTTACGATAGTGGGAATCCCGTTTGGTATCCCTATAATCTTCTCCGGCATGAGGGCTAAAGAAGGTGGCTCTCAAATGGAAAGATTCATGTTTTCTTCGGAGGAGAATGATAAGCTTATGGCTTACGAGAATTATCAAAAGCACTTTTTTATAATTAAAGTGTTGATGATAATAGGGATTGTTGTTGCCGTTCTTTCTTTGATATTCCTGTTTGGAGTGATAATGAGTCTCATTGGCGCAATGGTAAAGATGGGAGGTCACTGAGATGGAAACAGATTATCGCGCAAAAAGTATAGTCAGTAAATTAGGAGCTGATTCCAAGGTAGTTGGGGTTTTGAACATTGTTCTGGGTGTTCTTAACTGTCTAACGATATCCGGAATTATTTCCGGAGTCATAATGATAATAACCGGGATGAAAGCGAAGGAAGCAGGCGACCATTTTCAGAACTTTTCGGCGTTTAGTGATGAGGCAGAGGAATACCGTGCGCTCGAGAGTCTCGGGAAATATTTCCGTTGGATGAAAATATCGATAATTGTCTCACTTGTTGTAATTGCAGTTTTGGTTATCATCTCTTTGATGACCGGATCGATGATGAAACCCCGGAGCCATCCTTACGACTACTCGCTTTAAAATAGAAGAGGCTGATCCCGTCAGGGTCAGCCTCTTTACTCATTTCACTTCACATCGGAGTTCAAAATAAATGACACTCCGGCCTGTTGTCCTTACTTAATCATTCATTCATCAGATATTCACAATTGACACCATCGCCGGAGCATCGGGAGAGATTTTAAACCCATCATGATAATAAAACATCTTCGACAGTAAATTAAGTTCCTAAGACAAAAAATATCAACAAAAGTTAAACACAATTTGATTATTTCGAAGAAGTGTCGTAATTTTCGTATATGAAAGATTCAATTCAATATCCAATTAATGTAGTTTCGAAGCTCACCGGACTTTCGTCCCATCTAATTCGGGCATGGGAAAAGAGATATAATGCCGTTGAGCCTTCCCGGACAGGTACAAACCGACGGGTATATTCTGATGAGGCAGTAGAGAAATTAAAGTTATTAAAACTGCTTACTTCCAAGGGTTACTCAATCGGGAATATTGCTTCATTGTCGGGATCCCGTCTTAAAGAAATGTTGGGTCAGCCCGAATTGATGGCGCACTTGCCGGATGTTCAACCCCGTCATGAAGGCGATATCGTTGTCAGGTGTGTTAAGATTATCGAGGAGTATGACTCACAACGGCTTGAAGCAGAACTGATTAAGGCATCACTCCAGTTTACTCCAATCGAACTTTTTGACAAGGTGATCACTCCATTGATGCACAAAACAGGTGACTTGTGGCGGGTCGGCAAGTTGAGACCGGCACATGAGCATTTGGCACTTGAGACTGTTAAAAGATTTTTAAGAGGGATTCAGTCGGGGTTTTCGATACACGCCTCAGCTCCGGTTATGGTGATTTGCTCCCCGGTTAATCAGTTGCACGATCTTGGAGCGTATATGAGTTCATTTGCTGCTGCATCAGAGGGGTGGAAAACTATTTATCTTGGCTCAAACCTTCCTGCGGAAGATATAGCGGCTGCATCACTGCGAGTTAACGCAAAAGCAATTGCTTTAAGTATAGTGTATCCTGATGATGATCCAATTCTTTCATCTGACATACAAAAAATGGGAATCCTGGTGCCCAAGAATATCAGATTAATTTTTGGGGGACAATCGGTTTACGGCTACAAAAAGGAAATTGACAGTATCAATGGAATAATTGCCGGAAACATGACAGCACTCAGGAATGTGATGCACTCGATAAGGAAAAAGAAATAGAAATTCCGGTAGATTATATCATCAAAATTTGTTAGTTTATTTTAAGAGTTTATACATTTTTATGGGGATAAATTCGGCTGTTTAGTTCAATAAAATTAACAGGCAGGAAGTTATGAATAAAAAAGATGACAGGAAAAAGAGGGCTATAAAATTTCGTGGAATTGATGAGGATTACCCGCTTTTTGAAAAATTCAGGAAGAGCCCCGGGCATGACCCCGATTATCCCTATGGGGCAGATGATGATGAAATTAATAAAATAAACTCTCAACAGTTTGGTACGGGACATCTTGTCCCCGACAAAATGGTCTCTTTTGACGGCAACCGACCTGATTTCTCATTTAAGGAATTCAGACCCGGAGTTGTAGGGTCACCTCCAACTAAAAACAATCGCTTCCAAACCGGCTGGTACCCCTGCAGTACAGGAAGTTTTGAGAGGTTCCCAAATGAAACTGTACACCTCGACACATCCGACATCGGTATTGACCGTGAATGCTACATCCTCCTCAAATATCGACAATATTTTAAGTATAGTACACTTGTTTCCAGGAAATTTGAGTTAACTGGACAAAAGAAGACCGAACTAAGAAATAAAATGAATAATTTGGAATGGGGAGAATGAAATGGGAAAGAAAATGAATCAGGAAGAGATATCCCGGTTAATCTTCGTTTGGTTGGATGGGAAGCAAGAACTGACTTCAGCCGAAAAGAAATTGGCATATCAAGGATTTCAGGAATCCATCAAAACTGCGGCAAAGAGAACACTATACAGGTATAATGAGGAGATGGTATCCGACCTGACAGAGGACATCCTGAAGTCGCTTTTAATTACAATAAGGCGTAATGGAATTCCGGATAAACCCAAGGCATACCTGGATACAACAATTCGTAACGGATTGAAGAAACTTTTTGGGAGCAAATCTGATGCATATAAGGTTTTTCAGAAAAAAACTTATGCTGAGATGTTAGAAAGTTTAGAAAATTCGGGGAAAATCTACTCTAACAATATTAGAGTCTCTATAAATTCGGGTCTCGAAGGGGATTCAATTGATGAGTATTCCATTTATGGATATATTTATGACCTGGCACCGAACTATGAGAAGTTAAATGAAGATTTTGTTTTGGATTTATTAAAAGAGATTGATGGACCGGTTGAGATAAGTTTACTACTGAACCAAATAGTGAATTATCTGTATGGAGAAAAAGATATTACCTTGAGCCTTGATGGAGGTGATGGTGAAGATGTAGAAGGTGAATACCCATCTACCCCGTTACCAATACCTGATGAACAATTGATGCAAGATGAATTGGTGGATATCTCATTGTTTACAGAAAGAATAATGAAGAGAATCGAAGATTTTTCAAAGAATGAAAAATTAGGAGAAGAATTATTTATTAAACTTCTTTACCTTACAATGACGACCAAAACTTCAAAAGAGATTGCTGAAATTACCGGGATAGCATCTAAAAATGTGGAGTATTACACAAGTGCAAGAGCCGGGAAATCTACTAGAAGTGTAATAAAACAATGGATTGATGAATTGGCTGGATTGCTGATAAACCGCAGTCGTGATCAAGTTATCTCGATTTTTCAAAACGAAATTATGAGTAAAATGGAAGTAGAATATGAATCATATTTAAAGGGGATAAAATAGATATGTTTAATATATGTCCCGAAATCGTGTCAAAAGGAGCGTAAGGTATGGACAAAAATGAAAAGAAAATTATGAATAATCAAAAGACAATGCCTGATTTCGAAAAATTTAAAGAATTAGTTAAAAAAGCACAAACAGCTGTTGATCAACATCCCGAAAAGATAAAGCCGGGCCAAATATGGGGCATCTCCGGAAAGGATTACCGTTTTGTGGTATTATCAACTCCTGAAAAATCGATAACAGGAAAAGATATCAGGGTGATGCCCATTACCAATAAAACTTATATCGCAACTGACATAGATGTTATACTCCCTGAAAATGAAGTTTACTATTCGGAATCTGTGGTTTTGCCATTTCAAGTAACAAATATCCTGTATCAGAAGCTGGATCTTTATCATGGTGAAATAAAGGATGGATTCATAAAATTCCTGATTAAAACCGATCAAAAGGGGGGATTGCAACCCCTTCCTGATTATACCCGTCTGGGCGATAACGACCCGAACGATCCCATCATCTTTGAATTTAATGAAAGCCTAAAAGCAGAGTTATTGGGATATGCACAAGAGGTGTTTAATCAGGCGGATCTGGTACAAGAGGACAAAAAGATTTCAATTTTTGACACTGTAATTTTTACAGTCCGTGAATATACCAAACTTTTTAAGGATATCGTGGCTGAGCCTCAAGTTTCGTTTGTTCATTCTTCGATCCCGCTCTATATTAATTTGAGCCCTTTGGGGAAAATCCTGAAACTCCTGCTCAATAAGAACGATGATATTTCAGTAAACATCACAGTTCAAAACCAAATACCGCAACTTATATTTACCTCTTTTAAACTCGATGATAACAGAGTGATTTCTGATGTAAGGATTACACTCACAGGAGATAAATCTAAAGGCACTTATCATGATTTTGGCGGGGGTAAATTAAGTTCAAAACAAATCTACTTCATTATTCCGGATAATATAGCCAATAATCTTACCGGTGGTTTCCGGGTTAGCTACAAACTTGAAGGTAAAGATTTCGAATTACCGGTTAAATTTAAATAGAATTACGATGCTGAATAAGTTAAACAGGTTAATCAATAAATTCAGACAGTATAATAGTGGCTTCAATTTTGCAATCTCCGAATACCAAAATAAAGAAGCTGAAGAAAGAGTTGAATTCTTCCTGAGGATTCGCGATGAATATCTTATCGGGAACAGCGGAAGCAGGTTAAAAGAGGAGACCAAAAAAGACTTTTTACAAATGGTTTATCCCTCTCAGGATGTGACATCGGAGCTTCGGAAATGCAGAAACTTTTCTTCTATTGCTTCTCTGGAAATTGGTGAGACCTGGATTGCCACATATTCAGCCGATTCAAAAAGCGGGGCTGTATATCGCATGAAACTATGCCGTGAAAAACTGTCCGCTCCTTCACAGTTAGATCGAAAATCGGTTTCCTTTTTAATCCGAATGATATCCGAATTTATCAACGACAACATCACTGATCAAAAGTTTTTTGTACCACAACAACAGATTACCGGTTATGAGCCTGTGTTATTTGATGCATTTGATACCTATGTGGACGAGATAAAAGTAAAGGGGAGGTCGCATGAACTTCCGCTGGCGATGTCGTTGCTTTCATTGATCTTTAACAGAGCACTCCCGGTAAATGTTGCCTTTACAGGAGCATTAAATGAATTTGGAAAAATAGAGCGAGTATCAGGATTATCAGAAAAGATTAAGGCAATAATAGATGAGTATCCTGAAGTGGATACACTTTTTATACCAAAACGAAACGAGTTTGATGATTTTATCAGGCCAATAAACATCAAAATCATTGCGGTTGATCGTTTCTCTGATTTAGTTGAGATTATTTTCCCCGATTATAAGAATTTAATAGATGGCAATATTAAAGAAAAAATATATTTTGAGGTTTTAAAAAATGTTGAGTTAACCTTGCCAAAACACCTTCCAAAAACTATGGATACCCCGAAGGCAATTTTATTCACGTTAAAATATTCTTATAATGGGGAGCTCGGAACTGAAGTAATGAATAAACTTGATCTTGTTAATGAGATCGGCTCAATTGGCAAAGATGATTCAGCCTGGCTGATACTTGACAATGTAAGACCAAACTGGTATGTCTCGTTTCTTTCAAGCAAATTTTATAATAAATGTTCGGTTTTTGCTGTTACCAGTAAAAGTGACGGGTTTCAGCACGCTGTGGTGGTATTCAAAAGAGGAAATGTCGGGGTAAAGCACGGTGACAAAATCCCATATAAACTAATAGAACAGACTTCTTCTTAAACCACCGAATAGGGGTTCATATCAAAGATGATTCTTACATCTTTGTGTTTCCCTTTTTGGCGGAAAATTTGGTAGGCGTGGGCGATGGTGTCTCTAAGGATTGATGCTGATGGATCAACTTTTCGGGAAGTTTTAATCAACATCTGAAAGCGGAACTCGTTTTTTATTTTAGCAAGAAGTGCTGCCGATGGGGGAAGTATTGAAACAGCTTTGTTATAGTTAAACATCTCTTTATAAAGATCGATCAGAGCTTCACTTGCTTTACGGGGGTCTTTATCTTTGGTTTCTGCAAGGCAGAGATTGGCAAAGGGTGGATAATTTCTGAATTCCCTGCTTTGAACATCCCTCGCAAAAAATCCATGATAGTCGTTATTCATGATAAATTTCATCAATGGATGACCGCTGTCGCATGTCTGGATCATCACCTCACCGGGAAGGATACTTCTTCCGGCTCTTCCGCTTACTTGTGTTAACATTTGAAATGTTTTTTCTTCGGCTCTGAAGTCGGGCATCCAAAGGCTTGATTCGGCAGAAATTACCCCCACAAGAGTTACGCGGGGGAAATCGAGTCCTTTTGATACCATTTGAGTCCCTACCAGAATATCTATTTCTCCATCCCTGAACTTGTTAAGTGTTTCGCCGAGTTTTCCTTTTTCGGAGATGGTGTCCGAGTCGATTCTTTCAATAATAGCCGAGGGAAAATAAGCCTGAAGTTCATCCTCAACCCGTTCGGTTCCTGTTCCAAAAAGTTTTATGTTTTTTGATCCACACATACTGCATGCTTTGGGCATCGGCTTAATTGCATTACAATAGTGGCACTTTAAGTTGTTGCTTTTAATATGATATACCATCCCCACCGAACAGTATTCACATTTTTCGAGGTGGGCACATTCAACACAATAAACCTGTGTGGCAAATCCCCTTCGGTTTTGAAGAAGGATTACACCTTCATTTTTTTTGATTCTTTCATCAATTGCTGAAAGGAGCATTTTTGAAAAAACATTTTCCATTTCCCCTTTCTTTTTCATCTCGGTAGTATTTACGAGAACAAGTTTTGGAAGTTTTGCTCCATCCACTCTTTCGGGCAGTTCCAGGAGATTATATTTCCCATTTTTTGTGTTGTGCATCGATTCGATAGAGGGAGTTGCGGAGCCCAGGACGACAGGGCAGTTGCACTCTTTCGCCAATACAATTGCAGCATCCCTTGCATGATATTTGGGAGGGTATTCAGCTTGTTTATAACTTGAATCATGTTCCTCATCCACAATTATCAATCCGATATTTTTCATCGGTGAAAACAGGGCAGATCTTGCTCCAGTTACAACTTTGCATCGACCGGAAGCGATCCGCATCCATGCATCATGTCTTTCACCGGGGGAGACCCTGCTGTGGATAACAGCAACTTTGTCACCAAAATTCATCGTTAATCTGGCGGTCATCTGCGGCGTAAGGGAGATTTCAGGAACAAGTAAAAGGCAATTTTCGCCTCGATTTAAAGCTTTTTTAATGAGTTCAATGTAAACTTGAGTTTTACCACTTCCGGTGACACCATGAAGTAAAAATGTTTTAAAATTTTTGGTGGTGATATGTTCGGAGACGGCTTCAATTACATTTTCCTGGTCTTTGGTAAGTTTAATATCTTTAAGGGTTTCGGTATAAGTCTCCTGATAAACCCTTTCAACAACCTTTTCATAAAATTCAACAAGCCCCTTTTCTTCAAGGGAATTGAGCGCGGAAGATGAAATGTTAGCCAGTTTTAGAAGTTTTGCTGTAGGTGCCTCTTTTGTACGAAATGAAGCGAGTTTCAGGAGGAGTGCAACCTGTTTTGGAGAGCGTTTTTCTATTTCGGGGATAATGGCATAAATCTCTTCAAGTGGAAGAGCAAGTTTTACAAATCGTTCAGTTTTTGTTCTCACCCTGGGTTTTGCAAGTCCATCTTCAATTGTTAAAATCCCTTCCTGCTCCATCTTTTTAAGTGGTACAAGAATTGATTTTACTCCTGTCAGATTTTGCAATTGTTTTAAGGTATATCTGTCCTTTTTGAGGAGCAGTTCCATCACTTTATAACGGCTTGTATTCCTGTTTTTTTCATTATCGATGAATTTGGAGACGGTTTCTTTGTCGGAATATACCTGTTTTTCCGATTGTATTGAAGTGCCATAGGGATCGGTAAGTTTTAGAGCTTCACCAAGTGAACTAAGATAATAGGATGATAGCCATTTGAAGAACTTTAGTTTTTTTTCGTCAAAAACGGGGTGTTTGTCAAGAATTCTGACGATTTTTTTGATTTTATCAAGTTCAGTTTCGGGAGGATTGTTGCTAATGGAGACGATAAATCCGGTCAGGGTTCTTTGTCCAAAAGGTGCCACCACCCGTTTCCCGATTTCCACCTCGTCATACAAATCCATGGGAACTGCATACGAGAAGAGGGAATCAACGGGAAGCGGGAAAGCGACTTCTATAAATTTCATTTAGTCATCTGAGAGTGGGCTTCACTCATTGTTTCATTTTTTTCTCAAAGAAAGGGATGAGGTCTTTTTTTGACTGAGGTTTTTTGCTGACCATTTCAAAAATGAGATTTTTTTCATCTTTGGGCCAAATTATTCTGGTATATTCCGGCTTTTTAATCAGGGTGCCGTTTGTAAATCCTACCGAATCCTTATTCATACTTGTGTAGTAGTAGTATTCACCATCAAACTGTATCGATTCCACATTTCTGATCGAGGTGAAAGAAAAATTAACGGAACCGGAGAGTTTTTTGTTGACAACATCCAACTCTGTACCTATAACTTTTCTCCCAAATTCTGCCATGTAACCAAGGAATTCATCTTTTTGGAAATAGATATCCCAAAGGATTGTTGTATCCTGCTCGAGTTCTTTTTTACCGGGAGCATCGGAATAGATACCTTCTGCATAAAGAGTTGCCACGCCGGAAGTGTCACTGTTTTTATTAATTGTTATCTCATATCTCATTTTTTCAACGAGCAGGCAACCCTGAGCGGTGACTAAAAGAAGGATAATCGTTGGGATCAAAAGGAATTTTTTCATTTTTTACCGGTTGTTATTGTCAATTTTATTGAATATCACAGATACAATTTAAACAAATTCAGGGTATAGCGGTCAAGTCATCAATTACCCTCTCATCATAGAGAAGATAATCGTAAGTTTCTCGACTTCGTGTTACATGCCATGTGTCACCGTCAACGATGATTTCGGGTGGCTTTCTTCTGACATTATAGTTTGAAGACATCACTGAGGCGTAAGCACCGGCAGACATTAATGCCAAAAGATCATCCGGTTTTGCTTTTTGGAGTTCTCTTCCTTTTGCAAGATAGTCACTTGACTCGCAGACTGGACCAACAACATCATAAGATATTCTTTCGCGATTATCGTCTTTTTCGACAGGTAAAATGTCGTGATAACTTTGATAGAGAATTGGTCGTAAAATTTCAGTCATCGATGAATCGAGGATTACGATGTTTTTGCTCCCACTTTCTTTTGTGTATAAGACCTTGCTGACTATTGCCCCGCAGTTTGCAGTTAAAAATCTACCGGGTTCAAAAAAGATGTCACAGCCAAAATCGTTCATTAAAGGAGCTGCCTGTTTTCCAAATTCCTGTATATGAAACCTGTCACCTCCATGATAAGGGGAGCCAAAACCACCACCGAGATCGATATGTTTGAGTTTAAGTCCATGTTCCTCCAATCTTTTTACAAAAGTATGGAGTTTTTTTAGCGTCACAAAATAAGGGTCAAAAGAGAGAATTTGTGACCCGAGATGTACATCGATACCGGTAAATTCAACATTTGGATATCTTTCTCTGTTCAGGTATAAGTCCATTGCAGGGGCGGGGTCCATTCCAAACTTCACACCACTTTTGGCAGTTGAGATATTGGGGTGAGTTTGAACTACGATATCGGGATTAACTCTGAGAGCCACGGGGGCAATTTTCCCAAGTTCGCCGGCAATTTTATTAATCTGCTCAACTTCCTCTTTCGATTCAGCTTTAATCATCAGCATGTCATTTTCAACTGCCATTCTGATCTCATCGAGGGTTTTGCCTACACCGGTCATTATCATCCGACTGGGATGAGCTCCGGCTCTTATTGCACGGGTAAACTCGCCCCCCGAATTTACGTCGAGTCCAAAGCCCATATTGTAAATTATTCTGATGACATTCAGGTTTGAATTAGATTTTACGGCAAAAAACACTTTATGATTCACATCTCTGAAGGCGTTTGTGAATTCTTTGCATCTTTTGATAATCGAAGCTTTGCTGTAAATATAGGCGGGGGAGCCTTCTGCTAAAATAATTTCTTCTATGGGGATGTTTTCACAAAATAGTTTGTTATTTTGGTAGTGCCAAAAGTTATCTTCAAAGTGCTGCATTATGGGGAAATTTATGTAAGTAAAAACGAAATTTACTCAAAAAAGTTAAGACAACGGAATAAGACAGTTCCGGGAGACTCAAATGTTAAAACAGATTGTTGTTGATGAGAGAAGAATAAGACTGCTTCAGGATGGAGCCAACAAAAAGGGTGTGGTGGTCTATTGGATGAGTCGGGATCAGCGGGCAGAAGATAACTGGGCACTGCTTTACGCACTTCAAATTGCGGATAAAAGGCAACTTCCATTGATGGTGGTCTTCACATTGTTGCCCGAATTTATGGAGGCAACTGAACGGCAATACAGTTTTATGTTGAAGGGGCTTGCCGAAACCGAGAGAAGACTCCGTGGCTATCATATCCCTTTTAAGCTGCTTTCGGGTGAGCCAAAAGATGTTTTGCCGGCATTCCTGAAGGAGTCAGGCGCTTCAACACTTGTAGCAGATTTTGATCCGTTGAAGATTAAACGAATCTGCAAAAGGGATGTCGCAAAAAATATCACTATTCCATTTTATGAAGTGGATGCCCACAATGTTGTTCCTGCACTTCATGTTTCTGATAAGGAAGAATTTGGAGCTTATACCATAAGACCAAAAATCCACAGGCTTTTGCCTGAATTTTTAACTTCATTCCCAAATCTATCAGAGCCGATTGTAAAAGAAAATATGCGCGAAATGGTAGATTGGAAGGCAGTAGCAGAAAGTCTTCATATTGACACTTCAGTGAAGGAAAGTGCCCAATTTACACCCGGCTCAAAGGCGGCTGAACTTAAGCTGCAGGAATTCCTGATCAAAAAAATCGACAAGTATAACGAAAAGAGGAATGATCCCACGGAGGAGTATCAGTCGGACATTTCACCTTATTTACACTTTGGACAAATTGCACCACAGCGCGCAGCCTTTGAAGCTTTTACAAGAATTAAAAACAGTGAGGCGAAAGATGCTTTCCTCGAAGAACTGATTGTAAGAAGGGAGTTATCTGATAATTTCTGCTATTTTAACACAAAATATGATTCTTTTGAAGGACTAAAAGATTGGGGTAAAAAGACCTTAAACGAACACCGGAATGATGAGAGGGAATTTGTTTATTCTCTCGAAGAGTTTGAACAGGCGAAAGCACACGAAGATTTGTGGAATGCCGCCCAGATGCAGATGGTGAAATCGGGGAAGATGCACGGCTATATGAGAATGTACTGGGCAAAAAAGATTCTTGAGTGGAGTGGAAGTCCCGAAGAAGCGATGAATATTGCAATATATCTGAACGACAAGTACTCATTGGACGGGAGAGATCCTAATGGCTACACAGGTATTGCGTGGTCAATCGGCGGTATTCACGACCGTGCCTGGACAGAACGCCCTGTTTACGGGAAAATCAGGTATATGAACTACAACGGTTGCAAAAGAAAATTTGACACCGAACTATACATCAGGAATTGGAGTCAGGGCTGAAGGAATTCAGTTAGCATAAATCTTGATCAAAAACTTACAGTTTTGTCAGCCCATGTAACCATGTCTAAGCAATCTATCATTGTGGAAATTGGGCACGATGTTGAATCATCAAGATGTCGCGATTTTAAACAGGTTCCACAAGCCAGGATTTCACCACCAAGGGACTGAAAAAGTTTAAATTGTTCATCAACATTATACTTTTCGTGAGTCAGGCCTTCACACTCAACTGCCTCACCCATCAGGAATACTTTTGTTTCATGTCCTTGTTTTTTTGCAGTCACAGCGAAACGGAAAGCGTTCCATGCTTTTTCAAATTCTTTGGTTTCTATCAGGATCCCAATTTTCATCTTTTAATCACCGGTTGATTTTAAATACTATTTAATTAAAGTTACTCTTCATCAAGCAATAAAAAATTGTTGCTTATTGCCTTAAACGAAAACCGTTTATCATCGGTTGTGCGAAACACCAATCCCTCACGATTGGCTTCGGGGTTCAATTGTGACTTTCCGTTTGCCATCTGAAGAATTTCGTCGATACTTTCGGGCAGGGTAAAATCATCAAAAACCACCGGTACTGTCTCCAGACCAAAATTATTCATGATCTCAAAAAACGATTTGCGATCGAAATATCGATATGAATCAATATCAAATGCATCAAAAAATTTAATTGTCTGACCTTTAAACTTGTAGATATTCTTCTGGATTCCTTCGCCGAGTAGCTCACCTTGAAGCGCGATGTTTCGTCCCAGATTACGCAGTTTATTCTCAATGTCGAGTTCTCTTACCACTTTCCAGTAAGTATTTTCGGGATTTTCAACTAATTCAAGATTCCTTGAGCAGATCCCAAACTGCCCATCTTTAAGATAAATGGTGATTGAAGTTCCGTCAACCTTCTCAGTTACATAAAAAAGAGAATCTTTGTAGAGGGGCAGTTCATCAAGGAGATTTTGCACCCTCTCCTCGTCAGTTTTACTAAGGAATCCGGGGAATGGACCCTTAACCTCACCGGCAAGCTTAGCAGGGATTGGAGGTTCATATTTCACGATTTCGAGCAGATTAGTAACATCAGTTCCGGGAACAAGATCAATAACATGTGCACCGAGGGCAGTAATCGGGAGGAGAAGCCCCTGACTGATTTGACCTCTTAATTTGATTGTTTTTAATCGAAAACCTTCTTTACCATCCGACATTCTTTTAAAAGAAGACTTCCTCAGGAATTCAAATTCGGGTTTTACGGGGAGCAAGGAGTCAACTTCGCAGTAGATCGCGGGGTCTCCGGGTTCAAACTCACCCTTTTTGATTACTACCTTCCAACCGAGAATTGAAGCGAGTTCAATTTTGTCGGCTCCTTCAATAGGTTGCACATCCGAAACTATTTGGATCGTAGCTAATTTTCTCATAATCGTGTCAAAATTTGTGAAAAGTTGATTTTAATATAATAAACAAGAGCGGGAAATTTACTTGTAGCAGGTTTGATAATCAGTGAATTCAACTATCTGTAAACTTAAGTAAAATGAACCAAAAAAACATTTTTCAGTTTTTGGGAAAAATCGAATCTTTTATACTCTATATAGTTAGGAACAACTTTTACTCTATAATCCTCAATTTTGAGACATTTTTGAGAGCAAGAGTTAATATTTTCAAATCTTAGAGGAATCACTACAATGAAAACAAAAAAATATCTCCCGTTTTTATTTTTCTTGGTGTTTGGATTTTCTCAAGCTCTCCACGCAATCCCCATCAACATCAAAGTCATCTTTCCATATTTTACGCCGACACAAGTCGAAATAATGGGAGGCTTCTCCGGTTGGAGTCAAGTGCCAATGCAACAGCTTTCGGATCGAACTTTCGAACATCAAAACTTTTTTGAGCCTGGAAATCACTCAATAAATATCAGGTTTAAAGTTCCTCCATATAACTCAAACAGTTTTTATTACGCAGCCACATCCTGGGAAGGTTTCCCCCGAATAATCTACACGAAAATATATATTAATAATCAATTAATATCCTCGATTTTTGTCAGGAGTGACAATAACATAAATTTTACTCTCTTAAGTAATGGAGTCGTAACTCCACTCTCTACTTTCGATTCAGGTAATGCTATTTATGATGATAGAATACCACCCGAAGTGGATCATCCAAAGGATTCTATCAAAGTTATCAATGGAGTCCCAGGCTTAAATTACACCAAAGTTGCCGGTTGGGTACAGGTATTACATGATAACAATTTCATAGCAGAAAGTAAGATGGAAGTGAAGTCGCTTAAACTCTACGCCAGAGTGGGGACGGAAGATATCCTGCTTGATGCAGCTGATTATTCTATAACCCCATTCAATCCTTCAGCAGATGGCGGATTGTATTTCCGCTATCCCTTTTTTGCAAACCCCACCGCTCATCGAGCTATGGAGCCTGCATCAGTTGAGAACGGACTTCTTACCTTTAACCCAAGTTACCACAGGGATAGTGTCTGGCACTTGTGGAATCCCGCGAATCCGCTTGTATCTACCAATCCAAATTACACATCATACTGGTTCGAAATAGTTTACAGGATTACGGGGCGGGCCTGTGTACAAATCGGGCTCGATTTCAGAGATGTGAATGATAATACTTTTGAGGGTGCTGTGAGCAAGTGGAAATTTGAGACTTATGGTGGACAATTTGATACTTTGAGGGTGGATACCCGTCGTGTTGTAACCTCGATAAATGATTCGGAGATGGAGACTAAAAACGATCAGGTAGTATTGAATGAACGTTACCCAAATCCATTTAACTCGGTCACTTTGATCAGTTATAAAATTCCTGTTCGAGAACATGTAAACATTAAACTCTATGATACATCGGGACAGGAAGTATTACAGCTATTTGACAGGGAACAGGATCCCGGCGAGCATAAATTAGCACTCAACGGCGCGAGGCTCTCAAGTGGAATTTACTATCTGAAAATGACAGTGGGTAACTATTCAAAGATTCAAAAACTTGTGCTTTTAAAATGATAATTTAATATTGGATTTAGAAGGATGAAAAGAATTAACCCCTTTTCATCCTTCTTTATTATTCACAACATTGAATCCAAATACATCTCAAAATAATTCCTATATTTAGGTATTCAAACGGTCAATTTATCTGGCTTGAAAAGTTGATAAATAACTCCCGGCGTATGTCGGACAAGGGAAGCAGGCCAGAAATTCTCCTAAATAAAAGGAAAAATATATGAAAACTTTGTTGATAATTGTGCTGTTACTCGGAATTTCAGGTTATAGTCAAAGTAACGATTTTCCTGAAGGAACAAATTTAACAACGGTAGCTTCTATTTCCTCGCAAAAGGTGCTTGTCGCCGGCGCCGGTGGGTTTATCAAAATTTCAGATAACAGGGGTGACACATGGCGAGACTTAACATGGGTTCAGACATTTAATTTTCTGGATGCAGATTTCTCGAGTTCTACCACAGGAATTCTTTTAGCTTCAGGTGGGAAGATATATAAGACAATAAACGGCGGTGAAAACTGGGAAACTGTTCTGGATTCTCCAACTGACCCTTTTATCAAAGTTACCGCTTTAAGCGATTCCGAGTATGTGGCACTAACTTCCTCAAACTACTACCGTTATACAACAAATGGTGGATTGATGTGGCATTCCTCCGGAAGCGTTACTACAGGCAATTTCCATGCAGGATGTGTGAAAAGTGTTTATGAGGTGTACGCTCTCACCGGTAATAAACTTGTCTCTACTTCCGATGCATTTCAAACTTACACAGTGCGACAGACTGTTGAGGAACCGCTCGGCCCACAGGTATTTAATGTGGTTTATTTTAGTGATTCGCTTAACGGAGTTATCTCGAGAAATGCTGGTGCGGGGGTAAGAACTACTAATGGCGGGGTTACCTGGGCGGTTACATCGTATGCCCTTTCTTTTTTTCCAAATATAAAATCCATCGCAGGCAAAGGAAACAGAGTAATGGTTGTTGGAGAATACAGTCTGGTTTTAAAAACTTCAAACATTGGTGCATCCTGGAATGCATATTCACCCGATCCCTTTGCTCCGGTATTATCTGATATTGATTTTTATGATGATGCTGTTTGGTATGCAGTTGGTGTAAACAACCACTTTCAAAGGACGACCGATTTTGGTGCAAACTGGACTGTAAAAAGTGCAGTCGTGGGAATTGAAGACAAAAACCCAAACATTCCTCAAGACCTGATCTTATACAACAATTATCCCAACCCGTTTTCCATAAATTCCCCTTCGGGAAAATTTTCTACGACAATCAATTTCGAGATACCCAAAACAACCCGTTTGCTTGGGAAAGTGTTTGATCTGCTTGGAAATGAAATTGCAACTCTTGTGGATGGGGAATTATCCGCAGGCTCTCATCAGGTAAATTTTAGTGCCGAAGGTATCTCCTCCGGTGTTTATATTTTTCGGCTTGAGGGGGGAGGGAGTTCAAGAGCAATAAAGTTGGTTGTGGAGAAATAGGGGCAAAATATACTCTCCGATTTTTGTTTGAAGTCGATCCCGGTACCGTTTCACTGAACTTTAAGTTTTTACATCAATTCATTATTAAGTAAATTTAGAGTCATATTTTTTTGAAATAAACGAAGAGCAAACAACAACTGATGGAATTTAAGTTAAGAACACATAATTGTGGTGAGTTGCGGGAGAGCAATATTGGAGAAAAAGTTGTACTAAACGGCTGGACAGCAGTGAGAAGAGACCTCGGCGGGGTTATTTTCATCGATCTGCGCGACAGGTTTGGTATCACCCAGGTGGTATTTGAGCATACTTTTAATGCAGATTCGCATGAACAGGCAAAAGAGTTACGATCAGAATATGTAATCTCTATTGAAGGAACCGTCAGGAAAAGACCTGAAGGTACTGAAAATGACACTCTGCCTACGGGTATGGTGGATGTGATGGTTGACAAATTGTCGATCCTGAATCGTGCCAAAACACCTCCTTTCCCAATTGAAGATGAAATTGATGTACATGAAGAGCTCAGACTAAAATATCGCTACCTTGATCTTCGTCGTCCTGCGATGCAAAAGAATATGCTTCTTCGTCACAGAATGTATCAGGTTGTGAGAAGTTTCTTCGATACAAACAATTTTGTTGAGATTGAAACACCCATTTTGATGAAATCCACCCCTGAAGGGGCGAGGGATTTCCTTGTGCCAAGCAGAATGCACAAAGGGAAGTTTTATGCTCTGCCACAGTCTCCTCAGCAGTATAAACAGATATTAATGGTTGCCGGTTACGACCGCTATTTCCAGATCGTAAAATGTTTTAGAGATGAAGATCTTAGAGCTGACAGACAATTGGAATTTACCCAGATAGATGTTGAGATGTCGTTCATTAATCAGGATTTTGTCTTTTCGACTTTTGAAAAACTTATGAAGATTCTCTACAAAGAGATTTGGGGAAAAGAACTGGAAACTCCAATTCCGCGCCTCACATTTGAAGAAGCGATGACAAGGTATGGTTCTGATAAACCCGATTTAAGATTTGATCTCAAAATGTCAACTTTAAACGGAGTTTTTGCAAACACCGAATTTAGAGTCTTCAAAGATACCATTGAGACCAAAGGAATTATCACCGGACTTGTAGCCCCGGGTTGTGGTGACTATACCAGGAATCAGCTTGATGTGCTTACCGACTTTATCAAAAAACAGGGTGCAGGTGGACTCATCTGGATTCGTGTGAAAGAAGACGGTCTCGAATCTCCTACCATGAAGTTTTTCACGGATGAAGAAAAAATCGCCATGGTTGAAGAACTTGGTGCAAAACCGGGTGATTTGATCCTGATCCTCAGTGGTAAAAAATATAAAACCCTCGGATTGATGGGAAACCTTCGTCTTGAGATGTCCAGAAGATTAAATCTGGTTACGGATGAAACGGAACCAAAACTTCTTTGGGTTAAAGATTTCCCACTTTTTGAATGGGATGAAGAGACCAACAGATATTACGCAATGCATCATCCGTTCACTTCTCCCAACATGGAGGATTTGGCACTGATGGATACCAATCCCGCTGCAGTCAGAGCTCAGGCGTATGATTTGGTGCTTAACGGTAACGAAATCGCCGGTGGAAGTATAAGAATTCATGATTCAGAGTTACAAGCCAAAATGTTTAAAACTCTTGGTTTCACGGAAGAGGATGCAAAAGAGAAGTTTGGTTTCCTCATGGGAGCTTTTCAATATGGAGCGCCTCCACATGGTGGAATTGCTTTCGGTTTTGACAGACTCTGCATGATCTTCTGCGGAGAAAAATCAATTCGTGAAGTAATTGCGTTCCCCAAAACTGCAAACGCCATCTCACTTATGGATGACAATCCTTCTCTCGTCTCCGACGAGCAGTTGAAGGAACTGCACCTCAGAATCAGATAGTAATTTAAACCCGGTGATGAGCCGGGTTTTTTTTTATTATATTTCCTTCCTGATTCAGAGAAATTTATGAGCCAAAAAATGAAGAAGCGAATCCCATCAAAATCATCGAATTATGCCAGTCTTATAGAAGAGAATGCTTATTATGTTGATAAAACTGCGTATATAGAAACGCTTGAGTCGATTAGCGATAAATACATCTTCTTTCTCCGTCCCCGCCGATTTGGTAAATCGCTTCACCTTTCGATGCTTGAGCATTATTACGGCATTCAACACAAAGACAAATTTGATGAGCTATTTGGACAATATTTTATAGGCAAACCCGGTAACACTACTCCGCTCAAGAGCAGCTATTACATCCTGAATTTTAGTTTTAGCGGTATAAAGACACAAGAACCGGAGAATATAGAGAAGGAATTTAATTCAGAAGTATCATCACAAATATTTAAATTTTTAAATACTTATTCCATAGGGACTGAAGAGGATTCTCGAGTTTTTGAAGGTGATCTGTCAAGTCCCGATCTTATGCGGAAGTTTTTTACTCTCTTCAAAAAAAATGTTCCTTCCGGGAAGGTTTATATACTTATTGACGAATACGACCATTTTACGAACGAATTATTTGCGTTCAATAGAGTACATTTTAAAGATGTAGTGTCCCGAAACGGCTGGGTACGTAAGTTTTATGAAGTAATTAAGCAGTACATGGGAGAAGGAATAGTTGATCGTTTTTTTTCCACAGGTGTAACTCCTGTAACTCTCGACAGTATGACAAGTGGGTTTAATGTTGCTCAAAATATTACGCTCGATTACAGATTTCATGCGATGGCAGGTTTTACTGAAGCTGAACTTAAGGGAATGATCGAAAATACTGTCTATGAAAAAGGTAAATTCGATATTAATGCTATCGTCTCCGATATGCGTTCCTGGTATAACGGTAGTAAATTCTCAAAGGATGCTAATGAAAGATTATATAATCCTCAGATGGTCATTTCATTTTTGGCAAAATTCTCCGACAGGTTTATATATCCTGATGAAATGGCAGATATAAATGTTACTTCCGATTACAAAAAAATAGCAAATATACTTGCCCCGTTATCTCATGACGACTCTGACAATATTATCTCAGAAGTATTGAATACGGACAGAATAACTGAAAGACTGACAATACAATACAACTTTGAACTTCCATACACAAAAACAGAAGCGGTTTCATTGCTTTTTTATAATGGTTTGCTTACCATTGAAAGTGCTATTGTAAGTATGTATAACTATGTAATTCCAAATTATGTAATGAAGCAGATGTACTGGGAGTTTTTCAGGTATAAGTTTACCATGGAGAAAGAACTTCGGTACGATAACACAAAAATCGACAGA
>Ga0209573_1001608_pt1 | contig 33682 bp, 40 predicted proteins | sample TNRBio252014_DNA_FD_185870 | JGI IMG/M metagenome (GOLD analysis project Ga0209573, IMG submission 185870) | Wastewater treatment Type I Accumulibacter community from EBPR Bioreactor in Madison, WI, USA - TNR Reactor_6/25/2014_ DNA (SPAdes)... | ecosystem: Engineered > Bioreactor > EBPR >...
GCGCGCGCTCGTCCCGCCGCCGCTCCAGGCGCTCTAAAACAGCCTCCAGGAGGCTGGACTTGCCGACCCCGACCGAACCGGTCAGGAGGACGTGGCGGCCCTTCCGGACCTCCTGAACGACTTTCTCGACCAGGGGTTCGCGCCCGATCAGCCCGGTGATGTCTTTCATGCGGTTAGCCCTCTGGCAATTGCCGCAGTTTGCCGTTCAGGTACTCCAGCAGAGGACGCCATTGTTCTCCGGCGGTGTGGGCCACTTGCCGGCGCTGGGCGTCCAGGAGCCCTTCCAGCCGCTGGGCGGCGGTACACGATAAAGCTTTCAATCACACAGCCCCTGGCGCGCTTTCCGCGCCTTGCGGTTTTCATACGCCGCTTTCATGCGGCATGGTGCACCGCAATAAATGGCGGTCAAGCGGGCAACAAAAGCTTTCCCGCAGACCGCGCACGTTCGATAGCCCGTCTTGCGTAGACGGGCTAATTCGCTCCCTGGGTTAGCCATACAAGTCAATACAGCGTCCAACCATAAATTCCCCTTCCGTGATACATTGATTAGCTATCCTGGCCATGACTTTGGCTCTTTCCTCAGCCTGCCAGTTTTGCCAACTGGCAGGCTTTTGGCGCTGGTGTTCGCTGACCAGCCGCCTTACCCAACTTTCAATAGACTCCGGCGAGTCTTCGCCATAGTCGTTTTGGAGACTTTGATAATCAACAAAATTATTTATCGCTTTTTTCGATAAAAGCGCGATTATTTTTTTTTCAATGCTCATGTTCATGTTCATGCCTCGTCGCTTTTGTTTAAGTTGTTTGATTTGATGGATAAAAGTATAGCTCAACTCATTTTTCTTGTCAACACTTCCGCAAGCGTTGAAAAGCAAAATGAGCCTCCAGGACACTGAACGACTTTCTCAACGAGGGGTTCGCGGCCGATCAGCCCGGTGATGTCTTTCATGCGGTTAGCCCTCCGGCAGGTGCTGACGTTGGCCGTTCAGGTACTCCAGCAGCGGACGCCACTGCTCCCCGGCGTAGTGGGCCACTTGCCGGCGCTGGGCGTCCAGGAGCCCGTCCAGCCGCTGGGCGGCGGCGGCTTCGGTGTTCTGCTTCTGGGCGGTCTCCCAGAGCTTCTCTACGTCGCCCTCGTAGCCCTTCTTGATGCGCTCCTGCACCCAATCCGCTTTGGCTTTCTGAAAGCCCAGCCGTTCCCTCACGGCGGCCCGCTCGGCTTCCAACTCCCGCAGTTTCGCCAGGTCGTTCAACGCCCGCCCGCGCACTTCGTCAATGCGCGTGGCTTCGGCCAGGGCCTGCTGGGTGAATTCCCGCTGCTCCCTGGGCGAGGACAGCGGAATGTTGAGTTGAATCCCGACCGTCATCGGGGAGCTGGTCGTCGTGTCGCCGCCCTCGGAAACCGTACTGCTGGCGCCGGACGCGGCCCGGACAAAAATGGAGGTGTGTTCCATCACCCGCCGGGTCAGGCTCGGCGGCTGGTAAGACGCCACGACCGCCCGTTGCGCCTGGAGCAGCGGGCTGTGGGCGACAATGAAGGCCAGGGCGCGCTCTTCTTCCCAGGCCCCGGCCAGCGCCGGCCAGAGCAGCGCGAGCAGCAGGCCCGGTTTCACGGCGGTTCGTCCTCGCCGGTCAGGCCGACAGCGTTGACCCGGAATGCCGGCAGGCCCAGCCCGGCCAGGGCGCGAGCCACGGCGTCCAGGGTCGTGAACGCCCGCAGCCCGCCCCGCTGGCGCTCCAGCGCCTCGCATCGTTCGCCGGTCCGGGTGGCGTAGGCGATCCACACCGCCCAACCGTCCGCTTCGTGACTCACCTCGACCTCGCGCACCGCGCCCGCCTCGATCAGCACCTTCAGTTTGGGAACTTGCATCCATCAAGTTTAGTGTTTCGATCAGAGGGTTCAACTTTTTTGATGGAACCGCCGGTTTTTTATCCAGTACAGCCACCCGCGCCAAATCCGCATCACCATTCGGGGTTTGCTCCAGGTCGGCGGGAGTTATCCACTGTACCGGGGGATAACCCCGCGCAGGCAGGAACGGAGTCAAACGCGGGACTAGAATCAACAGACCCTCTCACCTTCCGGAGACTCCGCCGTGCCAAACTGGCGCTTGAACTGGGGCGTCATCCGTCCCGATCTGCTCGTCGGCAGCGGCCCGCGCGAGCCAGGCGACCTGGACGTGCTCCAGGCGGAAGCCGGCGCGTCCGCCCTGTTGTCGCTGCAATCCGATGAATGTCTGGCGAAACGGGGCATCGACTACCCGGCCTATGTCCGGCACGGCCACGCGCTCGGCTTGGCGATGGCCCGGGTTCCCCTGCGCGATTTCGATGTTGACGATCAGCGGCGGGGTCTGCCCGATGCGGTCCGGGCGTTGCATCAGTTCTTGCAGCAGGGCGGCCGGGTTTATGTGCATTGCACCGCCGGACTCAATCGCGCCCCGCGGGTCGTGTCGGCTTATCTGCTGCGGGTCGAGGGCCTGAGTCAGGACGCGATCCTCAAACTGTGGCAACGCACCCGCCCGAATGTTTTCCCGGCTTGGGCGGCAATTCACGGGTGTTGTGCCGATTTAACCGCGCGGCACGCGGACCGCATCCGCCAGCGCGCGACCGAACTGGGCGGGAGTCGCGCACCCCTGATCGATGCCGACGTTTGGCGGCCGGCGGAACAGGCGGTCTGGCGGGAGACGCTGACCACTTGAGTCTTTGACTCCCTGCATGATACAGGTACGGGTGGTTTAGGTTCACGGGGAAACGCCCGTTGATGGTTCATTGGGTAGCCCGCCCAATGAGTAGAGAAGGACAGCGATGAATCTTCTGGATCAAATCGCCGAAGCTCGGATTCAGGAAGCCATGGACCGGGGAGAACTGCGCGACTTGCCAGGCGAGGGTCAGCCCTTGCGCCTGGAGGATGACTCGGCCATCCCTGAAGAGCTACGCGCCGCCTATCGCCTGCTGAAAAACGCCGGGTTTTTACCGCCCGAACTGCAACTCCGTCGGGACGTGCGGGAAGCCGAGCATCTGTTGCAGCAACTCCCGGAAAGCGACCGGAGCCGCGCCCGCGCCCGACTGGAATTGCTGCAACTGCGCTTGGCCGCCAGCCGTCGCCAGCCGATGAATCTCTTGCTGGAAGATCAGTACCGGCAGCGATTGCTGGAACGGTTGGGTTAATCGCCAGACTCGGAGGATCGGCCCTACCCGCGTGGGCGGGCTGCCTTGGGTGCTATGCTCCACGGCTTTATCAAGCTGCTGGAGAGCATCCCATGAATTTCATCCGTCCTGTGCTGTGGTTGTACCTGTTCCTCGCGATCCTGGCCGGGCCGCTGCTGGCCGCCGAACTGACCGGTAAGGTCGTGGGCGTCAGCGACGGCGACACCCTCACCCTGCTCGTGCCGGACGGGGCCAGCTTCAAACAGGTCAAAGTCCGGCTGGGGGAAATCGACACGCCGGAAAGCCGCCAGCCCTACGGCCAGCGGGCCAAGCAGGCGCTGTCCGATCTGGCGTTCGGCAAACCGGCGCGTGTGGTGGTGCAGGATACCGACCGCTACGGCCGCACCGTGGGCCGGGTGTATGTGGGCGGCGTGGACGTGAACGCGGAGATGGTGAAGCAGGGGGCCGCTTGGGTGTACCGCCAATACCTGAAAGATCAATCGTTGCTGGCTTTGGAAGCTGAAGCCAAGGCCGCCAAGCGGGGCCTGTGGGGACTGCCAGAAACCGAACGCTGCCCGCCCTGGGACTGGCGGCGAGGGAATTGCGCCACTGCCTCGGCTCCGGCGACCCGTGCGCCAGCGTCGCCGGCTGCCGCCCCGCCCGCCGCCCCATCCACAGCCGCCAGCGGTAGCGGTTTCACCTGCGCCGGCAAGCGGCGTTGCGGGGAGATGACGAACTGCGAGGAGGCGAAGTTTTACCTGACCGTGTGCGGGGTCCGCTCCCTGGATGGGGACGGCGATGGGGTGCCGTGTGAGAAGCTGTGCCGGTGAGTAGAAATGCGGGGGCGAAACGACTTGCTTCACCTGCCCTGCGTAGCGGGTCAGGTGCATGTCCCAGTTAGGCCGGTTAATTGAATGTTAGATTGCCAAAAAAACGGCAACCTAACCTACTGTTCTTATATGGCCTATTTTAAGAGGCTTTTTTGTACAGCCTCTAATAAGCCCTTAGTCTGATTTACAATAATCCCTATATTCCCAGCTATTCCGAGCTATTCCTTATTTTATTAAACCATAAAAATCAATAAGTTGCTTTTCATTATTGCTTATTCATGTAGGGATAGTTCTCAAATACACTACTATCTATACTGTTATTGTGTTAATAGCTTTGACTCTTAATCTATTTAGTAAGCCTTCGACTTGATAAAAACACTTTTCGGAAGTTTCCTGCGGCTGTGGTGCGTGTTTAACGTCAGGGTACGACTAAATCTTCTTACAGTAAAGAAGCGCGACGTTTTTTGGGCGAGTTTCTGCTTCGGTTCGAGCATCCAGAGGTGGCCCGACAGGCATAGAAGCGTTGGCTGCGTTTTGCTCCATATTTCTTCCGCCACCAGCCTGATTGCCCCCGACGTTGTAAGAAAACTGATGCCGATGAGTTTGGAGTGCGTCTTCTTGGACACTACCGTGCTTTCTCTCACCGTCAGTATCGATCTTCGCACCACTGCGGTCGATGCCACGAATAAATCGTCCATAAGCCAATGGGTATTCTGTCCAACCTTGAGGACACTGATCCAAATCAAAGGACACAACCGCGCCGCTCGGCAAAGTCCCATCTTTGCCCGGAACTCCCCGTTCGCCTTGAAGGCCGGGTTGTCCTGCGGGACCTTCTGGTCCTGCGGGACCTTCTTTACCTGTGCTTAGTAAAGACCACATTGTAAAAAACACGGCTAGAGTTGCTGGAACAGCGATGATAATAGCTCTAGCCTGAACCTTGTGAAGCACATCCTCAACAAGCTGCTTTCTTTCTGCTTCGTTCACACCAGATTCCTTAACACGTAATGATTCGACTTGGTCTGATTCGCCGAAGCCTAACATTTGCCTTGAGGGAAGGCGTTGTTAGCGCAACGTCCTCCAAATTGGTGCGGAGGGGAGGAGTCGAACCTCCCGCGTTCACTCTTGGCAGGTAACACATCTACGTACATATCCATCTCTCGCTTGGGTTAGAGCTTTTTTCGCCGGACTCCGCAGGAACGCAACTCCGCACCAAACACTTGCCATGATGTAACCAATAATAGCGCTTAGGTTTTTCATAATTACCTCCATAGCAGTTGAGAAATAACTGAATACGGAAGCGGGCACTTCCAACCCAAGCGAGATGTCAACATGCATTTCGATATGTACCTGGACCTCCAAGCCGTTAAAAACCCGAATGATTTCTAGAAACCTCGCTCCACCCTTGATCCCAAGCCTTGGCCAAATCTGATGATTTTCCAATGTAGGGATTAGATGCTCGTCCCTGGCCATCTTTCCCAGCAGCCAGACCTTCAGCCCAAGCCTCGTTTATCTTCGCCCTATCGCCCATTCGGTATCCCTATCGCGCTAACAAAAATAAACACCCTCCTGGCATGGAGGATACATGGTGGAAACATAGGCCGTTCCCGAACGCCCGGCTACCGGCCTTTGTCTGCGTCCGCTCGTTCCTGACGGGACACCATGGTGCCTTCTGTCTGGTGTGACCAGGCCGACTGCTCGCAGTCCTTGATCTGCGGGTACCTTGCCAGGGCCAACAGTAGACGAAACGTTTGACGAGCACAAGCACCTCATCCCCGCAAAATCGAACGGCTCTTCGCCACCTCCTAAACCCCAAACACCTTCAACACCTCATCCCCGTAGTGATTGATCACCTTCACCGCAATCTTGCCAGTCTCGGGCCGGTCAAAGGGGCGGCTTTTTTGTTAGGAAAGAAAAGGCTGGATCAACTCTCGAAGTTGCGGCAAGTAACCCGCAATCGAGGCAGTATTTCCAATAAATGAATACAGGTCTGTAAGAATTCCTGGTCGTGGGTTTGGTCGTTGCAGTTCTTTCTTTAAGCTTTGCACATCGTCTATCAACTCTTGCAGCTTGGTTTGTGTTAATGTTTTATCTTGCTGTATTGTATCAATAATTTGTTGAAAAAGCTTTTCGGTTTCCGAATTTCCACCGATGGTCTGATTTACTCGATTCGAGTGAACAGCAATATTTGATCCATTTATGCTGCCGTAATTTTTAAAACTTTGATCCACGTTGATCCCGAAAGGCTGAGTGGTAGGCAGACTCCTTAGATAAGCATCATAAGAGCCATACGATAATGCTTTGTCGCCGTCATACGTAAATTCGCAAGCAATTCCAAGATAACGATAATCGTTATTCATGTTATCTGTTCGTACTTGTCCTTTATCCTTAAATTTTACAAAACCCAACTCCCTTAGCTTATGCAATGCTAATACCAGACGATCGAACGCCTTTCGATCTTCAACGCTTTCGCTCTTGGGCGATAAGACGCTGAGGTTTCCATGCTTATGCTGGGCCGCCTTCTGTAAAGCCTCATACAAATCTCTCTTCATGAAACCTCTATCGTTATGCCTTGAGTATCTATTCATACCGTGCCGCTGAATCCAACCCCGTCCGAAAACCCTGTCGGCGCGTGTCCGTACCGGGGAAGCGTGGGCGAATTCGCGACAGAAAAGAATCTTCCCGACATTCTCGCTGTACGAAAGCTATCTCCTGTTCGTTAAGGTCCAGCGCCGCGCCAATCAGCGCATCCAACTTATCCAGTTGGTGCTCCATATCGGCAATCAAAGCCTCCTCAGCGAACCGCGCTATCGTTGTTTCCCACTGTTGGCGTTCTTCAGCAGTGACTGGAATGGGGAGATTCAACAGCCGACTCCGGGTAAAGTCCTCGCCGTCCAGTGGTTGCAATGCCATAACAACACCCTTGGCGAAATCCTCCCGCGATAGGCATACCCAATCTAACATCTGTTGCTGTGAAGGACGCACCATCACCCCCTCATCCGCTGATTCCAGACTGGGGTTATCTACCGTGATCTCATAATCCGCCGTCTCGAAGCTTTCGCTGAAAGCTATGGCCGCGTTGAAATCGGTCTGTATCCGCTTTTTGAGCGTCGCCAAGTTCAGGGTCGCCAGCGCCTCCCGCAAAGCGACTTTGGTTTGAAACCGCTGGCGACAGGCCGCCACTAGCGGTGCACGCAACGCTTCCAGTTCAGTTTGGATGGACAGCAAGCCGAGTGGACAGGGCAACAGCCGCAAATTCGCTGGGTAGATGTGGCTACGGAATTGGCGCAATACCCCCATCCTCGCCCCCAAGCTGTAGGTAAACCAATACAGCCGCGACAACAACAACAAATCAAATGGAAATTCCCGCCACTTTGCGACGGGGAAAAATAAAGCAGCAGTATCGGTAAACGCTGTTGTTCGGGGATCAAAACGTACTGCATTGGGGCAGTGTGCCACTTGGGCTAAAGCGAATCCATGATCGGGCAGGAGGGCTGTATAGCGCCACAGCGCAGCATCACTAGCGGCTAGAACATCAACCTTTTTAGCTACGGGATCGCCTACCCGTTCACCCGCGAGAATGTTTTCGCCTTTCAAAACGTCATAGCCACCACGCTTGCTGGTGCGCAATTGGCCGCGAAATACAATACCGCGTGTCAACATCCGCCGCGCTTCCCATTCTTGGCCGTTGGTCGGTGGCGGCGGTGGCGTGTCTATCGCCTCGACAATCCGGCTGCCTTGCTTGCGCACCCAGTATGGTTTCGCCGCCATTTCCAGCGTCGGGTGTCGCCACAGTTTACGCAGCACTGCCAGCCGTGCCGGCGTCAGCCGAGTCATAATGCGCCCGTCCGGCGTGAAAATATCCGGGTAGGCGATCCGCTGTTCGGGTAATTCATCCAAGTGAAGAATCGGCGCGGCATCGGCCTGCTCCACCTCAACGCAACGTTTATCGGCAAGCCGAAAGATCACCGTATCCTCTTCGGTGGCGGGGCGGTTTTCCGCGATGATAATCACCGGCAACACGTCCGCATCGAACACATCCCGATAGATCGCCTCCAAATCGAGGATTTCCAGCAATGTCCAGCGAGCGCCCACTTGGAAGAGTCTGCGTAAGTCAGCGGTTTCGCTGGCGTCAAACAACGAGATCGGTACGATGAACCCCAAACGCCCCGGTCGTTCGCCGTTTGCTGCTGGCCGGCACCAAGTCGCCAGCGCCCGGTAGATAAACAGGGCATAGGCGTTGCGTCGTGCGGATACCCCGCCGTTTTCATAGACCTTCTCGGAACGCGGGTCGAGGTCTTGACTGCTGCGTTCGGCCCGGACGTAGGGCGGGTTGCCGATCACCGCTGTGTACTCCGGCACGTCGATTTCACCGAACCGTTCCAGCCGGGCGAATTGATCGGGAAATACCAGCGAGTTGACCTTGCTGGTTACACGGATGTCGGGAAAGCCGTGCTGTTCGATATCGCGCTTGAGCGAGAGAATTTGCCACAACAACTGAATGTGGGTGAGCACCCCGGAAAAAGTGTTCAGGTCATTACCAGCCAGGCGTTCCAACATCGCCGTCACATCGTCGAACTCGGCAACGCCTCGATCCAGGTCTTGACCCACCAGTTCGCGGAAGGCTTCCACCAGAAAGGTGCCGGAACCACAAGCGGGATCGAGGATGCGGCTATTTCGGTCGATGCCCACGCGGCGGATGATGTAGCGTGCGACCGACGGTGGAGTATAGAACTCGCCCAACTGCTTACGTTTGGCGCGGTCAAGAAAGCGATCATAGATACCGCTCAAGATATCGCCGCGCACAGTGGTGAAGTCGTAGCGCGAGAACTGGAACATGACCCACTCGATAGCGCGGGAGAGTAGCTCGTACTCACTGCCCAACACCCAATCTAGCTCCGTCGCATCGAACGCCGCCGCATAGAGCAAACTGGCATCGCGGTACGCCTGTTCCAGCAAACGGGTGTAGCTGGAACGGAAATAATCCCGCATCTGTTGGAATGCGTGGACGCCACCATTGCAGACATAACGAATCTCGCCGAAAAAGCCGTGATCCTCAAAAAAGCGCAACAGAAGGATGCGCGCCAGGATGAGATTGGCCGTCTCCGTGGCGAATAAATCCAGCAGTTTGTCGTCAGCAACGCCGGTGCGGTTTTGAAACGACGGCAATCCGTCCAACGCCAGCCGCGCCACATGCGGGCGTTTGGCGAACTCCCGGCGCAACCGGGCCGCCTCGCGGTCGTGCGCACGGCTGTCCTCCGGGCCTTGTGGATGGCTTTTGAGGGTTAAGGTATGAGGAGTGAAATGGTAGGCATTGCCGTGAGTAGCGCCGAACCGTTCACCGAAAACGTGCGCTTGTTGCTGGAATGCCTCGATCTCTGGCTGGAGGCGAACGAGCGCAGCTTGCGTCGCCGCTTGCAGGCTTTGTGTCGCCTCGCGCAGGTTTTGAAAAAAACGCTTGCGCGCCACACGGACACGGTTGGTTTGGTGCAGGTTTGCCGAAACTGAATTAGGCCAATCCAGTTTCTCAGCGGCAACAAGGGAAATATCACCGGCGCGAAAGCGCGATAACTGTTCCGGCACGCCGGCTCGGTCGTGGCGCAGGGCGTCAAGATGGCTGAGGAACGCCTGGAGCGACAATCCGGACAGCAGAAGCTCGATGTCGTTGCCCGCATCGGGAATGCCGCCTGATACAGGCCGGACTACCCAAATCTCCGGTTCGACCATCACGAACCAAGCTGTATTGGTGCCGATGTATTTTGATTTTTTCTCGAAAATGCGTTCGCGTATCGTCGGGTTGCGAAAGCAACCGCGCTCGTCCTTGGCCTCAACCACGATCCAGTCAATCAGCTTCTCACCACCCCGCTCGTCCAGTAATCCTGAAGGGGCGCGGGCGGTAACGTCGGGGCGTCCGCCTTCTCCCGCTGTATCAATATCAACGTGGCGAGGGGGATAGCCAAGAACGTGAATGAATAGATCACGAATTGGGCCGTACATCGTGGCCTCTCGGCCTGATGCGGTGTTACATAGCTGATCGATGGCCGCGTCAAAATCAAAGGTAGGTTTTGGGAGCGGCATCTAGTTACTTTCCAAGTGGTTTTTGTAATGAAATTTAGTGGGAATACCGCCGATTTTCTTAAGCGGTGATGTTGTAGAACCGCTGCCGGTTTTGGGCTGGTTCGCGCCGCTCTAGGTAGAGCGAGGCCACCGTCTCGTATGGGGTGTTTGGCGGAAATACGATTTACCGACAATCGAATCAACGGCTTTCTCAGTCCTTCTTAACGACCAGCATCGTCGTCTGGTATTCGATCACCGGCTGATCGCGCTGGTTATAGGCTTTGTTTTGGTAGATGAACAAGAACCGCTCCGGGTTTTTGGTGGGGCGCAGATCGACCACTTCAGCCTCCGCGCGGAGGGTATCCCCAAACAACACCGGCGCGGTAATCTTCATCCGGTCCACGCCGATGTAGGCATAGATTTCATAGCCATCCTGAGCCAGAAACTCGGCGATGGTGTCGGCATGATGAACCAGACCGTCGGCCACCGCAAAGATGACCGGCCCGGCCAAGGAGCGCTCCTTGAACCAGGTGCCCTTGGCATATTCGGCGTTGCTATGCACGGCCATGTTGAACCAGGTCAGTTGATGCAGGAGGGAGAAGTCCCCGACATCCAGCGTTCGGCAGACCCGACCCGGAATTTTGGCGCCCACGGTGACTGTACCCATAACACGATGGCTCCTCATTGCGATTAGGGATGATTCCGCTCCGCGCGCTGCTCCGCTCGGGGCGCGACGCCGCGCCTGCTCCCCTCGGCCATGATTCGGCGGATGACCTCGGCCTGGTCGGGCGTGACCCAGCCCTGCACATGCACCAGGCCCTGCTCCCGCAAGCGTTGCCGGTAGCGGCGCTGTTTCTCCGCATTGCTATAGGTCATATTCTACCTTATGGTTACATATTACCAAAAATTGAACCACGTTATGATGAAACAATACACTGGCCTTCTATCCGCCGCCGTGCTAACCCTGATCGCCACACCGGCCGCCGCCGTCAACAAGTGTGTGGATGATGCTGGCAAGGTGGTCTATCAAAGTGCTCCGTGTCCGGCGACCGCGAAAGGTAGCGAGATCACCCTCCAGAAAGCGCCTCCGGCCCCAGTGGCCTCGCCGGCTGATGCGGAGGAACTGAAACGCATCCAGCAGACCGCCAGCACCATGGAGCGCGAGCGCAGACTGAAGGACATCGACCGCGAGATCGGCAGCGCCGAAGGATTGATCACCCATTACCGCCAAACGATGAACAACGAATTGAGCGCCCTGCAACAGAAAAAGCAGTTCGCTAACAACAACCTGGCCGGCGCCACCTGGGAGCAAAGCATTTCGGCTGAAATGAGCGCCATCACGCAAAAATACGACACACTGATCCGCAATCAACACACCCGAATTGAACGGCTACGCGCTGACGCCGACTCGTTGCGCAAGACAGAATAACCCAAGCTGGAAATCCGATACGGTGGAAGACCCCCTCCCTACCGCACCGGCCATGCCGACGCCCCGGAACCGCCACCCCTCACCGTCGACGACCTGGTCGTCCAGGCCCACGCCCACCGCCAGGACATTCCCTACGAGACTCGCGAGCAGTGGAAGGAGTTTGCCCGGAAACAAGCCGTTATCCCAACCTTTCTAGGAATTCTTGAGAGGGACCCTATTTTTCCCTCCGGCCCCCAACTTCGGTTCGGTTGCCGGGCGGGGGAGCTGTGGTTAAAGGCGCTGCTAAAAGCGCGGGTGCCTGGGTTTACTGTCCTGCGCTGACGACGGCCAACAGGGCAGTGGCCCCCAGACGATCCTGGGCATCGATCTTAATAAGCTTTTCCAGTAAAGCGATGGCCTCCTCCGGCTGACCGAGCCGGGCATACAGGTAGGCTTCGCCTTTCAGGCACAGCAAATAGCAGCGGACCCTGACCATGCTCTTTTCACCCCCTGAAACAAGGTGAGCTTCGCTGAGAGTGCGCCAATCGTGCGGCAACTCCAGTGATTGCCGAATGACATCCCGCGCGTGTTGGCTGATGGCCATGGCGTCCAGAAAGCGCCGTTGATAGACGTAATAGCGAAAGAGGGCGACCAGCACCATGAGATGATCCGGAGCTAAATGATAGGCGCGCTGTAAATCAGCTTCCGCTTGTTCGTCACCGTAATTTTCTGCGGCCTGCTCCAATAATTGAACGACTTCGTCGGCCGGCGGAGGGTCGAAAAACAGCGGTTCGGCATCGAACGACAATAAATCCATCAGGAACCTCCTCAATCAATGAGCGATAACATCCTGGCTGCAGGGCAGGATGCGCTCCAGGAACTCAGTTCGCCGTCCCACTCGTCCTGACCGTACTCGCACGTCACCAGCATCTCGTACAGCAGGGCCAGATCGGGCGTCTCCGGGGTCAAGGGTCGCGCGAGGGTTTGCTACAGTTTAGCCCTTTCCATCCTGACTGGACTGCGCTCATGGCCCAACGCCCCACTCGCTCCCGCGCCTCGACCCGCCTCCCCAAAACCCTGACCGGCGTCATCACCGCTATCGCGCTGGCCGTCCTCGCCGCCCTGGGCATCCAGACTGACTGGTTTCACGGGAAACCCGCCGCCCCGCCCACGGAACGCCCGACGGCCGCGCGGAGTATACCCCCACCTGGCGACTTGCCCCGCACCCCGAGCACCTTTACCGCCGCCAAGAAGGCGCTCTACGATCAAGTGTATGCCGATCACCGGGTCACGTTTTACTGCGGCTGTGCGTACAGCCCCGACCGGCAAATCGACCTGGCCAGTTGCGGTCTAACCGCCCTGGCCGACAAGCCCAGGGCGCAACGGATTGAAGCGGAGCATATCTTTCCTGCTGCCCAGTTCGGCAACTTCCGACAATGCTGGCGCAGTCCCGGCGACTTTCCCGAGTGCGTCAAGGGCAGCGGCAAGACCGTCTCGGGCCGGGAGTGTTGCCAGAAGGTCGATCCCGTGTTCGAGGCTGCCCATAACGACCTGTTTAATCTCGTCCCGGCAGTAGGCGAAGTTAACGGGAAGCGCAGTGACTTCAACTGGGGCATGATTCCGGGTGAGCCTCGCGTGTTCGGAACCTGCAACTTTGAAGTCGATTCCAGCATTCGCCGCGCTGAGCCTCCGGAAGCCGTCCAGGGCGACATCGCCCGCGTGATGTTCTACATGGCCGATACCTACGGTTTCAACCTGTCCCGCCAGGACCAGCAGCTTTATACGGCGTGGAGTCGCCAAGACCCGCCCGATGCCTGGGAGGTCGAGCGCGCCCGGCGTATCCAGGCCATTCAGGGCAAGGACAACAAATTCGTCACGCAGTATGCCGCGTTGTTTGGCAAGGCCGCGCCCGTGGCGACGGCTCCGGCCTCCCCGCCTGCTGCTCCAGCCTCCCCGCCTGCTGCTCCAGCCGCGTCCGCGCCGGCAGCACCTGCGCCCGTCCCCGTTACCCCGCCAGCAACGGCGCCGACCGCGAATCCCTCCGGCTGGACCTGCGGGACCAAGAAGACCTGTGGCGAAATGGCGTCCTGTGAGGAAGCGACGTTCTACTTACAGCAGTGCGGGGTAAAGCGGCTGGACGGCGACGGCGACGGCGTACCCTGCGCCTCGCTCTGTCGCCGCTGACGTGGGGGGGAAACGCCATGGCCTGGGTTTATCTGATCGTGACCGGCCTGCTTGAGATCGGCGGGCCGGTCGGCCTGAAACTTTCGCAGACGCCAGGGCGGTTCGTGTTGGGCGTGATCCCCAATAGGACGCGCCCATGACTACCCGAGAGTCTTTACGATTCGAGCAGGGTTTAGCCCAGGTGCAGAACGACCGGACGCAGGGCGCTGCGGAACTGGCGCGAGAGAGTTTGCGCCTGCTGGTCGATAGCGCGCTGACTCTGGAGGCTTCCACCCCCGTGGATTGGCGCCGCTCGCTCCTGGAACGCGCCCAGCGCCTGGCCAGTTGTCGACCCAGTATGGCGGCGATTCGCCATTTAATCGAACGTTGGCAGGCTGCCGGGGTCACCCTGGCGGACGATCGACCCCTGGACGAGGGGCGCGGCATCGCCGCCGCCGCAGGCCGAGATCTCATCGAGCAGTCACAGCGGGCCACGGAACAGGCCGCAGAACACCTGGCGCGCCACCTCGGGGCCGGGCGCGTCCTGATGACCCACAGTCTCAGCTCCACCATCGTGGGGGTGTTCACCCGCCTGGCGCCGCTCGGCGTGGCGGCGATCGTGACCGAATCCCGCCCGCTCCAGGAAGGCTATCGGCTGGCCGAGCGCCTGAGTACCCTGGGCGTCCCCACGACGCTGATCACCGATGCGCAAATGGGTTTATTCGTGGCCCGCGCCGATGCGGTCATCGTGGGCGCGGACAGCCGCTGTCCGGAGGGCAGCCTGATCAACAAGGCCGGCACCTACCTGCTGGCGTTGGCGGCGCGCGATCAGGGGATACCGTTCTACGTGTGCAGCGAGCGGTTCAAACAGCGCTCGGTCGACTGGGGCGATCCCGAATGGGAGCAGATGGACCCCGGTGAACTCGGTGCGCCGGTCTGGGCCGGCGTGACCGTTGCGAACGAGTACTTTGATCGGACGCCCGCCGGGCTGATTTCCGCGTGGTTCGATGAATACGGGCAGGGACGCTAAGAACGCCCGTCCAGAATCAGTTTTGCACCGCCGCTCAGCGGGCGGGACGCCGACGCTACGGCGGGGTCGTTTCTATCGGGAATCGCCTGAACCCGACTCCACGTCTTCATAACCCGCCAGGGTGAAACGCGGGGTACAGATCGCCAGAAAGATCAGGTCGGCGTCGCCCGTGTTCGTGATGCGCTGACGAACGCCCGGCGGAATGAGCACCCCCGCGCCTGGCCCGACGTCTTCGGGCGGCCCGTCGCCCACTTCGACCCGCCCCCGCCCCTCCAGGATCAGATACCGCTCGGTCGCGTCCCGCAGACGATGCCAGCGGGTGGTCACGCCCGGTTTCACGCGGGCGCGAGCGACCGAGACTTCCGCATCGTGGGGCGAGTTCCACCACTCGGTGATGAAGCAGCCTTCCGCAAAAAAGTACTCGGTGGCCGCCGGGTGGTGAATCCGCGTATCGGGGGTTTTCATGCGGGCATCCAGCGAAAACAGACCACCGGCCCGATCCACACCCACAGTGGAATCAGGGGCCACAGTTGACCCTTATGGAGGTGATACGCCTCCCGCAACTGACGCCAGGACTGGCCGGCCACCCAATGACCAAAGCCGAACTCAAACGCCAAAGTCATCACCAGCCACAGCGTCCCGACCGTCCAGGCTTGGCGAACCGACGCCAGCGGCCAAACTGTGAAAAGCCCCCAGAAATAGCTGCCCAACAGTAGCAGCAGAATCACCGTCGAAATCTGATGGGCCGCCCGATCGTCCATTCGCGCACGGTAAACGACATCGCGCACGGCGCCATTAGCGATGGCCAACCCCATCATGCCGAACCAAGCGATCAGGTAGTGGACCGACACCGGAGCGTCTCCCTGGGCAACGCCAGGTGGGCGCTATCCCCGACGGCAACGCGCTGGGGAAATGACACCTCCAACACCACACAGCTCACGCCCGTCTTGAAGGGGCCATGCCGTTCGCCCGGAGGGCGGCTGGCGTAGCCACCTGCTTCCAGCCACAGATCAAACGCCTGGTCATACAGACGCTCGCTGACGATGAAGACCTCTTCCGGGTAGGCGTGAACTTTTCCACCCCACGCCGTCGTGTTCGTGCCGGGAAGGAAGCGGCTCAAGCGCGTGTATTCACCGGTAGCAGGATCGCTGCTCAGGGTCAGTTCTTCAACCTCTTCCAGTCCGGCTACGGGCGTCCAGCGGCCACGGTTTTCTGCAGCGAACGCATTCCAGTACGTTGTCGTAGACTTCGCCATGTCAGGTTCCTTCAGACAGAGCGTTCACCAGCTTCTGGACGGCGCAGGCCATGTGTTCCAAGGCCACATCGGGTGAGGCGACCGGTAAATCGCCGACTTCCCAATACTCGACTCGTGCCGCGTCAGCGGGAAAGTAGTGCTCCACCATCGGCCGATGCTCGCTGCGGCTCAAGGCGATGACGCGCTGCGCCTGAGCCCAATCGTGCGGCTGCACTGAAAGAGGATCGCGCAACGCCGCTTTATCGGTAACGCCCAAGCGGTTGAGCGCTTGGCGCGTGTGCGGCGACAGCGGGCCGGGATTACGAAACACCGTGATGTCCGGCGCTAACCCGCGCGAATCGGCCCGCCAGGTGAGCGCCCGCTGCCCCGCCAAATGGTTGAAATAGGTTTCACAAAACCGGCTACGGTAATAGTTGCCGGTGCAAAGAAATAGGAGGGTGTTCATTCATCGATCCTAGAGAAGTCCGGGAAGGCCGTATCCATCACCGCCAACGCGAAGCGCGCCGAAACGGTCGCCGGCCCCCCGCCCATTTCGATGCCCACCTCGACCGCTTCCAGCACCTCGCGCCAGCTCGCCCCGGCGGTCGCGGCCTGTTCGATGTGCCACTGCATGCACGATTCACAATTGATGCGCACTGAGATACCGATGGCGATCAGTTCCTTGGTTTTTTTCGGTAATGCGCCGTCCGCGAAAGCCGCGCCCTCCATCTGCAGAAAGGCTTGATAAACCTGGGAGCCCTGATTCAGTAGCTTCTGATGCGCCCACCGCCGGGTGCGGGCGATCGCCGCCAATTTTTCGTGGTTCGTGGCCCCTCCCCCAGCGTTTTTCTGGCCCACGTCCCTTACCCCACCGCCCGCCGCCGCGCCAGCGCCTCTTCGAGCGAATCGGCGGAAAAGCCGTGTTGCGCGTCTGGCCCCTGCCAGATGGCCATGTCCTGGGCCGGGTCGAACCACAGCCATTCCTGATTGTTAGCGATGAGTTGGGCGGTCGGGGTCACAGCGGCCAGCGGCAGGCCCAACACGATGGCGGTTTGTTCGGTAAGCGGCCAGGGTTCATAGGGAGTGTTCAACATGCGTCGTCTCTCCAGAGGCATGAACTTGCAAAAGTGTAGCCGCAATCCCTATCCAGTACCCCCTTACTGCATGGTTTTGGTGGAATCAGGAGTCAGAAGGAGGCTACCCTGTTGATCAGGACCGCCTTCCAGACACTTCCCACGCCTTTCATGATCGATTCCGACACCCGCTCACCCCTGACCGCACCGCCGCTGCGCAATCCCGGCCAATCCCTCGATGAAGAAATTCACCGCCTCATCGACGAGGAGGCGTCCGGCTACTTGCTCGTCGCCTTCTTCTTGCTGTTCTTCACCCTGATAGAATGGGGGCGCTGGTGGTTTCAGTTTCCGCCGCAACCCGCCCTGTTCACCCTGCTGACGGTCGTGGTCGTCGCCTATGTCGCCCGCAAGCTGTTCGTACTCCGGCGCAAGGTCCGGCAATTACGCCTGGCGCGCGATGGCGAACGAGCAGTCGGTCAATTTCTGGAAACCTTGCGGGCGCGCGGCTACCGAGTGCTACACGATCTGATCGGCGAGGGCTTCAATGTCGATCACGCATTGATCGGTCCCGCCGGGATCTTCACGGTCGAAACCAAGACCTACCACAAGCCCGCCAAGGGTAAGCCGGAGATCGTCTATGACGGCGAGCGCATCACCGTGGCCGGCTACGTTCCCGAGCGCAATGTGGTGGTGCAAGGCAAGGCTCAAGCGCATTGGTTGCAAAACGTACTCTTGGAATCCACCGGACAGCGGTTCAAGGTTCAGTCGGTTGTGCTGTACCCCGGTTGGTTCGTAAAGACGACCATCAAGCTGAACGGGGATATTCCTTGGATACTCAACCCCAAGGCATTGCCGGCCTTCCTGGAACACCAGCCGGCCCAGCTATCGGATGCGGACGTGCAACTGGCGACCTATCACCTCAGCCGGTTTATGCGCGCCGTAGCGAAATAACCTCTTCTATCGGCATCCCTCCATGACTGATTCCGCCTACCCTGCCCCACACCGCCAGACCCTCGACGATCTCGACCCCGAGAGCGCCACCACTGACCGGCTCATTGCGCTGGTGCGCAGCCACCGCGAGGGCGAGGATTATCCCACCCCTGAAGCTCTGCTCGCCAACCTGCCGGTGGTGCTGCGCGCCCTGTGCGATCACGTTCTGACCGGCCCAGCGACGGCTATGGATGTGGCCTATCGGCTGGCGTCGCTCATCGATGCCATTGAGGGCCGCCAGGCCCCGGCCCCACCCCACCAGCACCTCCACTGAATCCCCGCTTGACGGGCTAAGGGTTGCGTTCTATGATGAGAGTACAAATGTACTCTATCATGAGCCGCCATGCCCAAAGTCGCCGATGACGCCGCCTATTTGGCCCGCCTCCAGGATTACTACGCTTGCTGGCGCAGCCTGCCCGCGTATGAACCGTTGCAGGCCGTGTTGGGGCTGGCCTCGCGGTCGGCCGTCGCCAAGGTGCTGCACCGGTTACAGGGAGCGGGGTTTGTCGAACGGACTCCGGCCGGGCGCTGGACGCCGACCGGGCGCTTCTTTGAGCGCCCTCATGCGGAATGTCCGGTTCCGGCAGGCGTACCGCTAGCGACTGCGGATAGTGGAGATGTCCGGTCGATTGACGCCTGGCTGGTACGCCATCCCTCGCGCACCGTACTCATTCCCATCACCGGCGACTCGATGATCGAGGCCGGCATTCATTCCGGTGATGTAGCCGTCGTGGAACGCGACGCACCGGCCCGGCCCGGCGATCCCGTCATCGCGGTCATCGACAACGAATTCACTCTCAAGACGTTGGCGGTGGAGGACGGCGAAGCCGTGTTGCAACCGGCCAATCCTGCCTATTCGACCCTGCGCCCCGGCGACCGCTTGCAGGTCTTCGGGGTCGTGGTGGGCTTAATTCGCAACTATCGGAGGTAATGCTCATGCTCGCCGTACTCCCCGAACCCGCAACCGCGCGCGCTGTTCCTCTCTGGCTGGACCCGGACTTGAATCGGGAGGCCAAATCGAGGCCCGGCGGGTCCTGGCTGGCTGACTTCCCCTCTCCAGCGAATGACGACGTTGAACAGTCTCTCAGTCTCGATGAACACCTGATCCGCAACCCGGAAGCCACTTTTTTAATGCGCGTGACCGGGGATGCGCTGGCCGAGGCCGGTCTTCACGATGGGGATTTACTGGTGATGGATCGAGCCACGCCGCCACTGGCCGGCAGTGTGGTGCTGGTAGTCGTGGAGGGGGTCGCTGTCCTCACCCGCCTGAGCCGCGATGCCCAAGGCCGGTTGAGGGTGCCAGCGACGGAATCGGGCTTTGGCCTGCTGCTGGATGACACGATCACGATTGCCGGGGTAGCGCGCTGGGTGATTCACCGGCTTTGGCCGGGACGGTTTTCTTCCTGACCCTTCACCGGGGTTTCCTTCCCATCGCACGCACTCTCCAGCGAACGAATACGCCTCACACAAAAAAGCCCCTACACCAGGGGCTTTTTTGTGTGTCCGTTAATCCCTTTTTAATCAGGGCTACGGTTCAGAGAAAACCCATGAATAAAGAACAGGCGTTTGCCAAGTCTTAGAGGCTGTCGAAAAACTCCATTTCCAAAAAATTATGCAGTAGCTGCTCCTTCTAATAATGTATATTCTTCAGCATTATTTGTAGTACGCTCTTTAAAAATTCTCCGCAGCATGAGTCGAATTGAAGCCACATAAATATGGCTATTACTGGATTCTGGTTTCCGTTCATAATCTTTGCTTAACCGGCGAAATCGATTGATCCAAGCAAAGGTTCTTTCGACCACCCAGCGCCGAGGTAGCACATGAAATCCTGGCTCCTCCGTGTCTGGTCTCTTAACGATTTCAATGACGCAGTTAAACTGCTGTTTTGCCCAATCAATCAACTCACCCCTATAGGTGCCATCCGCCCAAATCTTCTTGACCGTATCTACAATAGAAAATAAGGCATTTAATACTTCACGAGCGCCATGACCATCATAAACATTCGCCGCATGAACCCGGGAAACAATCGGATAACCCATTGTATCTACTACAATATGTCGTTTCCTACCTTTCATCAATTTCCCCCCATCGAACCCTGATTCTTTCGCCGACTCCGGCGTTCCTTTTACCGTTTGCGTATCAATAATCCCGGCGCTCGGGTCTTCATTACGGCCTACCTCCTTGCGAAGGCACCGATGGATAATGGTATTGATTTTTTTCCAACTATTATTGTCAACCCATTTATGATAATAATAACTGACCAATTTGTAAGAAGGAAAATCTTTAGGCAGATATCGCCATTGACATCCGGTCTTGTTCAGATAAAAAATGGCATTGACAATCTCACGTAAATCCTTCGTTCTCGGTCGACCTGTCGTGTAAGGCTCTACTTCTTCAAAAACAGGCTCCAAGAGCTGCCATTCTTCATCAGTCAGATCGCTCGGGTACCTTTCAACAGGAACTTCTTTTGGCCATGGCACCGATCACCTCGCATTAGATTTTTACGCTTAAAATGATTTTTCAATTCATACCCTACTTTTACCCATATTTTACAAAAAAAGTTATTTAAATTCAATTTCTTAGTTTTTAGACAGCTTCTTAATCCCTTTTTAATCAGGGCTGCGATTCAGAGGCCTGCTTTTTCTGCAATTGATGTTTCGGCCGCTACGTCTTAATCCCTTTTTAATCAGGGCTGCGATTCAGAGAGGCTGCAAACGTAAAGGTAAACGATCATGAACGTCTTAATCCCTTTTTAATCAGGGCTGCGATTCAGAGATCGGCTGTTGCTCCAGGTCAATCGTGCAGGTCGTGTCTTAATCCCTTTTTAATCAGGGCTGCGATTCAGAGGATCGTGAGCATCCAAGGCTACATGGACGATTTCGTCTTAATCCCTTTTTAATCAGGGCTGCGATTCAGAGAGCCTAAGAACCTCCATTGGCGGAACCCGCACCGTCTTAATCCCTTTTTAATCAGGGCTGCGATTCAGAGTGCAAGCGCAAAGCAAAGGTACAGGCAGCATACCCGTCTTAATCCCTTTTTAATCAGGGCTGCGATTCAGAGTGTACAAAGGATACCAAGTCGCTCGTTCTGAGGAGGTCTTAATCCCTTTTTAATCAGGGCTGCGATTCAGAGTTGGAGTTCATTGCACAGTATTACTGCGAGATGAGTCTTAATCCCTTTTTAATCAGGGCTGCGATTCAGAGACGCGCATTTTTACTACCTTTGTGAAAACACAATGGTCTTAATCCCTTTTTAATCAGGGCTGCGATTCAGAGCGCTTCAAGGCAGGAACGTATTGAGCTTGTAACGTCTTAATCCCTTTTTAATCAGGGCTGCGATTCAGAGGCCGCGTTATATGCGGAAGCATGTCAGCAGATGGCAAGTCTTAATCCCTTTTTAATCAGGGCTGCGATTCAGACAAGAACCCCAAGCTAGCCGAATGTGACCCGCGCTGTCTTAATCCCTTTTTAATCAGGGCTGCGATTCAGAGTCATTCTTAATCGAGATTGCAAAACGTAGAACGTCTTAATCCCTTTTTAATCAGGGCTGCGATTCAGAGGAAGAAAGAGCGTTTGTTATTGCTCATGAAGCTTTGGTCTTAATCCCTTTTTAATCAGGGCTGCGATTCAGAGATATCCAACTAACAAGCCGTGCAACTAACGAACTGTCTTAATCCCTTTTTAATCAGGGCTGCGATTCAGAGAACAATGGCAAATTATATCCAACTAACAAGCCGTCTTAATCCCTTTTTAATCAGGGCTGCGATTCAGAGAAGGAGTTCTGACGAGTCCACTTGGGAGTTCGGTCTTAATCCCTTTTTAATCAGGGCTGCGATTCAGAGCAAAACCACAATTCAACTAGGAGCATGACAATGGTCTTAATCCCTTTTTAATCAGGGCTGCGATTCAGAGAGAGTGGAACAAAAGGATTAGGCGTTTGGGATCGTCTTAATCCCTTTTTAATCAGGGCTGCGATTCAGAGTTTTGATGCGTCTATAACTGAGTTTTATTGTGTCTTAATCCCTTTTTAATCAGGGCTGCGATTCAGAGAAGTTCCTGAATCGAGGATCAAGTTCTCTGGCGGGTCTTAATCCCTTTTTAATCAGGGCTGCGATTCAGAGTGGTTATCGTTAAGCGTGTTTGTGTATTCCCGGGTCTTAATCCCTTTTTAATCAGGGCTGCGATTCAGAGGGAAATCGGCGATAAGTATTACGCGGGCAATGTCTTAATCCCTTTTTAATCAGGGCTGCGATTCAGAGATAACATCCTGCCGGAATATTGGGATGAAACGGCGTCTTAATCCCTTTTTAATCAGGGCTGCGATTCAGAGGCATTAGCTATCGCCGCGCTTATGGCGCGGTTCGGTGTCTTAATCCCTTTTTAATCAGGGCTGCGATTCAGAGGGCTCGACGCCACAAATATTTTCAAAACAACAAGTTACAAAGGGGGTTGCCAGAATTTTTGTTGTTTGAAAAGTTATCTTTTTTGCCATGTCACAACAACCGTTGCTTGCAAAGCAGACGCTGAGACTATAGCAACCTCCCGGCAACTCAGCAACCCGGTTGCGATCCCGGCGCAAACGCCCTCCCCAATCCTTCGGGACGCCTCATCAATGCCTGACCTTTCGGCGCGGGAATCCCCGGTCAAGCCTGAGCAAGACGGCGGGAAACTCCTACGTCCGCCGGAAGGCATTCCCGACATTGGCCGGTTCTGCGTGCTGCAAGATCCGCAGGGCGCCACGCTGTGCGCGATCACCTACCGGAAACCCTGAACTCTCGGACGCGACCCCTGCCGTCCGGGACGAGGCGGCGGTGACGCTGGGGAAGGGCGAAGAGCGGGAGGTGGAGCGGATACCGGAGCCGTTGAGGCGGTTTTTGTGAGCGGTTCAAATCAGCGGCGGCGGATAACCTTGAACCCAGCACTAGCAGCTTTCAACCGTCCATTGCATTTGAGTAGTTATGCCAGCCGATCAATCTCTGTGGGTAACGGAATAATGTTCGGTTTAACAAGGTAGGGTTCCAAGGAAGGCGTAAACATATATTCTTTGAAGATGTTCAGATCAAGACCTGGGCAAACACGCCTGCACTCTTCTTCAATACTCAATTCCTGTTGATCTGTCAAACGTCGCTGGTTTTGTATCAATATCCCAATATTGAAGATAAGACACCAGAACTTAAAAATCCTAAAAAGATCAGTGAGTTCTTCGTTGTTTTTGTTATCACCCCTTACAATGTGATATTTCTTGATAACCGTAATACTTAAAATTATGGGGTAGTTTTCTTCTATGAATTCTCTTAAAGTATTAATTGCCACATCTGTATCATAAGAAACAATATGGATTAGTGGTTGTGTAAAAGGAGGAAGGGGTGCAGTTACAGCAGATGCTCCGCCAATGCTTGGAATAAATGCTGTGTAGATCATGTTTCTCAGGGCGTCGATTTGGTTCTTTATTTGTTTAAAATGGGATGTCTTAAGCGTAGATTTTACTTCTATGGCTGAACCGAAAGTTTCAAACGGGACAAGTGCAGATCGACCCTCAAGCAAGAAAGGTGCGAGTGCTTCTCGGCGAAATAAAATGATATCCAACTGTGGTGTGATAGTTCCCCGCGTGTCAGTCACAAATCCTGAACAAGCATCAAGACCAGGTGGAAGAAATCTACGGATCGAATCACAGATTGCGGCTTCTCGTATATCTCCAGCAGTTGTCGAGTGGGGTATAGTGCCCGCCGATTCGAGAGTGTTCAACAATTGGTTTCCAAGTCCATATAAACGGTCTTGTATGAGATTGTCGAAGGTCATTATTTAAGCGTTCCATTACGGTGTAAGTCGGCATATTTGGAAAGACAGTATTCAGGTCTTGCCATTTGCTACGCGCTCGCAATATCTACAACAACTTCGCCACCGCCTTTTCCGTCCGCTCCTGCACCACGTGTGTGTCCATCGGGGTGGTGTCGATCGTCAAGTAGCCAGCAACGCCTGGATGTCCACCCGTTCCGCCGCCACACCGCACAGCCAGCCGGATCTTATCGTGCGTCAGCGTTAATTGACTGTCCAGTCCTCATTTCGCCCTCTGGTGATCCCGCCGGTGCAATGCACCCATAACGAGCGTTCAGCACCAGTCCACGATCTCAGCGTCATGTCGCCGCCGTGTAGGTGAACATTATAGGGGCTGGTCGGACGGCTGGAACCCTCCACCGCCTTCACTTAACAGAGCCATCGCATCACATTCAAAGGCTGTGATTTACAGAAGGGGTTGCGACGGGAGTGAAACGCCGGGTCATTTCCAGCCGTGGCAGCGATGGGGTACCGAAGTGGAGGTGACCGGAAGCGGCATCGCGCGGCGGATCCCCCTCGTGACGGACGGTTCAGCCCGCCTTGGACGCATCGCGTCCCCTCAGGCTCAGCTTGGAATAAAGGGGGGCTGGAGGCGGAACGGGGGTCTGCGGTTCGAGCGGGTTCCGGTTCAGCGCGGCCGAAGCCGTCATCATCGGGGCCGGCCCAGCCGATCCTTTCTCTGCCAGTTCGTTCGGGTCGGGTGCCTGGGCCTCCGTCGGCGCCTCGGGCCGGGCCTTTTTCTCGAACACCTGCAAGGCCGGGTGCTGGAGGGCGATTTCCCCGTCGGTGAACCGCTCCAGCGATCCGCTCAGCGCGGCCACCCAGTGCGGATACGTCTTGGCGGCCTGCTCGAATTTCTTCCAGACCTTCGCCGGCAGGATCGCCGTAACAGTGCCCTCCTCCGTCTGGACGCCAATCTTGAGGCCGCCCTGCACAGGGAGCGGCTGGGGTAGTTCGGAGAATTTGACGGTGAGTTCGAGTCGGCCGGGCACGAGGTGCTCCTTGGGCAAAGGGGTGGCGGGGGGAGGAAGGGCGTCTTGAGCGGCCGCGGCGACTTCACGGGGGCCGGGGGGCACGGGAGCCCCCGCCTGGCGGGCCTTCCCGGCGGCAAAGGCGGCGCGGGCCGCCTCGACCTCCGCTGCCGTCACCACCCCCGCCGGCTGGCCCTGCAAATCCACCCGGATCGCGCCCGCTCGCAGCGCTTTCCGGTACAGGGGCCGGTGGCAGTAGCGCACCAGCGCCCGATGGATCTCGGCCGGCTGGATCGCATCCCCTCCAAAGCCCGCCGACCGCAGGTCTTTGTGGATGCCGATCTTGAGCGGCCGGGGCTGCTCCCAGTCGAAACCCGCCGGGTACGTCGCCATCAGCGCCGGAAGGACCGTCACCGGGGTCATCACGGTGGGGTCGGGATCGGCAACCATCAGGTTCGGGTCGGTCATAACGAGGACTCGCGGTGGCGGCAGCATGGATTAAGGGTAGCCCATCGCGGGCGCAACCGGGGCGCGACAAGCCCCGCCGTTCAGGGCGGGGTCGCTATCCATCGAAGATCGGGTTGCAGGCGACCCGGATAAAGCGGGCCGGGGGAGAGTTCCAGGCAGCGCGGCAATTTCAGTGCGGAAACGCGGCGCGGCATTGCCGCTCCAGGATCAGCGACAACAACCATCCAAATCGGTGCGGAGCCTTGTGGCAACAGCAAACCCTGGCGTCCCATGCACTGGTAAATCTCGCGGCGTTCCCGGAACGCTGCTGTTTTAATCCACGACTGCTCCATGAGCGCTTCAGCAAACGGTTTCGCCGTCACCCAGTACGCTTCCCCGGTACGCCAGCCCGGACCCTCTTGCCGGTTAAACTGCGGGTGGTGAATCAGATCCTGCAAGACCTGGCGCACGGCGTGACTCAATGCCGTGGGGTGAGAGGGTCTCGTGCCGGTCTCGAACGGATCGCCATCCTGTCGCGGCGGCGTCTTGACGCCGGTCATGTCAGCGTCCAGCAGCGACGGCGGGGTGGTGGGGGCGGCCCGTGCCGCCCCCGGAGAAGACGCCGCCCGATTTCTTGCAGGCGCGGCGCGGGTCGGCGGTGTCGTCCGGGGTTCAACCGCCGCAACCGGCGCCTCCGGCAGGGACGCGGGCGGCGGCGGTGTCGTCCGGGCAGCGTTGACCTGCGCCCAGAAGGCGGCTGAATCCGTCCACTCGATCCCCTGAGCCAAGGCGGCATACAACCATTTCTGGCCGGTTTTCGGGAGCCACCGGCCCGCCAGCAGGGTGCCCAGACCTGAATAAATCGCCTGAATCCCGGGCGATGCAGGACGCCACGCCCGCGATGGCGGGTGAGTCTCAACGATGCGGGTCAGCGGGCAGCGCATCGGCGGGCCGCGCTGGCAGGCGGCCTGGTAGGCGGTCTCCAGTGCATCGCACAGCACACGGACGAACAGCAGATAGCGCCAGGGGAGGCCGGCGGCCGGTGGCAGCGGCTTTTCAGAAAGCGCCTCCAGGTGCGCCAAAGCGTCCTGAAGCCACGCCAACGGCGCGTAGTCCCCGGCGGGCGGATCGACCGGTTGCGGGCTGGCCTGGGCCAGCGCACAAAGGCTGTCACGGCCTAAAGCGAGCCATTCGGCTTCCTGGTCAGCAAACCAGTTCATTGCCCGCTGTTGGTCCGCTGCCGAAACTTCGATAGCGGCTGAGGCCACCAGTGGGGGGGCTGGAGACGGTAAGGGATTCTTTTTTGAGAACCAGCCGGTTAGCCGCATTCAACAGACTCGGTTTGATTCGCGTTGCGCGTGGCCGGGCGCGAGGCATGGACGCTCAAGCGGTGTTCGCTGATCGGGGGGTTCATTGAAATACGATTTTGATGTAAATCGTCTTTGCGATTATCCCGATTTGAAGTGCTTTTCCAGCAACACCCTCACCTCATCCGCCATCTTGACCCCCTTAAGGGCGCACTGGCTTTTGATCCGGGCGTGCAGGCTGGCCGGAACATCGATGGTCAACCGCTTCATGGTTTCGGCGTCGCGGTTGTTCACCCAGTCATCGGCCCTGGCAGTGTCTGGCCGCGCCGCGCCGGGCTTGACGCCAAAAGAGACTTTCTTGTTCATGCCGCCGCGCCTTGCGTCGTCTTCCGCTCCAGCAGTTCATCAGCGAGGGCCAGGATTTCCTTGCTCGCCAGGCTGGTCGGGTCGTTTTCCAAAACCGTGCTGCCGCTGGCCGCGCTTTCGGCGAACGCCACGCGCTGCCCGATATGCGTCGCCAAAACAGGAATATCATAGCCTGCAAGGGCGTCCGCTACGTCGCGGCCAATCGCCGTATTGACGATTCTGCGATTAATTACAAATACGCTTTTGATGCTTTCCCGGTAGGTGGTGGCCTCGTGAATTAAATCCACGATGTCCTTGGCCGCCCACACATCATAGGGCGAGGGCTGCACGGGAATGACCACCCAATCCGCCGCCATGATCGCTGACCGGGCCAGCTCGTTCACCCGTGGCGGGCCATCAATGAGGATGTGGTCGTAATGCGGGATGTGGGCCGGGATTTCTTTATGCAGTTTCGGCTTCGGAAACCCGATCACTGGAAAGAGCGGGTCTGCTGTCCGGCAAGCCGCCCAGTCGAGCGCGCTGCCCTGGGGGTCGGCGTCGATCAGCAACACGCTCGCTCCGCTCCGGGCCAGCGCCGCTGCAATGTGAACGGCCAGGGTGGTCTTGCCTACGCCGCCTTTCTGGTTGAGAAAAGCAAAGATCATCAGGATTTCCTTATTTCTGACTTTGTGAATTTACGATTCATCGTAAAAGCAGATTCCAGACCCGTCAAGACAAGACAAGACACATCGCGCCTTCAATACGATTTTCATGAAAATCGTATTTCATACTTTACGCCTGAATCAGAACTTGATCTCCGGCGGGCCTGACTCTGATTTCCACAGCAACCCGACCGCAGCCGGCTTGCCCACTGGCTGATCTGCATTAATCTATCATTGAATCAACTATTTGAGGAGGGATTCATGGACTTGTTTAACTTGTTGGCCGGATGCCTGGGTCATGAGGAGCGTTTGCGCTTTGACCTCGGTTGCGAAGGCGACCGGCTGACCGTTCTGGTGCAGCCGATACTCAAGGCTGCACCGCCCGGCCTGGACGGCGAGCGTCAGCAGTTACGCGCCGCGCTGGCCTATCCGTTGCGGCTCACCGGGACGGCGGAACAGCTCGACCGTGACCTGGTCACCGCTCTGGTGGCCTACGGGGCCAAGCGCCAGGAGGTGCGCACCACCGCGTGCGAACTGGACGCGCTGAATGAGGCGCTGAACCAAGCCCGGCAGGCGGCCAAGGCCCAGCGCCAGCCAGCGGCCAAGGCCCGTCAGACCGCCGTGTCCCACGCGGCGACCGGTGCGGTCGAGACCGGCCATACCGCTTCGTTGTTCTAATTGCAGGAGATGCCCGCCATGACCGACCTTGCCATCACCCAACCCACCCGCTTCTTCAGGATGGGCAGCCTGGAACTGCCCGACCCGGCCCCCGATCTGCCACCGGAGGAGGCGATCAAGCTCCTGGCGGTGAACTTCCCGCACCTGGCCCACGGTCTGCTGGGATCGCCAGAATCGCGGGGGGAGGACGCCCTGGTGTATCCGATTGAAAAACCGCCGGTGAAAACCAATGGCTGAAACCGCCGCTGACCGGCTGTTGGCCTGGGCGCAGGCGGACGCGCCCGGCCCCGCCGACCCCCTCGACCGTCCCGTCATCGCGGAGAATCCCGAATGTCTGCGCCATTTACACGCCCTGCTCGATCCCGCCCGGCGCGGGACACGGCGACTGTCCCACCCGCTCGCGGTGCCGCCGCGCCTGCTGCCGCCGGGGTGAATCCGTTTTGCCTGCCGCAGCGGGCGCGCGATCTGACCGGTCGGGCGCTCGGCCCCCTACGCGAGCAGGGCTTCGCCGCCTGGCTGGACGCCCGCCGGGCGGCGGTAGCCGCGCTGCTGCGGCTGGCGCTCGACCGGGGCGATCTGGCGGAGGCCGAGGTTCACGCCGCGCTGGACGGGCCGCACCGGCACGAACGCCTGTATGCACTGTTTTGTCGGGCGTGGCGCGGGTTGCCTGCCTGGATCGAGGCCATCGCCCGCCGCCACGCACTCGATCCGGGGCAGCAGCCGGACTGGCGGCCATTCGTCGAGATGGAATGGCAAGAGGACGTGACCGGTGGCCGACTGGTGCTAACCGCCTGCGGTGCTTGGCTGCACACCTTTGATCTGGACGGGCTGTCGCCCGCACTGGCGGTGGCGGTCGCACAAACACTGGACCTGATCGGGATGCGCCTGACGGACTGCGTCCCGGTGCGCGACCTGGCCGAACCGTGGTGGGATGAAGCTCAGGCAACCTACGAAACCCTGCGGGCGACGGGCCTCACTGACCGGGCCGCATTGTGGGCGCAGGTAGAGACTGAAACGGATTTCCTGCAATGGTTCAGTTGGGACGGCCCGGAGGAGTTCGAGCGGTGGTGGGTCGAGACGGCGTCCTTTTGCGAGCCGGCCCCGGTATGGCTACGGCGCTGGCTGGCCCAACGCAACAGGGTGTCCTGTCCGACTTGCCTGCGGCGGCTGACCCGGCGACTGTGGCGCTGGCGACGCCGACCCGAGATCGCGCCCCTTCCCTGGTTTCGCTGGCTGCGCCGGGCCGTCTTGACCTTGCGCCGTTGCGCTCGACGCGGGCCGGAGCCGCCGGCGCGGGCCGTGATGCTCGATCCCGAAGACGACAGCGACCCTCTGGCCTGCGCCCAGCCGCTGGGGTTCGGCGAGCCGTGGGAAGACTCCTTTTTGGAGGACTACTACGCGCACGCGGCCAGTGGAGGCACCGGGTTTAGCATATCTCTGCGTTGCGAGGCGCGGGCCTGGGAGGGCTTGCGCGACACGCTGGAAGCCTTCGCCATCGGCCAAGGTCTGCTGATCGGCGCGGCGCAGGCAGACGACCGACAGAAGAATCTTTCGCCTGGCCGCCCGACTGGGCGGTTGCAGTAACGGCCTGGACACCGGGGCGCTGGCTGCGGCGAGGGCCTGTCAATCTTTTTGTGTAAATGTGTTTGACTGGACTATAACGGCAGCCGCCCCTCGAACATGATGGCGAACCGGTTGAGGGCCCGTTTCCAATCCTGGATCGGCATGGTCCACTTCCGGGCGGCCTGCTCGATGGCCCGGTAGACCACCTTCAGGGCGGAACGGTCGCTGGGGAAGATGCGCCGGTTGTTGATCGCCTTGCGAATCACACTGTTGAGCGACTCGATGGCGTTGGTGGTGTAGATCGCCCGGCGGATGTCCTCGGGGTAATCAAACACGGTGATCACGTGTTCCCAGTGCCGCAACCACAGTTGGCTGAGGGAGGGATACTTGCCATCCCAGTGCTCGGCCAAGGTTTCCAATGCCTGCTCCGCGTCGGCGACGGTGGTCGCCTGGTAGATCCGTTTCAAATCGGCCACCACCGCCCGGCGGTCCTTGTCGGCGACGTAGCGCAGGGTGTTACGGACCAGGTGGACGATGCACAGTTGCACCTTCGTGCGGGGATAAACCGTCTGGATGGCCTCGGGAAAGCCGGTCAAGCCATCCACGCAGGCGATGAACACGTCCTTCAGCCCCCGGTTGTGCAACTCGGTCAGCACCGTCAGCCAGTACTTGGCGCCCTCGGTTTCGGCCAGCCACAGGCCCAAGACTTCTTTCTGGCCGGCCAGGTTCACGCCGAGCGCGACGTGCATCGTTTTGTTGATCCCCCGGTTGTACTGATGCACCTTGATCACCAGCCCATCCAGATACAGGATCGGGTAGACCGTCTCCAGCGGGCGGTTTTGCCAGGCCTGGACCGTGTCCCAGACCGCGTCGGTGACCTTGGCCACCAGCGCCGGCGAGACCTCGGTCCCGTAGAGTTCCTGGAGGGTGTCGGCGATGTCGCGCGTGGTCATCCCCTTGGCGTAGAAGGCCAGAATCTGACTGTCTAGCCGGGCCAGCCGGGTTTGGCCTTTGACGATCAGTTGCGGTTCGAACGTGCCGTTGCGGTCTCGCGGCGCTTGAATCGGCACCTCGCCCAGGTCGCCCTTGAGCGTTTTGCCCGAATAGCCGTTACGGCTGTTGCCGCTGCCGCGTCCGGCGGGCGCATGGCGTTCGTAGCCCAGATGCTCGTCCAGTTCGGCCTTCAAGGCGCTTTCCACCGTCAATTTCAGCAACTGTCGGCTCAAGGCGGTGATGTCCTGTTCGCTTTTGATGTGTTTGGCCAACTCCCCGGCCAAGGTTTCCAGCCCCGCAGGATACATTCGATCTGCCGCTCCAAAAGGTACGCTCATCGTCGATTCTCCCAGACACCTCGGTGTCACTGTTTTCCTAAGAATGAGCATTTACACAATCGAATGTACAGTCTCTGCGGCGAAACCAATCTTGCCCGAACCCGACGCCGTGCGATGCTGGTTTTCACTTGAGTTAAGCCCACCCCACCTGTTGTGGAGACCCCCCATGCCCATGGTTGTCGCCCTGGAACCGCCCGCCTTCGCGGGCGAAGTCCGACCGCTCGCCGCGCTGCTGCTGTACGAAATCGAAAGCCGGGTCCTTGGCACCCTCCACCCGCTGACCGCGACCCGCCGGGGCCAGGCGGCCATCGGCGCGGGCCGCCCCTTCTCGCACCGCGATCTCCAGGCGTTGCTGGCGCTACTGGCCGGACAGCGCCCACCCCAGACGTTCGACCTGCTGCCCACGCACCTGCTCGCTCACGGCGAGGAGTTCCTGGTGTGGTGGCGTCCGGGCCAGGTGCGCCCGATGTGGTTTCTACTCAACGGACAACGCTTCGGGTTTTGCGTGCCGTGGCCTTCATTGGTGTTCGTGGCCCACCGGCAGGGGTTGTGGTGCGCAGCGTTAGCGCAAAAAGCCCGTCCGCAACCCGATACGGCGCTGTTTCATGCGCCGCTGATGAACATCGACGCCCAAGGCCAGGTGTGTATCGGCACCGCTGACATTCCGCCGGATCATACCGTTGAGCGTTGCGCCGACTGGGAAGCGGTGGTGACGGCCACAAATTTTTCCCACGTCAACCACCCCCACACGCTCCAGATCAAAGCGGAGCGCGTGATAGGCACGGAACGGCATTTCGCCTTTTGGCAGTCGCTGGATGGCCAGAAACGCTTTCCGACCGCCGCCCTGCACCCTTGGCAGCAGAGGCTCCAGGCGTGGTTGGAAAGGGTGTTGGCATGACCGCACACGGTAACGAAATCCACAAGAGGATCCACGCGATGGCCTCCTTATCCCTGCCGGTATCCTGGCTGGAGCGTCCGGTGCGGGTGCTGTTGATCGGCGCGGGCGGCACCGGCTCGCACCTGTTCGGCGCGCTGATCGCCCTCGATCATTCCCTGCGGGCGCTCGGCCATCCGGGCGGGCTGCATCTCACCGTCTACGATCCTGACCGGGTGACGGCAGTGAACGTCGGACGGCAGGCGTTCTGGCCCGCGGATGTCGGTCAGAACAAAGCCGTGACCCTGGTGCAGCGCGCCAACCTGGCCATGGGCCTGGACTGGCGAGCGAAGCCCCGGACGTTTCAGCCTCGGCGCGATGAACTGGCCGGGTACGATTTGATCGTGACTGCGGTGGATCGGGCGCGCACGCGGGCCGAGATCGGGCGACGGGCTTACCGATCCCGAAGCCAAGACGGGCCGGTTCTCTGGCTGGATACGGGCAACTCGGCGCACGAGGCGCAAATCATTCTGGGCCACTGGCGGACGGCCCGGAGCGCCACCTGGATTCCCAACGTCTTCCAGCTTTATCCCGAACTGGCGGGCCTCGACGACCAGGCCCAGCGCGCCCCGTCCTGCTCTGCGGCGGAATCGCTCGCACGCCAGTGGCTTCCCATCAATCGAATCGTCGCCGATGTCGCCCAAAATCTGCTGTGGATGCTGTTCCGGCAGGGACGCCTGGACCTCCACGGGGCGGTGATCCATTTGGCCACGCTCAGCGTCCGTCCGCTGCGCGCCGACCCCCAGGTGTGGGCCAGCTTTGGGTGGCCAGCCGGGTAAAGCACCGCGCCGTTTCGCCAGCGTCACGGCTGAACGCTGGACCGGCGGTTCTCGCCGCTCGCCGTTGCGCAACATCCCCACCTGTAAGACCGTTCGCTGTTACCGCCTCCAGCCGCCTCCACAGCCGTGCGCTTGCCCCGCCTCAAACCGGCGTTTTAATGGAGTAGAAGATTGCAACCGGAGAAAAAAATGACGGCTTTATCACAGCTTCCTCGACTGTACGCCTTGCTCTGCGCCCACCGGTGTACCCAAGGCCCGCCTCTACCTTCGTCTTCCACCGTGGGCCGGGAACTGGCCCGGCACGGTCAGCGCCCACGGTGGAACGCCGTGCGCCGTCGTGTAGAAATCGTCGCACGCTGATCCGGCAAGCCCGCCCGTGCCATGCTAAATTCAGCCCCCCAAAAGAGGACTTCGCCGGTGATGACCAACCTGAATCCGTTAAATGACCGCCTCGCGGTTTTCGGCTTGCCTCTGCTGACGGAAGCCAAACTCAATACGCTGCCGGTGAGCCTGGCGCGCATCGAACACGCGCTCGGCCAAGCCGAGCGTGGCCGACCCGGCGCACAGGTTTTTTTGATCAATAACCTGCGGAATGCCGTTTCCGCGCCGAGCGCCTCGACCCGACCGGCACCGACACCCCCGGCGGCCTCCAGCCCTGCAACGGCCCGACCGGCATCGACCGCCCCGGCGGCCTCCAGCCCTGCAACGGCCCGACCGGCATCGACCGCCCCGGCGGCCTCCAGCCCTGCAACGGCCCGACCGGCACCGACACCCCCGGCGGCCTCCAGCCCTGCAACGGCCCGACCGGCATCAACACCCCCGGCGGCCTCCAGCCCTGCAACGGCCCGACCGGCACCAACATCCCCGGCGGCCTCCAGCCCTGCAACGGCCCGACCGGCACCGACATC
>Ga0209573_1001609_pt1 | contig 33673 bp, 33 predicted proteins | sample TNRBio252014_DNA_FD_185870 | JGI IMG/M metagenome (GOLD analysis project Ga0209573, IMG submission 185870) | Wastewater treatment Type I Accumulibacter community from EBPR Bioreactor in Madison, WI, USA - TNR Reactor_6/25/2014_ DNA (SPAdes)... | ecosystem: Engineered > Bioreactor > EBPR >...
GCCGTCGCAGACCCGCTGGTCACGCCGGAAGACCCGCCCGACCTCGAACAGCCTGACCCGTGACGCCTTGCGCGACTGGTTGTGCTGCAGGGCGCCGACCAGGCTGCCGAGCAGGCTGCTGCGCATCACGGCCAGCGGCGCGGCGATCGGGTTCAGGACCCGCAGGGGATCGTCGTTGCCGGCCAGCTCGCTTTCCCAACGCTCCTCGACGAAGCTGTACGAGATCGTCTCCTGGTAGCCCAGCGCCGCCACGGCATGGCGCACGGCATGGGCGCTGCGTCGATTCTCACGCTGCACGCAGGCGCTGATGGGCGCCACCGGTGCGCTGGACGGCAGCTTGTCGAAGCCGACCACGCGGGCCACCTCCTCGATCAGGTCTTCCTCGATCGACAGATCGAACCGCCAGCTCGGTGGCGTCACCGTGAGCGAACCATCGGCCTCGGTGAAGGCAAGGCCGAGGCGCCGGAACACGTCGGCGCACTGCGCTTGCGTGACGGCCATGCCGATCACCTTCGACGCCCGGGCGACGCGCATCGTGATCGCCGGCGGCTGCGGCAAACGCAGCACCTGGTCGTCCATGGGCCCGGGCTCGCCACCGCAGATGTCGAGCACCAGTTGCGTGATGCGCTCGATGTGCTCGACCGTGTGCGCCGGATCGACACCGCGTTCGAAGCGATGCCCGGCGTCGGTGGTGAAGTTGAAGCGCCGGGATCGCCCTTGCACCGCCTCGGGCCACCAGAACGCGGCTTCGATGTAGACATGCCGAGTCCGCTCGCTGACCGCCGTCGCCTGCCCGCCCATGATGCCGGCCAGCGACTCGACGGCCTGCGTATCGGCGATCACGCCGACATCGGCGTCGAGCTCGACGGTGCTGCCGTTGAGAAGCTCCAGCCGCTCGCCCGGCCGGCCCCAGCGCACGACCAGCTTGTCGTGGATGCGGTCGAGGTCGAAGATGTGCGACGGACGGCCGTACTCGAACATCACGTAATTGGAGATGTCGACCAGCGCGCTCACGCTGCGCTGCCCGCAGCGGGCCAGGCGGTCCACCATCCACTGCGGCGTCCTGGCGCGGGTGTCGATGTCGCGCACGATGCGCCCGGAGAAGCGCCCGCACAGATCCGGCGCCTGCACCTCGACCGGCAGACGCTGCGCGTGCCGCGGTGCCACCGGGGCGATGACCGGCGTGTGCAGCGGCGCCCCGGTCAAGGCAGCGACCTCGCGCGCAATGCCGTAGACGCCCAGGCCATGGGCCAGGTTGGGCGTGAGCTTGAGCGTGAACAGGTTGTCGTCCAGCTGCAGCCACTGCCGCACATCGGCGCCGATCGGCGCCTCGCCGGCCAGCTCCAGCAGGCCGCCATGGTCGTCGCCAATGCGCAGCTCGCGCGCCGAGCACAGCATGCCCGCGCTTTGCACGCCGCGCAGTGTGCCGACCCCGATGCGCAGCCGCTTGCCGTCGTCCCCTGGGGGCAGTTCGGCGCCGACCATGGCCAGGGGCACGCGGATGCCGGCGCGTGCGTTGGGCGCACCGCAGACGATCTGCAGGGGCCCGTCAGGCGTCGCCGCGCCAGCCGACACCTGGCATACGCGCAGCCGGTCTGCCTGCGGGTGCGGCTCGGCGCTCAGGATCTCGGCCACCACGACGCCGGAAAACGGGGGCGCAACGGCACGGGTCTCTTCGACCTCCATGCCGGACATGGTCAGCAGCTCGGCCAGCTGCGCTGTCGACAGTGGCGGGTTGCAGAACTCGCGCAGCCAGGACTCGGGGAATTGCATGGGTCAGCGGAACTGTTGGAGGAAGCGCAGGTCGCCGTCGAACATCAGGCGCAGGTCGTCGATGCCGTAGCGCAGCATCGCCAACCGGTCGGCACCGACACCGAAGGCAAAGCCGATGTGGTGCTCGGGGTCCAGCCCGAAGTTGCGCACCACCTGGGGATGCACCTGGCCCGACCCCGCAACCTCCAGCCAGCGTCCGGCCAGCGGACCGCTGCCGAAGCGGATGTCGATCTCGGCGCTGGGTTCGGTGAAGGGAAAGAAGCTCGGGCGAAAGCGGACCTCGAAGTCCTCGGTCTCGAAGAACTCGCGCACCAGCGTGGCGAAGGTGACCTTCAAGTCCTTGAAGCTCACGTCGGCGCCCAGCCACAGGCCTTCGACCTGGTGGAACATCGGCGAGTGGGTGGCATCGCTGTCGACCCGGTACACGCGGCCCGGCGCGATCACCCTCACCTCGGGAATGCCGGCCTTGCCGGCGTGGCCTTCGGCATGGGCGCGCGCATACCGCACCTGCATGGGGCTGGTGTGCGGACGCAGGTTCAGCCAGCGTCCCTGCGCGTCCTTCATGTCGATGTAGAAGGTGTCCTGCATCGAGCGCGCCGGGTGGTTCTCGGGGTTGTTCAGCGCCGTGAAGCTCATCCAGTCGGTCTCGATCTCGGGGCCCTCGGCGACATCGAAGCCCATGCTGGAAAAGATGGCCTCGATGCGTTCCAGCGTGCGGCTGACCGGGTGCAGGCCGCCGCCGCCACGCCTGCGGCCGGGCAAGGTCACGTCGAGCGACTCAGCCTCGAGCTGGGCGGTCAGCTCGGCTTGCGCCAGCCGCTCCCGCGCCTCGCCGAGCAGCGCTTCGATGCGCCCCTTGACGCGGTTGATCTCGGCCCCGCGCGCCTTCTTCTGGTCAGGTGCCAGCGCAGCCAGGCCCTTCAGCAGTTCGGTCACGCGGCCGCCTTTGCCCAGGTAGCGGGCCTTGGCGTTCTCGAGCTCCGCCGCGGTGATGGCGGAGGCGAACTCGGCCTGGGCGGCCTGGGCGATGGGATCGAGGTCGGACATGGAAGGGTCGCGAAGTCAAGAAAAAAGGCCGCCCCGAGGTGACGGCCTTGCAATGCTGGGCCACCCGCTGGCCGCTCGCGCGGCCCGCGGGGCGGCGGCGTCAAGCCAGCTGGGCCTTCACCTTCTCGACGATGCTCCTGAAGCCCGCCGGGTCGTGAATGGCCATGTCGGACAAGACCTTGCGGTCGATGTCGATCTGCGCCTTCTTCAGACCGGCCATGAACCTGCTGTAGGTGACGCCGAGCTCGCGGCTGGCCGCGTTGATGCGCGCGATCCAGAGCTGGCGGAACACCCGCTTGCGGGTACGGCGGTCACGGTAGGCGTACTGGCCGGCCTTCATCACCGCCTGCTTGGCGATGCGGAAGACGTTCTTGCGGCGGCCGCGGAAACCCTTGGCCAGGGCGAGGATCTTCTTGTGGCGGGCGTGTGCGGTGACACCACGTTTTACGCGAGGCATGTGCGTGCTCCTTGCGGGTCAACCGACGGTCAGAGGCCGGCGAAGGGCATCATCGCGGCGATGTGGCCCATGTTGGTCTCGTGCACATTGGCCGCGCCGCGCAGGTGACGCTTGCGGGTCGTGCTCTTCTTGGTGAGGATGTGGCGCTTGAACGCCTGACCGCGCTTGACGGTACCCCCCGGACGCACGCGGAACCGCTTGGCCGCGCTCTTCTTGGTCTTCATCTTGGGCATTTGACTGCTCCTTGTTGATTGCCCCTGCAGGCGGCTCGCGGCTTCCCGCGGCGCTTGTCGGCCTGCAACGGCTTCTTGCCCGCCCCCGCGGTGACCAGACCGCGTGGGCGAAACCCTGGATCCTGAACTGGCCGCTAGCGCCGCTTGGGCGCCAGCACCATGATCATCTGCCGGCCTTCCAGCTTGGGCATGTGTTCCACCACGGCCACGTCGGCGAGTTCGTCGCGGATGCGCTCCAGCATTCGCATGCCGATGTCCTGGTGGGTGATCTCGCGCCCCCGGAACCTCAGCGTCACCTTGCCCTTGTCGCCGTCCTCGGCAATGAAGCGGCGCAGGTTGCGCATCTTGATGTTGTAGTCGCCGTCGTCGGTGCCGGGCCGGAACTTCACTTCCTTGACCTCGATGACCTTCTGTTTGGCCTTGGCCTCTGCGGCCTTCTTCTGCTCCTGGTACTTGAACTTGCCGTAGTCCATCAGCCTGCAGACCGGGGGGTCGGCGGTGGCAGCGATCTCCACGAGATCGACGTCCAGCTCACCGGCCATGCGCAGGGCCTCCATGAGGGGCACGATGCCCAGGGGTTCGTTCTCCACCCCGTTCAGGCGCACCTGCGGCGCCATGATCTCCCGGTTCAGCCTGTGCTTGCGCTCCGCATTCGGGATGCGCCGGTCCATGAAAGTAGCGATGGTCTCGACTCCTCAGGTGGCCCGCAGGCGGCACGGGCCACGACACAACGACAAAAAGCGCGCCACGGGGACGATCAGGCCCTTCCGGCGATGTCGGTGGTGACTCTCGAACAGAAGTCACCGACCGCCATTGCACCGAGGTCCAGATTGCCACGGGCGCGCACCGCAACGGTGCCGCTCGCCTTCTCCTTGTCGCCAACGACCAGGATGTACGGCACCTTCTGCAACGAATGCTCGCGGATCTTATACGTGATCTTCTCGTTGCGCAAATCCACCGCCGCCCTAACTCCTTGTTTTTGCAGCGTTTTCGCCACTTCCTCGGCATAGCCGGCCTGGCTGCCGGTGATGCAGGCCACAACCACCTGCGTCGGCGCCAGCCAGGTCGGCAACGCGCCGGCGTGCTGCTCGATCAGGATGCCGATGAAGCGCTCCAGGCTGCCGACGATGGCGCGATGCAGCATCACCGGGTGCCGGCGGCTGGAGTCCTCGGCGACGTACTCGGCGCCCAGGCGCTCGGCCATCGAGAAGTCGACCTGCATGGTGCCGCACTGCCACTGCCGGCCGATCGCATCCTTGAGCGTGTACTCGATCTTCGGGCCGTAGAAGGCGCCATCGCCCGGCGAGACCTCGAACGGGCAGCCCGAGGCGCGCAGGCTCTGCATCAGTGCGTGCTCGGCCTTGTCCCAGATCTGGTCGCTGCCGATGCGGGCCTCGGGCCGGGTCGCCACCTTGTAGATGATGTCGCGGAAGCCGAAGTCCGCATACACGCGCTGCAGCAGCGCCGTGTAGGCGACGCACTCGTCGAGGATGTGGTCCTCGGTGCAGAAGATGTGGCCGTCGTCCTGCGTGAAGGCCCGCACCCGCATGATGCCGTGCAGCCCGCCGGTGGGCTCGTTGCGGTGGCACTGGCCGAACTCTCCGTAGCGCAGCGGCAGGTCGCGGTAGCTCTTGATGCCCTGCTTGAAGATCAGGATGTGTCCGGGGCAGTTCATCGGCTTGAGCGCGTAGTCGCGCTTCTCCGACTCGGTGGTGAACATGTTCTCCCGGTACTTGCCCCAATGCCCGGTCCTTTCCCACAGGTGCTGGTCGAGGATCTGCGGGCCCTTGACCTCCTGGTAGCCGTTGTCGCGGTAGACGCGTCGCATGTACTGCTCGACCTCCTGCCAGACGGTCCAGCCCTTGGGGTGCCAGAACACCGTACCCGGGCTGTGCTCGTCGAGGTGGAACAGCTCGAGTTCGCGGCCGAGCTTGCGGTGGTCGCGTCTCTCGGCTTCCTCGAGCATCGTCAGGTGGCGCTGCAGGTCGTCCTTGCTCGCCCAGGCAGTGCCGTAGATGCGCTGCAGCTGCTCATTGCGGTGGTCACCTCGCCAATAGGCGCCGGCCACCTTCATCAGCTTGAAGTGGCCCAGGCGGCCGGTGCTGGGCACATGTGGCCCGCGGCACAGGTCCTCGAAGGCGCCTTCACGGTACAGGCTGACCTGCTCGCCGACCGGAATGGCCTCGATCAGCTCAGCCTTGTAGTGCTCGCCCAGCCCCTTGAAGTAGGCCACGGCCTCGTCGCGCGGCAACACGCGGCGCACGACAGGCTCGTCCTTGCGAGCCAGTTCGTGCATGCGCTGCTCTATTGCAGCCAGGTCTTCGGGCGTGAAGGGTCTCTTGTAGGCGAAGTCGTAGTAGAAGCCATGCTCGACGACGGGACCGATGGTGACCTGCGCGTCGGGAAACAAGGCCTTCACCGCATAGGCCAGCAGGTGGGCCGTGCTGTGACGGATCAGCTCGAGGCCATCGGCGTCGCGTGCGGTGACGATCGCCAGCGAGGCGTCGGACTCGATGAGCTCGCTGGTATCGACCAGGCGGCCGTCGACGCGACCGGCCAGGGCGGCCTTCGCCAGGCCGGCGCCGATGGAGGCGGCCACTTCCGCCACCGTGACGGGCCGGTCGAATGCCCGGACGGCGCCGTCGGGCAGGGTGATCTGGATCGACATGGATGCTCCTGAAAACAACAAAGCGCGGGATCGGCCGCGCTTGCGTTCTTCGGGAGGGGAAGACGTGCGAAGGCGCGGCCGGGTTCAAGCCTCGGTGAACGACGGGGTAGTCCGCGGTGTCATAACCCTTGCTGCCTTTCCTGCTCTTGCGGTGGGGTCGAAGGAGTCGCGCATTCTAGGCCAAAGCGGAGCCGGATCGAAACTCGCCCGCCACAGGCACAGCTCGCCCCGGAATCGGCCGCGGGCGGCGGCGCGCGACCGCCAGCCGCCGGTGCGGAATGACCGGCCCCTCAGGCCCCCGAGCGCAGCTTGGCGAAAGCTGCGGCCATGGCCCCGCCCTGTGGCGCCGGGTCGGCTCCCGCCCGGCGGCGCTGGCCGCCCGCCGGCGCGCGGTAGCGGTTGTCCGCCTCCCCTGCGACCTGAGCAGGCGCGCTGGCCGCCAGGCGCATGGTGAGCGCAATGCGCCTGCGAGGCAGGTCCACTTCCAGCACGCGCACCTTGACCGCCTGCCCCGTGCGCACGACGTCGCGCGCGTCGGCCACGAAGCGGTCGGCCAGCTGGCTGACATGGATCAAGCCGTCCTGGTGCACACCGAGGTCGACGAAGGCACCGAACTGCGCCACGTTGCTGACCGTTCCTTCGAGCAGCATGCCGGGCCGCAGGTCACCGATCTCGTGCACATCGTCGTTGAAGCGCGCCACCTTGAAGTCGGGTCGCGGGTCGCGCCCGGGCTTCTCGAGCTCGGCCAGGATGTCCTTGACGGTGATGGCTCCGAATCTCTCGTCGGCGAACCGGCCGGGATCGAGCTTGCGCAGCAGCTCGCTGCGACCCATCAGCTCGGACACCGGCCGCCCGGTGGCCGAAAGGATGCGCTGCACCAGCGGGTAGGTCTCGGGGTGCACGGCGGTACTGTCCAGCGGGTCGTCGCCGTCGCGGATGCGCAGGAAGCCGGCCGACTGCTCGAAAGTGCGCGCGCCCAGGCCGGCCACTTCCATCAGCTGCCGGCGGTGGCGGAACGCGCCATGCTGGTCACGCCAGCGCACGATGCTCGCGGCGACCGACGGCGACAGCCCCGACACCCGCGCGAGCAGCGGCACCGACGCGGTGTTGAGGTCGACCCCGACGCCGTTGACGCAGTCTTCCACCACCGCATCCAGCGTCTTCGCCAGTCGTGACTGGTTGAGGTCGTGCTGGTACTGCCCGACGCCGATGCTGCGCGGCTCGATCTTGACCAGCTCCGACAACGGGTCCTGCACCCTGCGCGCGATGCTGACCGCGCCGCGCAGGCTGACATCCAGCCCGGGCAGTTCCTGGCTGGCAAACTCGCTCGCCGAGTACACCGAGGCGCCCGCCTCGCTGACCACCAGCTTGTCCAGCGCATGCTGCGGCGCCTGCGCCCGGACGCGGCGGATCAACTCCGCCGCCAGCCGGTCGGTCTCGCGGCTGGCCGTCCCGTTGCCGATGGCGATCAGGTTCACGCCGTGCCGGGCCACCAGGCGGCCCAGGCTCAGCAGCGTGCCCTCGACATCCCGCCGCGGCTCGTGCGGATAGACCGTTGCCGTGTCCAGCACCTTGCCGGTATCGCTGACCACGGCCACCTTGACCCCGGTGCGGATGCCGGGGTCCAGCCCCATCACGACACGCGGGCCCGCCGGCGCGGCCAGCAGCAGGTCGCGCAGGTTGTCACCGAAAACCCGGATCGCCACGCCCTCGGCCTCCTCGCGGAGGCGGCCGAACAGGTCGCGCTCGAGGCTCAGCGACAACTTGACCTTCCAGGTCCAGGCCACGGTCTTGCGGACCAGTTCGTCGCCCGGCCGCTGCCGGTGGCTCCAGCCCAGCAGGGCAGCGATGCGGCCCTCGGCGAGCGAGGGCCGCCCGGGCAGGGTCTCCTCGTCGACGACCAGGCGGACATCCAGACACCCCAGCGTGCGACCACGAAACACGGCCAGGGCCCTGTGCGACGGCACCTTGCAGATCGGTTCGGCGTAGTCGAAGTAGTCGCGGAACCGGGCAACCTCCGCATCCTGGCCGTCCTGGCCGCTGGCCAGGACGCTGCGCAGCAGTCCGCTGCCCCAAAGCCAGTCGCGGATGGGTCCGACCAGGGCGGCGTCGTCCGCCCAGCGTTCGGCCAGCAGGTCTCGCACGCCGTCCAGCACCGCCGGCACGTCGGCGAAACCGGCCTCGGCGCGCACGAAAGACCTGGCCTCGACGCCCGGGTCGAGGCCTGGGTCGGCCAGAAGGCGGTCGGCCAGCGGCTCCAGGCCGGCCTCGCGCGCAACCATGCCCTTTGTCCTGCGGCGCGGCTTGAAGGGCAGGTAGAGGTCCTCCAGCGCCTGCTTGGTGGCGGCGGCCTCGATCGCCGCCTGCAGCGCCGGCGTCAGCTGGCCCTGGCTGCCCACGCTCTCGAGCACTGCCTGCCGGCGCTCCTGCAGCTCCCTCAAGTAGCCCAGCCGGTTCTCGAGCAGGCGCAGATGGTTGTCATCCAGGCCGTCCGTGGCTTCCTTGCGGTAGCGGGCGATGAAGGGAACGGTGGCACCGCCGTCGAGCAGTTCGACGGCCGCACGCACCTGGGCCGGACGTACGCCGAGCTCGGCGGCCAGTTGCAGGTCGATCTTTTCCAAGACGAAGTCGGGGCGCCAGGACCCGCAGGTCCGCGCCATCGGCAGGTTGAAACGGGCGCGGAGTGTGCCACGGCCCCGTGCCGGGGACTCTGGAGCGGGCCCGCACCCTTCGCCCCCGTCGCCGGCGTCACGGCAGGGCGAGCACCCAGGGTCGGATCTCGAACTGAAGCAGCCCGCACTCGACCGCCGGGTCAGCCAATGCATGCATGCGCAGGCTGTCCTCGTCGATGCCCGGCTTGGCGATCATCATGCCGCCACCCGCGCTGTCGGTGAAGGGCCCGCCCATCAGCAGCTTGCCTTCGGCCGCCAGCCGGGCGTAGTGGGCCTTGTGTTCCTGCACGCCGACCTGCTGGGTCAAGGGCAGGCCAGGCTCCCAGGCAGGCCCCGGGACGTGGAAGATGACGAAGCGTCGTTCTGACATGTTCTGAACTGGGGGGCGCGGATCCGACGGTGGACTGTAGGGCAATCGCACTGCCGGCGGCACCGCTGTTTCCCGGCCCCGCAGGCATGGGGTGCTCCGAGGGCCGACGCGCTCGCGATGCCAGGATCCGTGCCAAAGCCCCTTCTTGCCGTGGCAACCTGTGCCGCTCGCACGTTTGGGCCGACCGTTCGTCGGCTCGGCTGTTACCCGAGGTGAGGGCCTGCACAGAATGCATTCCGACCGCGACGCAAGTGCGGGCTCTCGGAATGTGTTCGGGCCCTGCCCTGCCGCGTGCTCCCCCGCAAGGGAAGGGCTTGCGGCGTCCGGGGCCTCGACTGGCCCAGGAGCTGGGCCTGGGGGCTTTTGGGACGGGAGGGGCCACGGGGATCCGTCCCGGTCGCCGCGGCAGGTTGCGCGGCTGTGTGGGCCGGCCTGGATCTGGAGCGAGGTGCAGAATGAACAGCGCTGCCAATGTCGTGTTGCTGATGATGGCCTTGCTGGCCGTGGTGGGCGGTGCAGTGGCTCTGCTGGCCCTGCGTCGTTCGACCCGACGTCCCGTGCAGTCGCGTCGACGCCGTTCGTCACGTCGTCGCAGCCTGTTCGGGGCCGATGCCGTCTCCACTGTCCCGGGGGCGCTGGCCGCCGGGCCGGTCAGTGCCGAAGGCGCCCAGGTCATGGCCCGCATAGACGCACTTCGTGCCACCTTGCACCGTGAGCACGAGCGTCACGCCGGGCCGGGCGACCTGCCCCCCAGCTTCGCCGACACCGAAGTGTTCGAAGACGACGCCTTGCCCGTGATCACGCCTCGCCCGGCGCCCAGGGAAGCCGCTCGCGCCGACCATCGCCCTGCCGAGCCCAAGGTCGAACTTCTGAAGCTGGACTTCGGCCCCCTGCCCGTGCCCGCCGGCCCTGTGGTCGACCGCGGCACGCGCAGCGCTGCTCCCACCCACTGAAGCGCGCCGGGTTCGCGCCCTGCGGGCTGCGCAAGGGAGCTCGCGAATGCCGGTCGCCGGCGCCTTGGCGCTGCCGCGGCCTTGACTCGGCCCGTCCGGGTTCAGTCTTGAGCGCGCAAGGCGCTGCGCAATTGCTCGCCGACTTCCTGCCGCTCCGAGAAGGGATCGCTCGGGTTGCGGATCAGCAGCACGTCTTCCATGCGACGCTGCACGTTCGACAACGCCTTGGGGTGACTGAACACGTAGAAGCGGTCCTCGTCCATCGCGTCGAACACGAAGCGTGCCACATCGGCCGCCGACACCTTGCCCCGCGTCACTGCCTTTTCACTCATGGCCTGGGCAATGGCCTGGCTGTGCGTAGGTCGCCCCGCCGCGACGCCGGCTGGCCGATTGCGCTCGCTGAGGTGGATCGCCGTCGGCACGAAGTACGGGCACAGCACGTGGGCACGGACCTGGTCGGTGACCAGGGCCAGGTCCTGGTACAAGGTCTCCGTCATCGACACCACCGCATGCTTGCTGGCGTTGTAGAGCCCCATGTTGGGTGCATTGAGCAAGCCGGCCATGCTGGCCGTGTTGACGATGTGGCCGCGGTACCGGCGATCGGCCCGGGCCGCTTCCAGCATCGCCGGAGTGAAGCACCGCACACCGTGCGCCACCCCCATCAGGTTGACGCCGATGATCCAGTCCCACTCCTCGCGCGTGTGCTCCCAGATCAGCCCCCCGCAGCCCACACCGGCATTGTTGAAGACGAAGCTGGGCACACCAAAGCCGTGCAGCGTCGACTCCGCAAGGGCTTCGACCTCCGCGGCGCGCGACACGTCGGTGCGACGGGCCAACACCTCGGCACCCAGTGCGCGCACCTCGCGCGCCGCCAGCTCGAGGGCGTCGGGCTGCACATCGGCCATCACGACCTTCATGCCTCGACGGGCCGCGATGCGGCTGGCCTCGAGACCGAAGCCGGACGCCGCGCCTGTGATGACGGCGATGCCATGGGGTGTCTGGGTCATGGTCTCTCCTGGATGGTTTGCGGTGCGGCGTTGAGCCTGCGGGGCAGGCAACCGGCGCGGGCGGTGGAGGTCACGGTGCGGGCCTCAGCATCTCGACGTGCGGGATCCGGTCTTCGTCGTAGGGCGCGCCGACGGTCTCGAACCCCAGCGAGGCATAGAAGCGTTCAAGGTGCGCCTGCGCGCTGATGCGTATGCCCTGCCCCGGCCAGGCCGAGAGGCAACGGGCGATACCTTCCACCACCAGCGCGCGACCCAGGCCCTGGCCCCGCTGCGCCCCCTCGACCGCCACTCGCCCGATCGACGGCTCGGCGAACTTGCCACCCGGGTCCACGACCCGCAGGCAGGCCTGCAGCCGGCCCGTGTCGTCCCGTCCCAGCAGGTGCCAGGCATGGCGGTCGAGGCCGTCGGGGTCCTGGTAGGGCCCTTGCTCGACGATGAACACCTGGCAGCGCAGGGCCAGCGCGTCGTAGAGGTCGTCGAGGCCGAGCTGCCGGAACCGCAGCCATTGCCACTGCATGGTCAGATCAGCTTGACCAGCTGCTTGCCGAAGTTGCGACCCTCGAGCAAACCGATGAACGCCTCCGGCGCCGCGGCCAGCCCGTCGGCGACCGATTCGCGATAGCGCAGCCGCCCGCTGGCCACGGCCGCGCCAAGCTCCTTCAAGGCCTCGCCCCAACGGCCCATGGACTCGCTGACGATGAAACCCTGCACCTTCAGCCGGGACACCAGGATCAGCGCCGGGTTGGCCATGGGCTGGGGCTCGCCGTTGTAGCCGGAGATCATCCCGCACACCGCGATGCGCCCGAAGGCATTCATGCGCAGCATCACCGCGTCCAGCACCAGACCACCCACGTTGTCGAAGTAGCCGTCGATGCCGTCGGGGCAGGCCTGCTTCAGCGCCGCCGACAGCGAACGAAGGTCGCGGTGCGCCTTGTAGTCGACGCAGTCGTCGAACCCGAGCTCGTCGCGCACATAGGCGCACTTGTCGGCACCGCCGGCAATGCCAACCGCCCTGCAACCGCGGGCCTTGGCCAGCTGGCCGACAGCACTGCCCACCGCACCGCTGGCGGCGCTGACCACCACCGTCTGGCCAGACCGGGGGTCGATGATGTCGACCAGGCCGACCCATGCCGTGACACCCGGCATGCCCACGGCGCCCAGGTAGGCCGCCAGCGGCACGTGGCGGGTATCGACCTTGCGCAACATCCCGGCGGCACCGCCGTCGACCACCGAGTACAGCTGCCAGCCGCCCATGCCCACCACCTGGTCCCCGGCTGCGTAGGCCGGGTGGCGGGACTCGAGCACCTCCCCGACGGTGCCGCCGATCATCACCTGGTCCAGCGGCTGCGGCTGGGCATAACTGCGGCCCTCGTTCATCCGACCCCGCATGTACGGGTCCAGGCTCAGGAAGTGGTGGCGCACCAGAACCTGCCCCTCCTGCGGTGCGGGGACCGGCGCTTGGACGAGGCGGAAGTTGTCCGTCGTCGGCTTGCCGACCGGGCGGGACGAGAGGAGAACCTGCTGGTTGGTCATGGTCATGGTGGTGATCGGGGCGAGGTTGAGGGGCGAGGTTGAGGGGCGAGGTTGAGGGGCGAGGTTGGGGCGAGGGGTGACAGGCAAGTGAGGGCTGAAGCCTCGCAGGGCCGACCGTCAGCCGGCGCGGGCAGTGGCCGCGCGCAGCAGGCGAAAGGTGCCGGTGGCATGGGCGCAGAGCTCGCCGGCCGCGTCGACCACACGGCCTTCGCAGAAGGCCAGCGACTTCGTGCGATGGATCAGCTGTCCATGAGCACGCAACTCCCGCTGCGCCGGGCGCAAGAAGCTGGTCTTCATCTCGATCGTCGCCAGCGACTGGCCTTGCTCCGGCTGCGGCGCCACCGCGCTGCGGGCGGCGTGCGCCATCACGACGTCGAGCATCGTCATCAGCACGCCGCCATGCGCGGTCGACAGGGCATTGAGGTGCATGGGGTCGAGTGCCAGGCGCAACTCGGCCTGTCCGTTCTCGAAGCGCCAGAGCTCGAACCCGACCTGCTCGACGAAGGGGATGCGGATCGGGAACGCCAGCGGTCGGCTCACCCGCTCACCCTCCGGCATGGACGGCGCTGACACCGCCGTCTATGGCCAGGATCTGCCCCGTGATGTGCTTGCCCGCGGCGCTGGCAAACAGCAGGGCGGCGCCCTTGAGGTCGTCGTCGTCACCCAGCCTGCGCAAGGGCGAGCGCTCGGCGAGCTTGTCGGCGCCGAACTGCTCCAGCACGCCGCGCGTCATCTTGCTGGGGAAGAAGCCAGGCGCCAGGGCATTGACGTTGATGCCGTAGGCGCCCCACTCGCCCGCCAGCGTGCGTGTGAAGTTGACCACCGCGCCCTTGCTGGCGCCGTAGGCGATGAACTTGACTTCCATCGAACCGCCCAGGCCGGCGATCGAGGCGACATTGATGATTCGCCCCGAACGACGCGGAATCATGCTGGCGCGGCCGACCGCCTGCGAGAACATGAACAGGCTGCGGATGTTGAGGTTCATCACCTTGTCCCAGGCCTCCAGCGGGTAGTCTTCCGCCGGTGCGCCCCAGGTGGCGCCGGCGTTGTTGACCAGGATGTCGATCTGCCCGATGCGCTGCATCGCCTCGTCGACCACCCGCTTCACCTGCGCCGGGTCGGCGGCATCGGCTGCCACCCAGCGTGTGTCTATGCCCTTGGCTTGCAGGTCGCCCGCCGCTTCCTCGAGGTCGGCCGCCTTGCGCGAGGTCAGCAGGATGCGGGCCCCGGCCTCGCCCAGCGCCTCCGCGATCTGCAGTCCCAGGCCACGCGAGCCGCCGGTGACGAGGGCCGTGCGGCCGCTGAGGTCGAACAGTTTCTGGACGGGTGTGCTCATCGGGGCTCCATGGGCTTGGGGAGAGTGTGGATCGCAGCGGCGTCGGGTTCGGACCTCGGACCGGGGCAACCCGGTCAGAACCACTCGTCCTGCATCTGCCTGCACACCGGCTCGCGTCGCGCGACGACGGCAAGCCATGCATCGATGCGGGGCAGTTCGTAGGCAAAGAAGTATCGGGCCGCGGCCTGACGCCCCAGCGAGGCAGGATCGCTGCCCCTCGCTGCCGTCAGGGCGACATCGAGCCAGATCCAGGCCACCACCACATGCCCGAACGCCTGAAGGTAGGGCGTGGCATTGGCCAGGGCCTCCTCGGGCTCGCCGCTCGCCCAGGCCGACTGCGTCGCCTCGGCCAGTTGCCGGCCGGCCTGCGCGAGCTGCCCGGCCGCGGCAGACCAGGCCGCGAGCGCCCCGGCACGCTGCACCGTGGCCTGCAGGCGTCCCATCAGCAGCCGCAATGCGCGGCCGCCATCCTGCACGACCTTGCGGCCCAGCAGGTCCAGCGCCTGGATGCCATGCGTGCCCTCGTGGATCATGTTGAGCCGGTTGTCCCGCCAGTACTGCTCGACCGGGAAGTCACGCGTGTAGCCATAGCCGCCGTGCACCTGGATGGCCAGGGAGTTGGCCTCCAGGCACCATTCGCTGGGCCAGCTCTTGGCGATCGGCGTCAGCACCTCGAGCAGTTGCGCGGCCTCCAGCGCCTGCTGTGGCAGGCCCGTGTGCTGCTCGTCCACCAGCCGGGCGCAATACAGTTCGAGCGCCAGCGCGCCCTCGGCATAGGCCTTCTGCGCGAGCAGCATGCGCTTCACGTCCGCGTGCTGCAGGATGTTCACCTGCGGCTGGTTCGGGTCCTTTCCTGCCGGGCCGGGCGGCCGACCCTGAGGCCGCTGCCGGGCATAGGCCAGCGAGGCCTCGTAGCCGGCCATGCCCAGCATGGTTGCGGCCAGGCCGACGCCGATGCGCGCCTCGTTCATCATGTGGAACATGCAGCGCAGCCCCTCGCCCGGCAAGCCTACGCGGTAGCCCACCGCGCCAGGCCGGCCGCCGGGCTGCCAGCGGCCCTCACCGAAGTTGAGCAAGGTGTTGGTCGTGCCCCGCCAGCCGCACTTGTGGTTCAACCCGGCCAGGGCGACGTCATTGCGCTCGCCGGTCAGTGCCCCCCGGGGATCGACCATGCGCTTGGGCACGATGAACAGGGACAGCCCGCGAGTGCCTGGCACCAAAGCCCCGCCATCGCCCGGGATCTTGGCCAGCACCAGGTGGACGATGTTCTCGGTGAGTTCATGCTCGCCGGCGCTGATCCACATCTTGTGGCCGCGAAGCCGGTAGCGTGGCCCCAGCGGGTCGTCCTCGAAGCCAGGGCCGTCGGGCTCGGCCCGCGTGGCCACGTCGCTCAGGCTGGAGCCGGCCTGCGGTTCGGACAGGCACATCGTGCCCGACCAGCGCCCGGCGAACTCGGCGGCCGCGAACACCTGCTGCTGTCGCGGCGTGCCGTGGGCCAGCAGCAGGTTGGCATTGCCCGTGGTCAGCATGCCCGCTCCGATGCTGACGCTGGCGCGCGCGAAGAAGGCGTTGGCCGCCGCCTCGACCACGTAGGGCAGTTGCATGCCGCCAAGCTCGTAGTCCTGGGCCGCCGCCAGCATGCCGCTCGCGGCATAGGCCTGCCAGGCGTCGTGCGTGGCCTGGGGCAGAACCACCCGGTCGCCGTCAAGGCGAGGCTCCTCGGTGTCGACCAGGCGGTTGTACGGGGCGTACTTCTCGCGCGCGATCCGCTCACAGGTGTCGAGGACCTGGGCGAAGGTGCCGCGCGAGTGGTCCGCGAAGCGAGCCCGCGAGCACAGCGACTCCACGGCCAGCCAGTCGTGGAGCAGGAAGTCGATGGTGTCGCGCATGGAGGTCCCGGTTCGACGATGGGAACAGCCCGCTGCCGGCGGGCCGGGGCCGCGCCCGATTGACTTCAGCCCGGGCAAGCGCCCGCTGGGGCCGGCTCGCTGAAGGCGTCAGAGCACCTCGAAGACGCCCGCCGCGCCCATGCCGCCGCCGATGCACATCGTCACGCACACCCGCCGGGCACCACGACGGCGGCCTTCCAGCAGCGCGTGTCCGGTCAGCCGCTGGCCGCTCATGCCATAGGGATGGCCGATGGCGATCGCGCCGCCGTTGACGTTGAGCCTGTCAATGGGGATGCCCAGCCGGTCGGCGCAGTAGAGCACCTGCACGGCAAAGGCCTCGTTGAGCTCCCACAGGTCGATGTCCTCGACCTTCAAGCCCAGCCGGGACAGCACCTTGGGCACCGCGAAGACCGGGCCTATGCCCATCTCGTCGGGTTCGCATCCGGCGACCGCAAAGCCCAGGAAGCGGCCCAGGGGCATCAAGCCCTTGCGCTCGGCATAGGTCTCGTCGACCACCACACAGGCGCCTGCCCCGTCGCTGTACTGGCTGGCGTTGCCGGCGCTGACCACCCCGCCCGGCACCGCGCTGCGGATGCCCCTGATGGCGTCCACCGTGGTGCCCGGGCGCAGACCCTCGTCGGCGGACACGGTGACTTCCTTGCTGCGCAGTCCCAGGACCGGATCGGCGACACCGGCGGTGACGGTGCAGGCGACGATCTCGTCGTCGAACAGGCGCCGGTCCTGCGCGGCACAGGCCTTTTGCTGGCTGGCCGCGCCGTACTCGTCCTGACGCTCGCGGCCGATGCCGTAGCGCTTGGCCACGTTCTCGGCCGTCTGCAGCATGGGCCAGTAGATCTCGGGCTTGTGCTCCGCCAGCCAGGGGTCGGAGAACATGTGGCGGTTCATCTCCTGCTGGACGCAGGAAATGCTCTCGACACCCCCGGCCACATAGACATCGCCTTCGCCGGCGATCACGCGCTGCGACGCCATCGCGATGGTCTGCAGCCCGCTGGAGCAGAAGCGGTTGACCGTCGCCCCGCTGACGCTGACCGGCAGACCGGCGCGCAGGGCCGCCTGGCGGGCCACGTTCCAGCCTGTGGCCCCTTCCGGGTTGGCGCAGCCCATCAGCACATCCTCGACGGCACCCGGCTCGACGCGCGCGCGCTCCACGGCCGCCTTGATCGCGAAGCCACCCAGGCTGGCACCATGTGTCATGTTGAAGGCCCCTTTCCAGCTCTTGGCCAGGGGGGTGCGGGCGGTGGAGACGATGACGGCACGGGTCATGGCAGTGTCCTCGGGGCGGTCTCAGGGGGTGTCGGATCAGGAGAATGTCTTGCCTTCGGCGGCCAGCCGCGCGAGCAAGGGGGCGGGCTGCCAGAACGCAGCGTCGTCCCGCGGATTCGCCGCAAAGCGCTTCATGGCCTGCACGACGTTGAACAGGCCCACGGTGTCGGCATAACACATCGGCCCGCCGCGGTGCAGCGGGAAGCCGTAGCCGGTCAGGTACACCATGTCGATGTCGCTGGCCTTGCCCGCAATGCCATCCTCGAGGATGCGGGCGCCTTCGTTGACCAGCGCGTAGACCAGCCGCTGGACGATCTCCTCGTCGGCGATGCGGCGCGGCTTCAGACCCAGTTCGGTGCGGTGCTTCTCGATCATCTCGACCACCAGCGGCGAGGCAACGGGATCGCGCTTGCCCGGGGCATAGTCGTACCAGCCGGCGCCTGTCTTCTGGCCGTAACGTCCCATTTCGCACAGCAGGTCGGCGGTCCTGCTGTAGCGCATCTGGGGCTTCTCCACGTAGCGGCGCTTGCGGATCGCCCAGCCGATGTCGTTGCCGGCGAGGTCGTTCATGCGGAACGGCCCCATTGCAAAGCCGAATTTCTCTATCGCGCGGTCCACCTGCTGCGGCGTGCAGCCCTCCTCGAGCAGGAAGCCGGCCTGCCGCCCGTACTGCTCGATCATGCGGTTGCCGATGAAGCCGTCGCAGACGCCCGAGACCACCGCCGTCTTGCGGATCTTTCGCGCCAGCGCCATCACCGTCGCCAGCACGTCCTTGGCCGTGGCCTTGCCTCGCACCACCTCCAGCAGCTTCATCACGTTGGCCGGGCTGAAGAAGTGTGTGCCGATGACGTCCTGGGGGCGCCGCGTGAAGCCGGCAATGCGATCGACATCCAGCGTGCTCGTGTTGGTGGCCAGGATGGCGCCGGGTTTCATGACCTCGTCGAGCGTGCGGAACACCTGTTCCTTGACACCCATCTCCTCGAACACCGCCTCGATGACCATGTCGGCGTCCTTGATGTCGTCGTAGGCCAGCGTGGTCTTCAGCAGGCCCATTCGCTGCTCGAGCTTGTCGGCCTTGAGCTTGCCCTTGCGCACCTGGGCTTCGTAGTTCCTGCGGATGGTGGCAAGGCCGCGGTCCAGCGCCTCCTGGCGTGTCTCCAGCAGGGTCACCGCAATGCCCGCGTTGAGGAAGTTCATGGTGATGCCGCCGCCCATGGTGCCCGCGCCGATGACGGCCAGCGACTCGACCTTGCGCAACGCAGTGTCCTCGGGAACGTCCGCGATCTTGCTGGCCGCGCGCTCGGCAAAGAAGGCGTGGCGCAGGGCCTTGCACTCCGGCGTCATCATCAGCGCCAGGAAAGCCTCGCGCTCGTAGACCATGCCCTCCTCGAACCTGGACTTCACGGACTGCTCGATGCAGTCGACGCAGCGTGCCGGTGCCGGCAGGTTACGGGCCATGGCCTTGGCCGTATTGCGCGCGAACTGGAAGTAGGCGTCGGCGTTCGGGTGCCGGGCCGGCAGGTCGCGAACGCGTGGCAAGGGCCTGAGGCCGGCGACTTCTCCCGCAAAGGCCAGCGCACCGGCCAGCAGCTCGCCGTCCACGATGCGGTCGAACAGCTTCTGACCGGGCAGCGCAGCCAGCACCTCGCTCTTCACCGCCTCGCCCGAGATGATCATGTTCAACGCCGTCTCGACCCCCAGGGCGCGTGGCAGGCGCTGCGTGCCACCGGCTCCGGGGACCAGGCCGATCTTGACTTCCGGCAGCGCCACGCTGGTGCCTGGCGACGCCACCCGGTAGTGGCAGCCGAGCGACAACTCCAGGCCACCGCCCATGCACACGCTGTGCACGGCCGCGACCACCGGCTTGGGGCAATCCTCGAGCAGGCGGATCAGCGACAGCAGGTTGGGTTCGGCGATCGCCCGCGGCGACCCGAACTCGCGGATGTCGGCACCGCCGGAGAAGGCCTTGCCGGCACCGGTGATCACCAGCGCCAGCACCGCCGGGTCGGCCACGGCGCGGTCCACGCCCTCGGCAATGCCCTTTCGGGTGTCGTAGCCCAGGCCGTTGACCGGGGGGTTGTTCAGCGTGATGACGGCCACGGGGCCGCGGACTTCATAGGTGGCGCTCATCGGATCCTCGCTGGGGTCTGGGGCGGACGTGGACGAAGGTGGGCACAGGCTGTCGAGGCAGGGGCGGACGGCGGCACTGCCCGCGGACAGCGGTCCGATCATCTCGCGCCCGGCCGCCATCGCCTCACCGACAAATAGAACGACCGTTCGATTCTAGGCACAAGGCGGAGTCCCTCCCGTCGCCGGTGTGACAGCGCGCCCGACCCCCCGGTCGAAGGCCCCGAAGACGCAGCGGCGACCATCCTGCGGCGACAATCGGGCTTCGCCAGGCCTCCCCGCCCTCATGCCCGACCACCCCCACCCGCACGACGACCCCCGCTACGAAGTCCGCAAGAGCGATGCCGACTGGCGACGCCAGCTCGAGCCGCTGCAGTACCAGGTGGCGCGGCATGCGGCCACCGAGCGCCCGTACAGCGGGCGCTTCTGGAATCACTTCGAGGCCGGCCGGTACGATTGTGTCGGCTGCGGTGCTGCGCTGTTCCAGTCGAACGCCAAGTTCGACGCGGGTTGTGGCTGGCCGAGCTGGTGGTCGGCCATCGACCCCTCGGCCGTCGAGGAAGTGCACGACCGCAGTCACGGCATGGTGCGCACCGAGGTCCGCTGCCGACGCTGTGGCACCCACCTGGGCCATGTGTTCGAAGACGGTCCGGCACCCACCGGCCTGCGCTACTGCATCAACTCCGCGGCCATCGGCTTCACGCCTGTTGCCGCGGCGCCCGCGGAATCCTCGACCCCCGACCCGACCCCTGCGCGATGAAGCTGCTGCTCGACTTCCTGCCGGTGGTCCTGTTCTTCGTCACCTTCAAGGTGGCGGAGTCCGACAAGGCCTGGGCCTCCGACTTCGCGAGCCGGAACTTCGGCATGCTGGTCGACGGTGGCGTGGTCGGGCGAGACGAGGCCCCGGTCATGCTGGCCACGCTGGTGGTGATCGTCGCCACGCTGCTGCAGGTGGCCTGGCTCAAGTGGCGTGGGCGCAAGGTCGACACCATGTTGTGGATCAGCCTGGCGCTGGTCGTCGTGCTGGGTGCGCTGACCATCTGGTTCCGCAGCGAAACCTTCATCAAGTGGAAGCCCAGCCTGCTTTACTGGGCCATGGGCCTGGCGCTGTGGCTGACACCCCTGCTGGGGGGCCGGAACCTGCTCAAGGTCCTGCTCGGCGAGCAGATGAAGTTGCCGGAGGGTGTCTGGCACCGCCTCAATTTCGCCTGGATCGCCTTCTTCGCGGCCATGGGCCTTCTCAACCTTTGGGTGGCCTACAGCTTCAGCACCGACACCTGGGTCAACTTCAAGCTGTTCGGCGGCATTGGCCTCATGTTGCTGTTCTCGCTGGCGCAGGGGCTGGTGCTCTCACGCTACCTCGACGAGGACACTGCAGGACCGGCCTCGTCCGACAAAGGTGCGGCATGAGCGCGCCGGGCCGCCCCCAAGCGCTCATACCGGAGCCCCATGGGGGCGAAGGTACTCCATTGAGCGCGCCGGGCCGCCCCCAAGCGCTCATACCGGAGCCCCTTGGGGGCGAAGGTACTTCGGTGAGCGCGCCGAGCCGCCCCCAAGCGCTCATACCGGAGCCCCATGGGGGCGAAGTTACTCCAGTGAGCGAGAGCGCGGCCGAGTCGATCGAGCGCCGGTTGCGCCAGGCCCTGGACCCGGTCGAAATCGAGGTGCGGGACGACAGCGCGCTGCACGCCGGCCACGCCGGGGCGCGCGAAGGCGGCCACTTCGCCGTGCGCCTGCGTTGTGCCCGCTTCGGTGGCTTGTCGAGGCTGGCAAGACATCGCCTCGTGTATGATGCCCTCGGCCCCCTGGCGCCCCAGCGCATCCATGCGCTGGCCATCGATGCGCGCGCCCCGGACGAGGCCTGAATTCCCGCGCACCGCGGCCATCCCCGCCCCGCTGCCGCCCTGCCAAGGCTGTGCAGGCATGGCACGGATGTGCAGACCCAACCCTAGCTTCCGGAACCCTTGCCCATGATCCGCATGCCTTCCCTGTCGCGCAATGCCTGCCTTCTCGCTGCGGCCTTCGTGGTCACCGCCGGAGCCGCGTCGGCGCAGAACATCGCCATCGTCAACGGCAAGGGCGTGCCGAAGTCGCGCGTCGACACCCTGGTCCAGCAGGCGGAGCGGGCGGGCCAGAAGGTCGGGCCCGAGTTGCAGCAACAGGCGCGAGACCAGGTGGTCCTGCGCGAGATCTTCGCCCAGGAAGCCGAGCGCAAGGGCCTGGCCGCCAACGCCGAGTTCCGGGCCCAGATGGAACTGGCGCGCCAGAGCATCCTCATTCGCGAGCTGTTCGACGACTATCGCAAGAAGAACCCCGTGAGCGACGAGGAAGCCAAGGCCGAGTACGAAAAGTTCAAGGCCCAGGCCACCGGCACCGAGTACCGGGCCCGCCACATCCTGGTCGAGAAGGAAGACGAAGCCAAGGCTCTGACCAAGCAGCTGGCCGGCGGCGCCAGCTTCGAGGAACTGGCCAAGAAGCACTCCAAGGACAGCGGCTCGGGGGCCAACGGCGGCGACCTCGACTTCGCCAAGGCCGACTCCTATGTGCCCGAATTCAGCCAGGCCATGACGCGCCTGAAGAAGGGCGAGACGACCCCCGAGCCCGTCAAGAGCCAGTTCGGCTGGCACATCATCCGCCTCGAGGACACGCGCGAGGCCGCTTTCCCGGCCTTCGACGAAGTCAAGGGCCAGCTCAAGCAGCGCATGGAGCAGGGCAAGCTGCAGAAGTACCAGGAAGAGCTGCGCGCCAAGGCCAGGACGGACTACAAGTTCCCGCAATAGGCGCGGCCCGCCGGGGCGCGCGGCGCAGGCCGCCCCCGAACAGCCACCGAAAGGGCCTTCATTTCGGCGCATGCCCGGCACAGGGGCTGCCGAAAATCACTCCCAACGGCGGACCTCTTTCTACGGGGCCGCACCGTCAAGGAGTGCCCGAATGCCTCAGACCATCAATACCAACCTGACTTCGCTGAACGCGCAGCGCAATCTGAACTCCTCGCAGATGTCGCTGAGCATCGCGATGCAGCGTCTGTCGTCGGGCCTGCGGGTCAACAGCGCCAAGGATGATGCGGCCGGGCTGGCGATCGCCGAGCGCATGAACACCCAGGTGCGGGGCATGTCGGTGGCCATTCGCAACGCCAACGACGGCATCTCGATGGCCCAGGTGGCCGAGGGCGCCCTGTCCAAGGTCGGTGAAGCCCTGCAACGCATGCGCGAACTGGCCCTGCAGGCGCGCAACTCCACCAACAGCGACAGCGACAAGAACTCCCTCAACAAGGAGTTCGCCGAACTGCAGAAGGAAGTCTCGCGCGTGCTGGCCAGCACCAGCTTCAATACCAAGCGCATCCTGGGTGCCGACGCCACCAGCTTCACCTTCCAGGTCGGTGCCAACACCACCGCCGATGACGTGGTCGAGATCGACTTCACGAACATGGTCAGCAATGCCGACATCACCGCGGTGACGGTGACCACGGCGTCCATCGGCAGCACCGCCGACGCTTCGGCGATCGCCTCGGTGATCGACAACATCGACACCGCGCTCGACACCGTCAACAACACGCGGGCGACCTACGGCGCGACGCAGTCGCGCTTCGAGGCCATCATCTCGAACCTGCAGGTCTCGGTGGAGAACCAGGCGGCTGCACGAAGTCGCATCATGGACGCCGACTACGCGGCCGAGACGGCGGCACTGTCGCGAGCGCAGATCCTGCAGCAGGCAGGCAACGCGATGGTCGCTCAGGCCAACCAGTTGCCACAGCTGGTGCTCAAGCTGCTCGGCTGACAGCCGCCGGACCGCCCCTCGGGGCGGTTTCAAGTTTCTGGCGAGCGCTGCCGATATCGCGTTGAGCCGGGGCGGCCGCTTGCCTTGCCTCCCCGCCGGGGAAGGACTCCATGGCCACGATCTCGTCGATCGGCGTCGGCAGCGGGCTCGACGCCAGTTCCATCATCAACGCGCTGTTGCAGGTCGAGCGAAGGCCCATCGAGCTGCTGCAGACCGAGGCCAAGGCGCTCGACGCCAAGCTGTCGTCCTTCGGCAAGGTGCAGAGCTACCTCGACAGCCTGCGCAGTGCGGCCGAAAGGCTCAAGACGGCTTCGACCTGGACGGCAACCACCGCCGCCACCTCCAACAGCACGGCCATCAAGGCCAGCGCCGGCAGTGGCACCAGCCCCGGCAGCTACAGCGTTTCGGTCGGCCGGCTGGCGGCGGCGCAGATGACGGCCTCACCCGCCAAGGCCTCGGCGTCGACCGTCATCGGACAGGGCACGCTGCGAATCGACATCGGCAGCTGGAACGAGGCCGTCGACCAGTTCACGCCCAAGACCGGCAATGTCACCGTCGACATCCCGATCGGCGCGGGCGAAGACACGCTGGAAGGCATTCGCGACAAGATCAATGCGACCAGCGGCCTGGGCGTCAAGGCGACCATCGTCAACGACGCCAGCGGTTCCCGCCTGGTGCTGAGCTCGTCGGCCACCGGTGCCGAGAACGGCTTTAGGCTGCAGGTGCTCGGGGATACCGACGGTGACGATGCCGACGAGCAGGGCTTGTCCCAGCTTGCCTTCGACCCCGAGACGTCGCCGGCCTTCAGCACCCGGCCTCAGGCGGGCCAGAATGCCGAGGCCACGATCAACGGCCTCGAGGTCTCGTCGACCACCAACAAGTTCGACAGCGTGATCGACGGCGTCACGCTCGAGGTGGCCGCCACGACCAGCAGTGCCGCCGACGTCACGATCACGCGCGACACCGCAAGCATGAAGTCGGCCGTCGAGGCCTTCGTCAAGAGCTACAACGACCTCGCCACGCTGCTGCGCAACGAGACCAAGTACAACGAGGGCAGCAAGTCCGGCGCCACGCTGCAGGGCGACCGCACGGCGATCGGCCTGCAGGGCCAGCTGCGCAGCGCGCTGGGCCTGAGCACGAGCGCGAGCACGCTCTGGCCGCGTGGCGCCGACATCGGGCTGGACGTGCAGACCGACGGCACGATCAAGCTCGGCACGAGCAAGCTGGACGCCGCGCTGCAGAACACCGAGGAACTCGCCGCCTTCTTCTCCGCCGACGCCGCCACAGACGCCGGCAAGGGACTCGCCCGGCGCCTGTCCAGCCTTGCCGACGCCTGGCTGGGCACCGAAGGTGCCCTGACCAGCCGGCAGGAAGGCCTGAAGAAGCGCATCGACCTCAACGAGGACCGGCGGGCCGAGATGGAGGGCCGCGTGGCGGCGACCGAGCGGCGCCTGCGCGCGCAGTACACCGCGCTGGATGCCACCATGGCGCAGCTGAGCGGCCTTCAGAACTACGTCTCGCAGCAGGTCACGAACTGGAACAACTCCTGATCGCCCGCTGAGCCCTGCCGGGTCCGCGCCGGCGGGCGAAGGGACCTCCGCCGGCAACGCACTTCCCCGCCGCCCCGGCGGCCGAAACCGCCCCGCCTGCGGGCAGGTCCGCCTCCGCCGGGCCTTCAGGGCGTCCGCTGGCCCGGTGGCGCAAGGCACGCGCAGGGCCACCACACGCCATCGTCCCGCCCGCCGGCGCCGGTGGCGGCACCGGTGCCGGTGTTGACCGATCGATACAAACAAGCGGCGGCATGCGGCGCAGTCGCGGCTCAAGGCCCCCGCGGCCCCGCCGATAAAGCTGGCATCACTGCCCATGCCCCCGCGACACCCATGTTCAGCTCGCCCTCGCCCGGTCTCCTCGGCAACGCTCCCCAGTTCGCCCGTGCCTACCGGCAGATCGCGGTGCAGACGGGTGTCGATTCCGCGTCGCCGCACCAGCTGGTCACCCTGCTGTTCGACGGCTTCCTGGAGTCCCTGGCGCACGCCAAGGGGGCCATCGCGGGTGGCCGCATCGAGGACAAGTGCCAGGCCATCGGACGCGCCGCGCGCATCGTCGAAGAGGGCCTGCGCGCCGGCCTCGACCGCCGTGCCGGCGGCCGCCTGGCACAGGATCTGCACGATCTCTACGGCTGGGTCTGTCTGCGCCTGACGCAGGCCAACCTGCGCAACGACCCGCGGCTGCTGGACGAATGCCGGCAGCTCATGCAGCCCCTGCGGGATGCCTGGGTGGCCATCGGCCCCGGCCCGCACCCGGTTGCCGGTCACTGATGCCGCCCGCCGGAGCCCCGAATGAACACCGAACTGCTCAGCTACTACGAAGCCATCGAACAGGCCAGCGTCGACATGCTGGCCGCCGCCCGCGCCGGCGACTGGGATCAGGTCGTCAAGCTCGAGGGGGCCTGCGTGCTGCTCATCAGCCAGCTCAAGCAGGCCGCGCGCGAGGACTCGCTGGACCAGGATTCGGCCAAGGCCAAGGCGCGCATCATGCAGCGCATCCTGGTCAACGACGCCGAGATCCGCCACCTGGCGGAGCCCTGGCTCAGTGACCTCGACGACGTGCTCGCCGGCAAGGCCCAGACCCTGCACTGAGCCACGGGCGCGCGATGTTCCACGACACGCAACCCGCGACGCTGCGCGACGCCGGCAACCCCGACCCCTGGGCGCCCTTCCGCATCGGCCATGACGGGGAGATCGTCGCGCTGCTGCGCCAGCTGCGCGAAGGCGCCGTGCCGGTGACGCTGAGCGCGCCGGGCGGCGCCGCCTACACGACCCAGCTGTGGTCGCTGGACCCCAGCCGCCAGCAGTTGAGCTTTGCCGCCGACGACGACCAGCCGCAGCTGCAGCAACTGGTGGCCGGCGACGAGGCGGTGGCCGTGGCCTACCTCGACAGCATCAAGCTGCAGTTCGACCTGCACGACCTGCTGGTCGTGCACGGCGCACGCAGCGCAGCCCTGCAGGCCGCGTTGCCGCGTGTGCTCTACCGCTTCCAGCGCCGCAGCGCCTACCGGGTGCGCACCCTGGAGCGAACGTCGCCCGCCGCACGACTGCGCCACCCGTCCATCCCCGACATGCTGCTGACGCTGCGCGTCGTCGACGTGAGCATAGGCGGCTGCGCGCTGTTCCTGCCCATGGACATGCCCGCGCTGGCACCCGGCGTGCGCATCGAGGGCGTGCAGTTCGACCTCGACGCCGACACGCGCTTCGGCGCCGCGTTGCAGATCCAGCACCTGAGCTCGTTCAGCGGCTCGGACCGCGGCCTGCGCGTCGGCTGCGAGTGGCAGGGCCTGTCCGGGAACGCCGAACGCACCTTGCAGCGCTACATCGACCAGACCCAGAAGCGGCGGCGGGCGCTGCTGCAGCTCTGAGGGCGGGGCCGCTCATGCGCCGTGCCGCCAACGGGTTCACCCTGGTCGAGCTGGCGATCGCCGCGACCGTGGCCGCTGTGGTGGCGGGCATGGCCTGGCCGGCCCACAAGGCCGCAATGGCCAAGGCCAGGCGCGCCGACGCCGTCACGGCGCTGACCCGCATCGAACTGGCGCAGGCGCAGTACCAGGCCGCCAACGGCATCTACGCAAGCGATCTGCCCCGGCTGCGCGGTGCGGCCTCTGCGCTGAGCCCCGAAGGCCTGTATCAGTTGAGCCTGGAAGACGTGGGCGCCGATCGCTACACGGTCGTCGCCCGGGCTCGGCCCGGTGGCCCGCAGGCGACCGACCTGGCCTGCCCGGCACTCAAGCTGCGTGTCGAAGCCGGCTTCGCCGAACGGCTGCCGAGCGCCGCTTGCTGGGGGCGGGGATGAACGCCGTCGCCGGCGCACGCCGCCATGGTCTGTCGCTCGCCCAGTGCGGCCTGACCCTGGTCGAGTTGATGGTCGCGCTGGCCTTGATGGTCACGCTGGCCTCCCTGGCATTGCCGTCCATGCTGTCGGCCCTGCAGCGGCAAAGCCTCAAGGGAGCCGCCGAGTCGCTGGCCGCCGATCTGGCCGAAGCCCGCTTCGAGGCGGTTCGCCGCGGCCTCACGCTGCACGTGGGTTTCGTCACCGGCGTCGACGGCTGCTGGGCGATCGCCACCCAGCCGGCCTGTGACTGCCGCAGCCGCCAGGCCTGCCAGGTCAAGCTCATGCCGGCGGCCGACCTGCGGCGGGTCGAGATCGTCGACGCCCACCCCATCGCCTTCGTACCCGAGAGCGGCGGCATCGCCAGCGGACCCGGCGGCCAGCTGCTGTTGCAGACAGCGGCAGGGCATCGCCTTCAGGTCCAGCTGTCGGGCCTGGGCAGGCCGCGCATCTGTGCGCCCGAAGCCGCCGTCCCCCCCTATCCAGCGTGCTGACGCCGGCGTGCCGACGCCGGATCGCCGACAGCGGCCGGCCGGCGCCGGCCGGCCGGGCCGCTTCCCGACCCGCGTGCCCGAGCCGGCGTCCCGACGGCCCTAGACCTGCATGTTCATGATGTCGGTGTAGGCCTGCACCAGGCGGTTGCGGACCTGCAGCGCGGCCTGGAAGCCGATCTGGCTCTTCTGCATGGCCACCATCGTCTGCTCCAGGCTGACGCTGGGGTTGTCGAGCGAGAACTCGCGCTGCAGGCGCTGGGCTTCGAGCTGGTTGCGGCTCACCTCCTTCAGCGCGTCGGACATCGCCGACCGGAAGTCGCCCTGCGGCGCTGCCGCCGGAGCGCTGATGCGCGTACCGTCCGGCCGCAGGCCGGCCCGGGCAGCTGCCTGGGCAAAGTCGAAGGGCTTGAGCTCCAGCTTCATGGGATCGGGCCGAGTGCCGGAACTCTAGGGCGCAAGCACCCGGCACGGGGGGCGAACAGGTGCCGCTTTGCACGCCTGTTCCCGACATCGTCGTGCCGGTCGCCGCCCAACAATGACCAGCCAACACAGCACCTCCCGCCCGCCGGCCCCGACGCTCCCGCCCCGCCGCCCCATGCCCAACGACGCCGCCCTCGTCCCCACGGCCGACCTGCCCGCCACCGCGCCGGCCGGGCTGTCGAGCCGCCTCGCCGCGCTGCCGCCTCGCACACGCCTGCTGGCCGGCTTCGGCGTCGCCGCACTGCTGGCCGTGCTGGTGACCATGACCCTGGTGCTGCGCGAAGGCGAGCAGAAGGTGCTGTTCGCCCACCTCGGCGAAGCCGACGGCGCGGCGGTGATGAGCAAGCTGGACCAGCTCAACGTGCCCTATCGCTTCGCCGAGGGCAGCGGCACCATCATGGTGCCGGCGGCGCGCGTCTACGAATTGCGCATGAAGCTCAGCGCCGCCGGCGTCAACAAGGGCTCGATCACCGGCTACGAGCTGCTGGACGGCAGCGGCTTCGGGCAGTCCGACGGCCAGCAGCGGGTGCAGCTCAAGCGCGCACTCGAGGGCGAGCTGGCGCGCACGATCCAGTCGTTGCAGTCGGTGCACTCGGCGCGCGTGATGCTGGGCCTGCCGCAGGTCAACGGCTTCTTCCGCGAGCAGCAGAAACCCACTGCCTCGGTGACCGTCAGCCTGCACCCCGGACGCAGCCTCGAGCGCGACCAGCTGGCCGGCATCGTGCACCTGGTGGCCTCCAGCGTTCCCGAAATGCAGAACAAGGCGGTCAGCGTGATCGACGGCAAGGGCGCCCTGCTGTGGCCCCAGGAAGACACCGCCGCGCTCGGTTTCGACGCGCAGCAGCTGCGCTACCTTCGCGAGGTCGAGTCCGCACACCTCAAGCGGGTGGTCGAGCTGATCGAGCCCGTGGTCGGGCGCGACAACCTGCGTGCCACCGTCACCGCCGAGGTCGACTTCTCGCAGGTCGAGTCGACTGCCGAGGAGTTCAAACCCAACCAGGGCGACCAGCCGGCCACCGTGCAGGCTTCGCGCAGCGAGGAGAACTCGCAGGCCGAGCCTCCCAAGCCGGCCGGCGTGCCGGGAGCGGCCACCAACCAGCCGGCCGCGCAGACCGCCGCGCCGGTCAACGGTGCCGCGCAGCCCCTGCAAGGCGCACAGCAAGGCGGCGCGGCGCAGCAGCAGTCGCGGCGGCAGGAAACCAACTATGCGGTCGACAAGACCGTTCGCGTGACCCGCAACGCCACCGGCACCGTGCGCCGGCTGCATGCGGCGGTGGTCGTCAACCACCGCATGGTGCCGGACGCCAAGGGCAAGCCGCAGCCGACCGCCCTCAACGAGCAGGAGCTCGAGAAGCTGACCTCGCTGGTCCAGCAGGGCATAGGCTTCAATGCCCAGCGTGGCGACTCGGTCAGGGTGGTCAACGCGCCGTTCGTGGCCGAACCCGTGACCCCTGCCGAGCCGGTGCCCTTCTACATGCTGCCCTGGGTGCAGGAGCTCGCCCGCGCCTGGGCGGCGCCGGCCGCGCTGGCGCTGGTGGCGCTGGTCATCGTGTTCGCGCTCATACGCCCGGCGGTCAAGGCGGCCACGGTGCCGCCTTCGGCTGCCGCCGAGGACAGCCTGGGCGGCAAGCTCGATGCCGTGGTCGCCGGCGACGAGGCCCTGCCTGTCGGCGGGCCCGACGCCGGGCTGGCCGCGCTGGAGCCGCCGAAGAACGAAAAGCTCGAGGCCGCACGCCAGCTGGCCCGCCAGAACCCGGCGGCGGTGGCGAACATCATGCGCGGCTGGGTCAGTGGCGAGACGGCCTGAGCCGCCGCAGCACAGGGCACACCGACCATGGCCGCCACGCTCAACGAAGAAGGCGTCGAGGATGCCGCCATCCTGCTGATGTCGCTCGGCGAGGAAGAGGCCGCAGAGGTGCTCAAGCTGCTGACGCCCAAGGAGGTGCAGGCCCTGGGCGAGACCTTCGCACGCCTGCGCTCGGTGCCCAGGGAGCGCATCGACACCGTGCTGACCCGCTTCGGCGAGGCCGTCGGCAAGGACAGCCTGCTGGTCGCCGACAACGGCGAGTATGTCAAGAGCGTGCTGCGCAAGGCGCTCGGCGACGACCGCGCCAACCTGCTGATCGACCGCATCCTGCAAGGCAGCGACACAGCCGGCATCGAGAGCCTCAAGTGGATGGACGCCAGCTCGGTGGCCGAACTGCTGCGCAACGAGCACCCGCAGATCGTGGCGGCGATCCTCGCCCACCTCGACTTCGACCAGTCGGCCGCCGTGCTCAAGGCCCTGCCCGAGCGCCACCGCAACGAGGTGATGGTGCGCATCGCCACGCTGGACGGCATCCAGCCGGTGGCGCTGAAGGACCTCAACGAGGTGATGAGCCGCGTGCTGGCCGGCGGCGACCGCATGAAGAAGAGCAACCTCGGCGGCGTCAAGGCGGCGGCCGAGATCCTCAACATGATGGGCTCGGCCATCGAGACCTCGGTGCTGGACTTCGTGCGCGAGGCCGACGGGGACCTGGCGCAGAAGATCATGGACAACATGTTCACCTTCGACGACCTGGAGAAGATCGACGACAAGGGCTTCCAGGCCCTGCTCAAGGAGGTGCAGACCGACTCGCTGGTGCTGGCCCTCAAGGGCGCCTCGCCGGAGCTGCGCGAGAAGGTGTTCCGCAACATGTCGTCGCGCGCCGCGGAGACGCTGCGCGAGGACCTGGAGTCCCGCGGCCCGGTGCGCCTGTCCGAGGTCGAGGGCGAGCAGAAGGAGATGCTCAAGATCGTGCGACGCCTGGTCGACGAAGGCCAGATCGTGATGGCAGGGGGCGGCGATGAGCAGCTCATCTAGACTCGCGCGCGCCATCGTCAACGTGCCGCCGCCGCCCGGCAGCCGCGCCGGCAGCGCCTACACGCGTTTCATTCCGCGGGAGGAACTGCAGGGCTTCTCGAGCTGGACTCCGGGTGCCTTCGACGGCCCGGCCTCGGCGGCCCGGCCCGCGGCGCGCCCGCATCGCGACCCGCCCCAGGCCCAGGCCCGGGCGGTCGACGAGCCCGGCCTCGAGCAGTTGCAGGCGCAGTTCCAGTCGCGCCTGAAGGCCGAGGTGCAGGCGGCCCGCCAGGCCGGCTACCAGGACGGCTACCGCGACGGGCTGGTTGCGCTGGAGAACTTCAAGCAGACCTACGCCGCACAGGTGTCGGGGCAGTTCGGATCGTTGCTCGAGTCCTTCGCGCAGGAGCTCTCGGCCCTGGAGGCGACGCTGGCCACCGCGGTGGCACGCACCGCCGTGAAGCTGGCGCAGCAGGTCGTGCGCGCCGAGCTGCGCCAGCACCCGGAGCAGGTGGCACGGGTGGCCGGCGAAGCCGTGGAGAGCGTGCTGCTGTCGGCGCGGCAGTTGACCGTGCTCCTGCATCCGGCCGACCTGCCCCTGGTGGCGTCGGGGGCCGCAGAGGCCATCGCCGCCCGCGGCGCCCGCCTGCAGGGCGACCCGCAGATCGCGCGCGGCGGTTGCCGGGTCGAGTCCGATGTCGGTCACATCGACGCCGACCTCGCGACGCGCTGGGCCCAGGCCGCGGCCGCGATGGGCCACGACGAACCCTGGGAGCAGCCGACGCCGTGAACGCCCTGCCCTCTTCCCTGACCCGAGCCGAGCGCTGGCAGCGCTGGTTGAACGACCTCGAGACCTACGCCGGCGAGCAGACGCCGCTCGAGTCCACCGGCATGCTGGTGCGTGTCACCGGCCTGGTGCTCGAGGCCACCGGCGTGCGCGTGCCGGTGGGGTCGGTGTGCGACGTGCAGTCCCGGGGGCAGGCCCCGGTGACCGCCGAAGTCGTGGGCTTCGACGGCGACCGCGCCTTCCTGATGCCGACCGACCATGTGCAGGGCCTGGCCAGCGGTGCGCGCGTCAAGCCGCGGCCGCGGCCGTTGGCGCCGCCGCGCTTCGGCTTTGACAACCACCCCTGGCGCCGTCGCGAGGACCGCGGCCTGCACCTGCCGATGGGCGACGGCCTGCTCGGTCGCGTGGTCGACCCGCATGGCCAGCCCATGGACCGGGACGGCGTGATCACCGACGTGCAGCCGGAGCCGATGCGCCGACGGCCGATCAATGCGATGGATCGTGATCCCGTGCGCACGCCGCTGGACACCGGTGTGCGTTCGATCAACGCCCTGTTGACGGTCGGCCGCGGCCAGCGCATCGGCCTGTTCGCAGGCACCGGCGTCGGCAAGTCGGTGCTGCTGGGGATGATGGCGCGCTACACCCGTGCCGAGGTGATCGTCGTCGGGCTGATCGGTGAGCGTGGCCGCGAGGTCAAGGAGTTCATCGAGGACATCCTCGGCGACGACGGAAGGCGGCGCTCGGTGGTCGTTGCCGCACCCGCCGACGCGCCGCCGCTGGTCAGGCTGCAGGGGGCGGAGTACGCGACGGCGATCGCCGAGCACTTCCGCGACCGTGGCCGCCATGTGCTGCTGCTGATGGACTCGCTGACCCGCTATGCCATGGCCCAGCGCGAGATCGCGCTGGCCATCGGCGAGCCACCGGCCACCAAGGGCTACCCGCCGAGCTGCTTCGCGCGGCTGCCCCAGCTCGTCGAGCGCAGCGGCAACGGTCTGCACGGCGTGGGGTCCATCACGGCCTTCTACACCGTGCTGTCCGAAGGCGACGACCAGCAGGACCCGATCGCCGATGCCGCACGCGGCATCCTGGACGGCCACATCGTGCTGTCACGCGAGCTGGCCGAGTCGGGGCACTTCCCGGCCATCGACGTCGAGCGCTCGATCTCCCGCGTGATGCCCGCGGTGACCGATCGCGACCACCAGGCCGCGGCGCGACGCCTGCGCCAACTGCTGTCGCGGGTGAACAAGGCGCGCGACCTGATCCAGCTCGGCGCCTATGCGCCCGGGCACGACGCCGAGCTCGACCTGGCCGTGAGGCTGCAGCCGCAGATGGCCGCGCTGCTGCAGCAGGACATGCACGACGGCGCCACCCTGGACGCCAGCCGGGAACAGCTGTTCCGGCTGCTGGCCGCCCCCTGATGACCCACGAGGACGCCTGCGATGCACGACCCCGAACTCTCGACCCTGCACGCCTTGCTGGACCGCGCGACCGCGGAGCGCGACCGCTGCGCCGCCGACCTGCGCCGCGCCGAGGACTTGTCCTCGCATCAGCGGGCCCAGGGCCGACAGCTCGCCGACTACCGCGAGGAGTACACGCAGCGCTGGTCGCGCCAGTTCGGCCAGGGCGGCACGATGGAGATCGTGCAGTGCTACCAGTCCTTCATGCAGCGCCTGGACGAGGCGATGAGCCTGGTCCATGACCAGCTGCAGCGATCGGAGGCCACCGTGGCGGCCCGGCGCGCCGAACTGACCGCTGCCGAACTGCGCACGGCTTCGGTGCGCAAGCTGATCGAACGCCGGCGGCAGGAGCGCGGCAGGGTGCAGGCGCGGGTCGAGCAGAAGCTCGGCGACGAGGCCGCACAGGCCATCGTGCGCCGCACGCAGGGCCGTGGCCTGTCGCTGCACCACTGAAGGGCGGGCCCCCATGAATGCGATGGCCGCGTCCACCCCTGCCAGTGCCCTCGCCTGGCTGGTGCCCTCCAGGCCGGCAGCGCTGCCCCAGGCCTTGCCCGTGCCGGGCGGCGGTGGCAGCTTCTCCGAGGCCCTGGGCGATGCCCGCGCGCAGGGGCCGCTCGAATCCGCAC
>Ga0209573_1001610_pt1 | contig 33670 bp, 33 predicted proteins | sample TNRBio252014_DNA_FD_185870 | JGI IMG/M metagenome (GOLD analysis project Ga0209573, IMG submission 185870) | Wastewater treatment Type I Accumulibacter community from EBPR Bioreactor in Madison, WI, USA - TNR Reactor_6/25/2014_ DNA (SPAdes)... | ecosystem: Engineered > Bioreactor > EBPR >...
GAAAAAAAAATACTGCATAACTACCCCTAAATTCGAGCATATTACTTGAAAATAAAAATAAAGCAAATATGATGTTAAACATATTTAAAAATAGCGAATCTTACGATGTTAATTCTGAAGTCTACACCTTCCCTGCCACCTAAATTCAATGTAATTGCTGTTCAAATTAAAAGCGGCGAAATCACTGAAATGAATCTTGATGCAATTATTAAAAAATAGATTGTCCGATATGGAAACCTTGCAAAAATATTAATTCATTTGAGAATATAAATTATTAAGCATTTTTAATCGATCTAAATAATGGTGTTCGTAGTTTTTTTTTGTTTCTTCACCAAGATAAGAAACTTCGATAAGTTTTCTTGTTTTGGTATTTTCGGTGCGATATTTGTCTAGAATTCGTTTGAGACGATTTTTTTGGATACCAATTCTTAGACCAAATTCAAAAAAGTCATCGTAAGCATAAAACCCTAAAGTTTGCAAACTTTTGGTTTCAAATTGATCAGAGAATAAACCATCAGATAAGGCAAAAAAGGAATCGTTGGGAAGATGAATTAATGTATTTAGCAAATCGTAGGCTGGACTGAGTAAATAATCATGATGTATGGTTTGTTGTAAAGAAAAATTCTTTAGATGGGCATCGCCATTACTGAATAAATAATTGAATACAACCAATTCAAAATATTTTTCGATTTCGACGGAATAAGCAGCAACGAATTTTTTCAAAACTAAAGCGAGGTCTTGATAACTACCTTGATTGCGATAACTATCACCGTTGTTTTCTTTTGACAAACCAGAAAGCGTTGCAAAATCTTCTTGGGCAATTTTTTGGCCTGTTTCCGTGTAGTCAAAGCGTTTGGTAATATAAGCTGGCTCGCCGTTTTTGAAAAATATAAGGGCATTTTCGGCTGTCGTAATTCCATAGGCTTGTTTCGCAATTTGCATGGTTAAATGTTCATTGGCTGGCAATTCTTCGGCCTTTGCAAAAGGAGGCCGATATGGTATCGGTTTCAATAAATAAGTTCCCTTTTCGCCAGGCTTAGTAAGTCTTAGTTTATTCTTTTCAAGTAAAAGCGACTGTTTGAATTGGGCACCACTGACTGAAATGATTTTACTATTTTGTCTGAATCGTTCAGCGACTTCTTCATTTGAGCTAGGAGCATCAAAATCAAGTATGTGGCTTACTTTTTTGCCACCAAACATTTTCTTAAGTGCTGTTGGACTATAGGAGCTGAACCCAGGGGCCAAAGTGCAAGGGCAGAAATCAATTTTATTCGTGTGCATAATATTCTACTTCAATTTAAGTATGTTGAAAGTTAAAAAAGTTAATGAGCAATTTTTTTCACCACCGAGACACCGAGAGCACCGAGTAGAAAATTTTAGAAAGGAAAAATAAGAAAACTCTTTAGATTTTATTCTTTATGCTCTGTGATCTCGGTGTCTCGGTGGTGAAATTCTCCTTTTAATTTTTTTTCTTAATTTGTTTGGACAAATTTTAAAGTCACATTGCCAATAGTGTCAGTGTTTGCAGTAGCGCCAAGTAAGCTAAAAGTATCTCTTTCATCTATTTTTAAGTAGCGACACTGAATGGCAAGATTTGCGCCTTCTGCCATCATATTGGAAAAAAATGGAAATAAAGTATTGCTCACAAATTCCTTTTGAGTTTTAGGCAAAGTTAAACTGATAGCCTGCTTTTGAGAGTTAAAAAAATATTCATCTGCATAGCGAAAGATATATTTCTGCCGATTTTCTTCAGTCAAAATTCCAGCTAATTCACCGTTCTGATGTACTTCTGCTTTTTGCATTACTTAAATCCTTGTTTTATTTCTTGACAACCAATTGCAATTCTAGCCCCAACACATCAGAAATTTTATGAATTGTTTTTATCGTTGGGTTTCCTTTGCCTCTTTCGATTTGTTTTAGTGTACGCAAACCAATTCCGGCTAATTCAGCGAGGGTTTCTTGGGTAATTTTTAAGGTTTCACGCCTGTTTTTAATCAAAAAAACTATTTCTTTGAAGTGCATTATAGTGCTCTTTTTAAATTAATTTTAATTATGTATGATTAAAAATCAATTAAAAGAGCAGTATAACACACTTTTTAGTCTCAAATTTTATTCTTTTATACCTGGTAATGGGGGTACTCGATGATTTGGATGCGATAATTGCTTGGGATTTGGTACGAATAAGTAATCTGGCGATTTTTAAATTCGGTGTTGAAACTGGCTGTAGCGTCGCCGATTGGCAGTTTTAGGTTAAAGGTTTTGTCAGATAAGGCAGGGAGTTTCCAAGTGATTAATTTGATGGACTCATCAACTTTGAGGCCGACTATATCGCGAATCAGGAAATGGCAGATGTGCGAGGCAAAACCGTGATTGAGGCTAGCGTGATTGTCATCGTTTTCCCAGAAGGTGCCGGGTTCCAAAATATAAGGGACGGCAAAATATAAGGGACGGAAATATAAGGGGCGGTACATTGTAAAAAATTTTAGTTGACGGTGGAGTTTTCAGGTGTGAAATGGTTGCGAATAGTCAATATTTAGGGTTTTGGGAGTTCGATTATGGCTAGGCAGGCTAGGGTTTTTGTGGAAGAGGGTGAGTCGGGGGTGTATCATGTTTGCTCGCGGGTTGCGGGGCCAATGGGGTGGTATCCGCTAGCAGATAAAGAAAATCGACATCAATTGATTTAACATTTAATGCGTTCCCAGTAGTGAGAAGTTTCGGAAGAAGTGCATGTAATGCACAAATTTGTAAAAGCATTTACACAGAGAGGGAAGAGAGGCACACAGAGGACACTGAGAAGAGTCGATTTTAAAAATCAAATGCTAAAATAATATGCAAATATCCTAGTGGTGATTCATTAATTGCACTTGCTGCTCTGGTCTATTCTTTCTAAAAACAGATTTTATGAATTATAAAAGGTGGCAAAAAAGAGAGCCAAGGCGGTGCCTTTGCTCTACGATTCTTTATTAAAAAAAGTATTGTAATGGAGATTCGTAAATCGCGAATAAAAAGAGGCTCCCAGCGGTGATAAAATTTAGGAAGAGGTGCATGTGACGCACAAATTTAGAAAAGCATTTGCACAGAGGAGGCAACGATTACCGCAGAGGAAACAGAGAAAAGTCGATTTTAAAAATCAAATGCTAAAAAAATATGCACAAATCTGTTCTTTCAAAAAAAACGGCGTTTACTTTGAGCTTCAAAAAGTTGTCGCACAATTTAAACTAGAACTTCGTGAAGTAGACGCAAACTTAAGAGCCAAAGGCCAACAATTTATTCCTTTAGAGAAAATTGCAGCATCCATTCAATTTTAAAACCAATTCCCATAAGAGGAAGAAGGAGTACCACAGCGAACACCCAGAAGAGTTGATTTTAAAATCAATTGCAAAAAAAAATACAAATGTCGTAGGGGCATTCGAAGCGTCGAACCACCCTTGTGGGTGCCCCCAAAAACCAAAATCATTTTGTAGAGGCGTGCTATAGCGCGACTCTCGAAGATAAAAATGCATTTAAGGAGAAGTGCATGTGATGCACAAATTTGGAAAAGCATTTACACAGAGGGGGAACGAGTACCACAGAGCACAGAGAAGAGTTGATTTTAAAAATCAAAGGCAAAAAAAAGATACAAATATCGTAGGGGCATTCCTTGTGGGTGCCCCCAAAGCCGATGTCATAATGTAGAGGCGAGCTATAGCGTGACTCTGCAAGAAAAAATAAACCACTGAAAATCACAGAAATAAACTTAAAAAGAAAAAAAGAGACTGTATTTTGTAGAGGCGCACTGCCGTGCGACTCTCGCCCCCTCTGATAAGACAGATTTTTCTTTGAACTGTTGCAATAAAAAGGTGGCATAAAGTAGAGCCAAGGCATGCCTTGGCTCTGTAATTTTTTGTTAAAAAAATCGCAGGGGCATTCGAAGCGTCGAACCACCCTTGTGGGTGCCCCTAAAACACGACTCCGAAGAAAAAAATAAACCATAGAAAAACCTGAAATATACTGAAAAAGAAAAGGTGTTTGCATTATTCAAAAGTTATAAATACTCTTTGTTTTATTTTCAGTGGTTAATTGCTTTTCCAAAAATTGACACTCTGCACCGACAGAACCCATTTCAAAAGAGTACAATGTGTTTTGCCAAATTTATATAAAATTTCTTGTCTACAGTCTATGGTCTACAGTCTACAATCTATATAACTTTTGACAATAATCATCTTCCGAATACAATTGTCAGCAACAGCACAACCGTTGCAACTTACGCCTTCAATGGTGTAAATGCACCAATAACTAAAAAGCTAGGCAATACCGTGTCGTTAAACATTGAATACAATAATCGTTACGCCATTACCAAACATGATTGGAAGCTAAACGGTAACACCATCGCCGGCTACAATTACGGCCATGATTCAGTGGGTAACCGCATTTGGTCAGAAAATTTAGTCAACGCCAATAAGAATGAATTATTTGTTTTTGACAATGCCGACCGTTTAACTTCATTCAAAACTGGTACGCTTAACGGCAGCAAAACCGCCATCATAACACCAACTTACACGCAAGACTGGTCGCTAGACAGCATTGGCAATTGGGCTGGCTTTAATGATAACGGCACAAATTCAACCAATGTCTTTAGTGATACACATGCCATGACCGAATTCAAAGGCGTCATTCAAACCTTTGACAGCAACGGAAATATAATTTTCGACGGCGTTCGAGCCTTCAAATACGATGCCTTCAACAGAATCATCGAAGTAAAAATCAGCACCATCATTTTAGCCGAATACCAATACGATGCCTTCAACCGCAGGGTGGTGAAAAAGGTAGACGCTGATTTGAATGGAAGTTTCGAATTAATCACCAAATTCTTGTATGATGGCTTCCGTTGTATCGAAGAACTAAACGGTAGTGATGTATTAGTCCAAGATTTTGTCTACGGTAGCTTATACATCGATGAAGTCATCTTACAAAGAACAGGTGCCACGGATTATTATTTTACTCATGATTATCGCTACAGCGTAACCAATTTAACAATTAGCGCTGGTTCAATCATCGAAAGCTACGACTATAAAGTATATGGCGAAAGAATCTCTTCAGGTTCAGGTTTAACGACTATTGGCTACACTGGACAGCGACATGATGTTGAAACAGGATTGATGTATTTCAAAAACAGATATTACTCAACTTCAATGGGTAGCTTTGTTACTCGTGACCCACTTGAGTATGTAGATGGTATGAGTATGTATTTGGGGTATTTTGGGGGGCAGGGGAGGGATCCAAAGGGTAAGTTTAATGTTTATTATCATGGAAAAGTAACCCATGATGTACTTAAAGAGTTAGGTTATGATTTAGATCAAATTGCTTTAGTAGTTAGTGAAAACTATAAAACGGATATTTATTCTGAATTATTAAATATACAAAATGTTGCGGACTATCTAAAAAACAAATATAGTAAATCAAGGGAAGACATTGAAGCATATAAGAAATTAATTCAGAGTATGCATTTCGATAATTTAAAAAGTATTGATGATATTAAAAAACATTGGGAAATGGTTACGAGCAAACTAAAAGATAATTGTGCGAAATGTGACCCATTGTTAAATTTAATGATGTTAGGTATGATTTTACATTCCGTTCAAGATTTTTATGCTCATTCAAATTTTGTAGATTTAGCTGTAAAGGCAGGTTATACGAAAGATAATATGGTAACTTACAATCAATGGCAAAAATCAGAAACGCAAATACCATTAGATTCAGATTTGTTTACTGGGCAATACCCAGCTGATCATGCCGACCCAAAAGGGCATGACATAATGAACAAGGACTCTCCATTTAATTTAGAAAAAGAGCCTGGTCATAAACTTCATAATGAAGCTATTGCAGCGGCAACAAAAGGAACAAAAGAAATGGTAAAGAAATTTGAAGAGTTTGTTGGGGCTGAATGTTTGGGGAAAATAAAAGATGTAAAGTTTAATAATGAACAAAGAAATATGATACGCAATGAAATAAAATCCTATAAGTTTTTATCTACCACAGCAAATAAATATACTGGTAGTAGAGATTTAGATACTGTGGCGTTTGATCCAAAGAAGTTCGAGATTTATTAAGAAAGGTTTGGAAATGAAAATTTTGAAATCATTAAGTTTATTTTTTGTTTTTTTGTTTTGTTTGTCTTGTGTAAATAAACTCAATCTAAATGAGAGTTCATTGCAGACTATAATCAAAAGTAAATCTGATTATGATATAGTTAGTTTTGCTAAATATTTTAATATTGACCAATCAGAGCTGAAAAAAGAAAATGATGCGTACTTAATTGGCAAAGAAAAAATGGAAGGTAAAAATGATATTGAAATAAGAAAGTTTCCTAAAGACAAATCATCATATTTTTTATTTTACTTTAAAGGTGATAACAAATACTTCTATAAATACGATGTTATAGAAATAGATAATAGTGATAACAAGGATTGGGAAACACCAGTAGTCCCAAAATAAATCCCGTTAGATAAAAAACTCATTCAGTGGTAAAATGGCTTGAAAATATGGCTTTGAAAAGGCAAAAGTGAAAGCATAATAAAAAAGCCAAACTGAACAGTTCTCATCTAATTTGCCTTCGCCTTGGCGTGCTGAGTTGTAGACTTGCGATTTAGCGTCATAGAGTTGATAGAAATAAAAGTGGGGTAAAAATCGAGGATTTGGTCGAGTCTTTCGATTTAGCATCATATGGTTTTTTGGGTAATCTTTTTGTGTTTTATACATATGGATTTTTTGGTTTTAATTAATTTTTGATTTTTAGTAAAAGCTCAGCAGGGTCTTTGGCGTTGTATGAAGGTGCTGAGCAGATTGCCGTGTTCATCATAGATTTGATTATTTCGGCAAAGTTTCGACCTTGTTTATCCATGTCTGTGGCGATGACGATTTTTTCAGGATTTATTTTTTCGATGCGAGATTTTATAGAATGGTGTGGGTTTCCGGCGGTTGTGATTATTTTTATAGGTGATTGAGTTTTATTTTTTATTTTCAACAAAGTTGCCATCGCACAAGCATCAATGGTGCCTTCGACAATATAGAGTGTGTTTATTTTGATTTTCGTTGATTCCTGACAAATGGTGTTATCTTGCATGGTTACCTCAAAGGAATACTCCTTTTTAGAGTTCTTTATTTCCCCTTTAAATGTTTTTTCGTTATTCGTACTTCTGCGAAAAATATAAGCTAGGTCACCATTTGGTTCGCCATACCCTAAAAGGAATTATAAGGGACGGTACATTGTAAAAAATTTTAGTTGACGGTGGAGTTTTCAGGTGTGAAATGGTTGCGAATAGTCAATATTTAGGGTTTTGGGAGTTCGATTATGGCTAGGCAGGCTAGGGTTTTTGTGGAAGAGGGTGAGTCGGGGGTGTATCATGTTTGCTCGCGGGTTGCGGGGCCAATGGGGTGGTATCCGCTAGCAGATAAAGAAAATCGACATCAATTGATTTAACATTTAATGCGTTCCCAGTAGTGAGAAGTTTCGGAAGAAGTGCATGTAATGCACAAATTTGTAAAAGCATTTACACAGAGAGGGAAGAGAGGCACACAGAGGACACTGAGAAGAGTCGATTTTAAAAATCAAATGCTAAAATAAGAAGCAAATATCGTAGGGGCATTCGAAGCGTCGAACCGCCCTCGTGGGTGCCCCCAAAAACCAAAATCATATTGTAGAGGCGTGCTACAGCGCGACTCTCTAAGAAAAAAATAAACCACTGAAAAGGGTGTGTTCGCCTCATGGTGTGTCTTTGGTAAAACCATAAGACGAATGCACCCTTTTCATATCCCCTAAAATTTGTTGCCAGCCAGCCCAAACCGTTGGCAGTGAGCTTTGATGATAATCATGATCTGGTGGCAAAGTATTCTTAAGGCAGAGATGAGCTTTTTCAAGTGCGTGATAAGGCAAGCCTGCGAACAAATGATGTAGCGCATGATACCTAAGACCAACGGGGCATAGCAGTAAACTATCCAATCGTGAACTGTCAATATTGATGGAGTCGGTAAATTGATTTTGAAAACTTAGCTCCTGACCAGAGCTTAAATAGCGATGAGTGCCGCCAATTGTGCGAATAGAATTTAATACCGCAATCAAAAATGCCACAATTGCATACTGAATAATGACGGCTGTAGGCAAAATACCAAAGCAAATGTTTAATATCACAAACCAAATCACAAAACAAGTAGTGATCTCTTCAAACAACCAAAAGATTCGGTCTTCTTTTTTATGCGAAATCTCTCGTTTAAAGGGCATTTTAATAGAGATGCCAGAAAAGTTTTCTTTGATCAATTTCCTGAGTTTTGGGTGTAAAAATGAAATGGGCGCAAGAAACGCAAATCTTGTGATAATGAGTAGAGGCAAAATAAAATGCCCTAAAAAATGCTTTGCTAATATGAAAAAAGAATTTCTTCCAAATGGGACATACTCGCCATCAAGTTCGGTGCCGAATTTATTTTTATGGTGGTGTGCGAGATGAATATCTGTATATAAAAAGCTCGGTATCATCATTGGTATGCCTATTAATATTGTCCAAGTAAAATGAAAACCAGGCAGAGAGTTTTTACGCAAATGAGCGATTTCATGCATAAAGCTAACAGAACGATAAAGCGCTAATGAAGCGATACATAAGCAAATAAACCAATGTATGCTGCCAACTGTGTTTTTGATGCTAATGATGAAAAAAAACCAACCAATAAAAGAACTAAAAAGAAAATCCGACCAATAAATACGCGGTTTCACTTCGTATAAATGGGCAATAATGGATTGCATTACGGATAGATTCCATTTAGATGAATGTCCTTTTGTATTCTTTTCTTCTGGTAATTTTCTCATAATATTAACTCACTGCAGTTTAATTATGTTTAGGCTTTTTGTGCTGACATTCTGACTCAATATTTTTAAATAGTTTAAACTGGTATCGAAATTTCTAATTTGCGCTGGGTTTATAAATTATAAAGTTTTGACAAAAAACATATTACGGCTCATGTTCTGCTTTTGTACTTTTTTAAGGTTTTTAACAATATGAAGTGAATTTTTAATTTGGTAATGCTTGTGTCGCATATGAACTGCGGAGTGTTGCACAGAGGGCAGCATCTGCAGATGAGAATTGTATTGTTTATGCTAAGACGAATTTCTTTGGAACGGTAGTTTTTTAAAGTTATTGGTTACCCCTTATAATAAATGATGCGTGGGTCATTTGATTCGCGCTGGTAGGAAAATGATTCGTCTACTAGTTTTTCTAAATCATACTTTGGTTCCCAACCTAAAAATAATTTTGCCTTAGAATTATCCATCCATGTGCTATGGTATTCTGTTTTGACTTGCACAGCGTCATATCCTTTTGATTTTTTGATGTAATCCGCTAATTCTTGATAGTCAACCGGTCGATTCATGCAAATATGAAAAAGTTGGTGCTTTGTGTTTTGGTTGTCAATGGCTAGTCCAATAGCTATGGAAAGGTCTGAAACATGTACAAAATTTCTTTTGATGGCATTACCGTTTTGATCTGACATGATAGGTGTGACATTGTTCTCGGCGTATTTTTTGGCTTGTGCATCTGGTACTAATGTCTTCCATTTTGGGCCACCAAAACAATCATCGCCAAACGATAAGCTTTTCTTAAAATCATCTTTTTCCATGATCCAAGGGGCTCTTAAGCAACAACCATTCAGTTGATATTGGGTATAATATTGGGTTAGTAAAGTTTCTTCTAGAACTTTTGACAAAGCATAGCAACCTGGGTATGGCCTAAATGGGTCGGTTTCGGTTTGAGGTTTGTCGTAGGGGTAAACACAGTGACCAATAGCGGCATCTCCACCTAATAATATAAATTGTTTAAAGGTTGAGCTTTCTCTAGCAGCTTCTAATAACCAGAACAACCCCTTTACTGTTACATCTATGATAATATCTGGCGATTCTTTGCAGGTTGCTAGATGAATAACATGTGTGATATCCTTCATGGCTTCAAAAACAGAATTTTTGTCGGTGATATTTCCCTTGAATACAGAAATATTATTCTCTTCTTTTATGAGTCGATTGTGACAAAATGCAACGATTGAATCGTCTTTAAATTTTGAATTGGTTTTGAAATGAGCAATAAAATTTTGCCCTACTTTGCCTGAAGCGCCAGTAACTAATATTTTTCTGTTCATTGAGTATCCCTATAAGGTTTGTTTTAAAAATTGTCAATATTGCTTTTGATTTGCTGAAACTTCATCTAAAAACTGAGTGTAATCAAAAAGGTGTGCGTATTTACCGCCCCTGTCGTAACCAGCAGTTAGTGCATATTCTTTGATTTCGCGATTGCGTTTGTTCGCAGGCCATAAAGGGCCTTTTTGACAATACGAGCAGTCAACAAAATATCTTGGGTTGTTTTCACCGCCATTTTTTGCACGGCGTGCGTGAAAAAGGGCCGAATGAACAAAAACCGCCGAACCAGGTGGCAAATTGTCAAAGACAATATTGCCCGGTAATTCGTGATCTTTAAATAATGATAGGCCGTTTTGGGTTACTGTTTTATGAGAACCAGGCAATGCCATTAAGTCCCCGATTTCTCCATTTAAACCATTCAAATAATAAAACACATGAAACATTGCGAATTTTCGATCTACTTGGGGTTCCTGTTCATAATCATGGTGCCAAAAGCTAGACGGTTTGCCTGCGTCATGTCGATCTGCATGAATGTGGTGCATCACAAAATCTTTACCCAATAGATCAGTTGCAATTTGCATAGTTTCTTCATGAGAAACAAGTAGGCCTAAGGGTTTTTCGTTTATTATAATAGGTTTTTCGCCATTTTTTTTTGCAATTACAATGTTGTCAACGGCTTGTTTCAATTCTTTGCAATGATCGGGTGTTAAAAACTCTTTCATTACTAAGTAGCCATTTTGATAAAAAAAATTAAGCTGCTCGTCGGATAATCTGGCATTCGAATTTGCTTCAGCGGAAACCATAAACGAATTCTTTCTAATAGTAGGTATGTAAAACATTATTTGAATTGTACTCGATTTCCAAAAAATAAAAATTCAAAATTTAATGCTACCTTTAAGTAAGTGTGGAGCTTCCCTTGATTGCTTGTTGTTTGCCAAACCTTTAAAGCTTGAAAGCTCCACTATGATTTATTTAGTATAGTTTTTCTGATTCTTGACCTAGAAACTGTGTATGATCAAAAAGATGTGCATATTTGCCGTTTTGGTCATAGCCTGCTGAAAGCGCATATTCGCTGATTTTTTTATGATTTGGATAGCCAGGCCACAAAATACCTTTTTGGCAATAGGAGGCATCAATAAAATATCTTGGGTTATTTTCACCGCCTGGTTTTGCTCTTCGTGCATGAAAAAGGGCAGAATGAACAAATACGGCTGAACCTGGTGGCAAATTATCAAAAACAACACATCCTGGTAAATCATGATCGCCGAAAGCAGCTAAGCTTCTTTGCGAAACAATTTTGTGGGTTCCTGGTACCGCCAGCAAATCACCTACTTCGCCGTTTAGTCCATTTAGATAATAAAACACATGAATCATGCCAAATTTTCTATCAAGTTGTGGGTTCTGTTCATAGTCATGATGCCAATGCACGCCTTTGCGACCAGCATCGTGTCGATCGGCATGAATATGGTGAAAGACAAAGTCTTGCCCTAATAGAGCTTCAGCGATATTCATCGTCGCTTCATGAGAAACCAAATCACCAATGGCTTTTTCGCTGATGACTAGCGGTTTTTCCTGTTTTTGTCGTGCCGCCATTAGGTTATCGAGAGCAGTTTTTAGCTCCTTACAATGCCCCGGCGTTAAAAATTGAGGCATAACCAAGTACCCTTCTGTATTAAAAAAGCTTAATTGGTCATTTGATAGACAAGTTGGTTTTTCGGCAACAAATAATACCATTTTTTTATCCTTTCGCTAGATTGTTAATAAAAGTAGCATTTCAGCTAGTTTTTTTGCTATCTTTCGTTTAGATATTTGTGTATTATTCCAAAATTTTAATGTTTTACATGTCTGGAATGGTTAAAATTATGTCACATTTGGTTATTTGAGAGCAAAATGATACCTGAAAAGACTTTTACCCACTATAGGCGGCTACCTTCGACCCGTGAAGACAAGCTTTTTGGGGTGGGTGTATCTAGGCGCTGGGTAGAAAAACCGATCCATCAAATTAACCCTAATGTGCATAATGCTTATGTGATTGTGGTTGTCTTAGCAGGAATCGGTGTTTTTACGGATCACCAAGGCCTGAGACATGAAATTAAAGAAGGGATGGGGTTTCAGAGAATTCCAGAAAAAAACCATCAATTTGAAATTGCAAAAAACCAAGAGTACACAGAATTTTTTTTGCATATACCGCGGTCACTTTATTTAGAGATGAAAGAGTATGGCTTTGCAAATGAAAAGAGTGAAGTGCTTTTTGTGGAACCATTAGCTATTGCATTAAATCAAGTTAATCAAATAGCAGAAAAATTGGAAGTTTATCATGATATTCAATTGCCAAGTGTATTATTGGAAATTTGTTCCTTTGCCTTTGATCTTTTAAGAAAATCAAAAGAAATTAAAACCCCATCTCTGCATCAAGAGATGATTCGTGAAGCTTGCAGCATTTTAAACAAAAATTTTAGTGAATACTTAAAACTACCTGAGATGGCAAAATCATTTCACTTAAGTTATGAGCGTTTTCGAAAAATTTTTAAAGAAGTAATGGGTGTTTCTCCTGGCGATTACCGCATCAGATGTCGTATTCAATATGCGCAAGATTTATTAATAAACCGCAAAAAAAATGTTGGCGAAATCGCCAGCGAATTGGGTTACCCAGATTCATTTACATTTTCCAAACAATTTAAAAAAATTGTGGGTTATTCACCTGAAAATTTTATTAAACGAACTATACAAAACGAAAACTAGATTGAACTAAAACCATTTTTTGTGTTTTAAGAAAAGTAATGAGGTTAGCGAGAAAACTAAACAAATGCCCATTACAATAGCAAATGCTTCCGTTTCTTTTGCAAAAGGCAAACCGTCAATATTCATGCCGTAAGCACTCGTAATTAATGTTGGCACCATTAAAATAATGGTAAAGCCTGTTAAGACTTTCATGATAAATGAAATTTGATTGGAAATAATTGATGAAAAAGTATTCATAGTACCAATGATGATATTGGTGTAGATCTCTGACATTTCGATGGCCTGTTTGATGTCAATGTTAATATCTTCTAAAATCTCACCTGCTTCGTCGGTTTCATCGATTTTTAAATATTTTTTTAGACGGTATAAAATGGAGCTATTCCCTTTTAGAGAAGTGGTGAAGATAACTAAACTTTTTTTAAGATGAAGTAGATTGATTAATTTTTCATTTTGTGTGTCGACTATCAGTTCATTTTCAATTTTATCTTGCATGTGACTCATGTGGCGTAGATAAGTTAAATATTTTTGAGTTACCGTTTCGATAATGGAAAGTATTAAGGTGCTTTTTTTCACAGGAAACTCACTTAAACCTGCTGCCCTGAAAAAATCCTTAAACAAATGAATTGGGTTTTCGCTGATGATAAAGTTTATGCCTTTGGCAATAATAATACCAATGGGCACAGTTTTGTAGGCACCACCTTTTTCGTCGTTTGGTATGGGAAGTCTAAAAATAATTAAAATGACTCCATCTTTCGTTTCAACACGAGGCGCTTCATCCTGATCGAGCGGGTCACTTAAAAAGTCTTCTGGGATTTCCCATTTTTCACAAATTTCTAATCGTTTTGCGGCCGAAGGTTTTAGCAGGCTTATCCATTTGCCATCCCTCTCTATTTCGGTTTCGAATGGCAATCCTTTTTCATTTAAATCAAAATAGGTTATAGACATAAAGGTAGCGGCAACCGAAAAAGAAAAAAGGGTATTATGATTATTTTTATTTAAAAATCAAAAACCAAGTGGATTTAAATTATGAATTATTGCATTTCTTTTTATTCAATGACACCGAAAATAAGTCAAATCTATTGCATAAAACAAAATTTTGCCGAGCTAATAAAACCCTAATAATTTTCAATCTGAAAACTAGCGGCCATTTATCTTTTCGTTGATATACAAGTGGATTAAATATTTAATGTGACGAAAACTTAAGTTAAAGACACTCATAACAAAAAATAAAAAAGCCTTTTAAAAATTCAAGAGAGAGTTCTTGCTAAAAACAACTGTTTTCTTTTTTTTGTAACTCAGCGAGCAATTAAATAATTGGTAATGAATTCTTCTATTTCATTCAAAGCATTTTAATTACGCAAAAAAAAACACTTAAATTTGTCAAACATTTTTTTGATATTTAACTTATTCTAAGTACAACTCAGTTTATTTATGTTTCATCATGATGTAAGTAAAAATATTGCCATGTGATGTTGAATGTTGCCAGTATTTATTTATGCTTTTTTATTAGAAAATGCGAGAATCGGATGTCATTTCTTATCTTATAATACAATATGGTTTTTTAAAATGGCCAATTTTTTGAATCGCGGAATAGAATTAAATGCAGGAATTACTTAACAGCCCTATGCCAGCATGGGTTTTAATGTGGTTGATAACAGCCAGTATATTTTTTGTAGGTAAACTAATAATTTTGAATTTATCTCGCCAAAAACTTAAAGGTTGGCGACTATTTGCTTTTATCTTTTTGTGGGTAGGAATGGATGAAAAAGAGTGGGTTCAAAATAACAACAGAGCAACTTTTAAGCAACATTCTTTGTTAGTTATCCTGTTGAAAATGAGTTTTGGTGGTATTTTGTTGTGGTTGGTGGCAAGGCAATTGGCAGACCCCATATTTGGTGGTTGGTGTGGAATGATAGGCCTAATATTTTTATTGCACTTTGGGTTATTTGATTTAGGTACAATTTTTTGGAAAAAACTAGGTGTTTCGGTTAGGCCAATTATGGAAAATCCAGCTGGGGCTATCTCTTTAACCGATTTTTGGGGGCGTCGATGGAATATAGCATTTCATGATTTAGCCCATATTTTTATTTTTAAACCTTTAGTTATGAAGTATGGTGCTAAAGTAGCTTTATGTTTTTCATTTATATTTTCGGGTATTCTACACGATCTTTTGATTTCTGTTCCTGCTGGGGCAGGGTATGGTTTACCAACCATTTATTTTGTGCTTCAAGCGTTCGGCATTTTGTTGGAAAGGCGAATTTTTAGAGGTATAAATTCTACAGAGAAAGCTTTTGTGCGTTGGCTTTTTACACATTCATTTACAATCATACCAGCATATATTTTATTTCATCCGCCATTTGTTAAAAATGTGATGATTCCATTTTTTCAAGCGATAGGAGCATTGCCATGAGTACTTTGACCTTAGAATATTTTTTACTTATAGCGGGTATCGGTCATTTTGGAATTTTAATAGCTAGTGCTTTAACACCATTTGTGTTAGATTGGAAAAATGTGCTTAAGCCATTATCGCCTTTTTTGTATAAACTGTTTTGGGTTTATGGTGGTTTTATTGTCTTAGTTATCATTTGTATGGGTATTTTAACTTTGTTGAATATAAAATCCATGGCGACTGGCAATACTGAGGCTAGAATGATAGCTGGTTTTATTGCAGTGTTTTGGGGTGCTAGATTATTGGTGCAAATATTTATATTTGATGTGAAAGAATATCTTACGAATTTTTGGTTAAAATTAGGTTATCACACCTTAACTGCGGCCTTTATCTATTTTACAATATTATATAGCTTAGTTGCATTTGGGTTCAATTTTTGGCGGCAATAAAATTCAAATAGCTGGCAAGACAAAGTTAGTCTGAGTGTCCATAAAGATTATAATTTGTAGAAAGAAAAAATGCTCTTGAGAAGATCAATTAAAACTTTAAGGAACGCTAGATATTGCAGAACATATAAAGAAAATCTCTTTCGGGTAGCGTAGCCAAATTGCTAGTTCACGCACAGGAACTTTGCTCACTTCTATAGCCAACAAAATAATATAAACAGAAAAAGACTAGTTTGTTTTTGGGCGGAAAATTCAAAATTAGCCTTAGGATTCCCAAAATTTTAAATCAATCATTGACTTACCGGTAATTACCGGTAATATATAAAATGCGCTGAGGGAACTTGACCCTAAATTCTGCAGAGTAGCGGGTAAATTTAGAATATTTGACCTTTTTTGCACATAGAAGGTGAACAAAAACATGAGTTTTAGCGATAAAAAAGGGAAGCAGACAAAAGATTTTGCTTATGACAGCATTTTAAACCTACTAATTTCTTCGAAATTAAACATTGGTGACCTGATTCCTTCAGAACGCTCCTTATCCAACAACCTAAATGCCTCTCGACCAACAATTCGCAAAGCATTAAGAATATTAGAGCAAGAGGGCTTTATTTTATGCAAACCAAGTATTGGTTACTGCCTTCTTAGTAAGGAGCAAAAAAATACAGACGACAAATTAAAAAAACAAAAGCTGATAGGTTTGATTTGGAGCTTTCCTAAAGGCAGTCATCAGTTTGGCCTAATTCAACTCTTGGAGGATGAATTCTCTCAAAGAGGCTATTCTATTATATTAGGGTTCAGCAAACTTGATGTTGAAGAAGAAGCGGAAAGAATAAAAAGGTATGTCAAGGCTGGCGTTCAAGGTTTAATTATTATGCCAGCTGTTGGCAATGGCGATGCGCCCTATTTAACTGCATTGGTTAAAAAAAAATTCCCCATTACATTTTTGGGTCAACCTAGAAATTGGGCAATTGGAGAAAAACTTTCTAAACAAGTTAATATTGTAGGTCAAAATGAGCATCTTGGTATGGAGAAGTTAATTAACCATCTTAACGATCTTGGGCATAAAGACATTGCTTTTGTAGGCAATAAAATATTTTCGTTTCCAACATTAAGAGAGCAGGCATTCAGGCAAGAAATGCAAGAGAAGGGGTTAACTGTTGTGGAAGATTGGATGTTTAAAGTTGCAAGTGGTCCTAAAGAAGCCTCGATAAACTTGGCAAATGAGATGAAAGAAAGATGCTTTTCTAAATCAAAAATGCCAACTGCTATTATCTGTGTTACTGAAGAAATTGCTCATGAAACAAAAAAAGCAATTCTTAGCTTAGGGTTTGAAATACCAGGAGACATATCGATTGCCACATTTGCATCAGTAACAAGAGGCGAAATTTTAGATGATGCACAGCCAGAATTCACCAGTATTTATGTATCAGAAAAAGAATTTGCGAAAAAAATAATTGAATCCATAATGGCTCAAATTAATGGGTCAAAAGATGTGGTGAAAGTTCTGTTAGACCCTGTTTTAAAAAACACCTTCGTTAGCACTAAATTGTTAGCTAAAAATAAAGAACTCAAAAGTGTTTAAACATTATAGGAGAAACAAATGAAAAACTTAATTCAAGTTGGCAAAACCTACAAAATCATATTGCTACTTGTTATAGTTGTATTGCAATTAAATATATCAGCAGTTGCTCAGGATGACATTAAACCTGCATTGAAACCAAACCCTTCTATTTTGGAGGCAATCAATAAATTAGGAGATAATGAATCGCTACTGCTTGAACCCACTACAATCGATGGTGACCTGAATGAAGTTGCAAAAAAATTCCAGTTACACAAAACTGGCCCTCGCACTCGTGACTATTGTGTTAAATGGGTTTGGATGCCTGACAGAAAAAGAGCAATTTTTGTTGGGGCTAACCATGGTGTCCCTCATCGCTTAAATGATGTTTGGGAGTATGATCTGCCTTCAAATACTTGGTACTGCTTATACGGCCCAGATAAATCAAAGCCCGCGAATGATAAAAAGAGTGAATTTTCTGGTTGGGAGGATACCTTAATAAAAAACGAAGTGCTTCAAACACAGCGGGGTGGGCCTGCTATTTTAGGTCACACTTGGGGGCAACTGACTTATGACCCTGAAATGAAAGCAATGCTTTGGTTGAACTCTTGGAGCATGGTTCCAAAAGATATTGTTCAGCATACCAAATACCCACCCTTTAGAGCAGCTCCTCTTTGGGCATATTACCCAGAATCTGGAAAATGGGAATTCTTACAAAGTAAAACCATCTCTGGAATGCGTTATGGAAATTCTAGCACCTTAGATTATATTTCAGAGTTAAATGGTGATATTTGGAATGTCGATGGTAATATGTGGCTCTATACAAGCAAAACAAATAGTTGGGAAAATATTGCTTCAAAAAAAGCATCTGATAATAAGAATGCTTGGCCAGCCTGGATGCATGTGAGCCTTTATATTCCTGAGAAAAAAATGATTGTTGCCGTTTCGCCTATAGACGGCAAAAAACCAGAACGAGGTGGTTACACTTCTGTTTTTTCGTTAAAAGAAAAAACATGGACTAGAGTGACTGAAGGAACAGATACACCTAGTAGTAATAATGGGTTTAGTACTTTTGTTTATGATACTGTAGCAAAACAGTGTATCTTTTTTGATTTACGCTCTGGTGTTCTTCATTCGTTTGATCTTGAAAAAAAGGAATGGAAAAAAATAAATCCTACAGGGCCAGCTATGGTGGGCAAGATGGGTTATTATGATGAAGCCAGAAATGTTTTTGTGCTAAATCAAGGATCAGCCGTTTGGTTATATCGAAGTAAAAAAGAGTAAACGATAAACATAATAGGTCTATAGAAGCTAACAGTTTGAAGCTTTTTAAGATGGGTTTCTACAAAGGCAAGAAAATTAGTCTTTAGAAGCAGGGTGGCTTTGAAAACGCAGTTGCTTAAGGATGCAGTATGAATTCTTTATTAGATAAAAAGGGGGACATAAAATTTTCTGATAAAAGAGTTGAGTCAACCATAGTTTTCACCGGTGATTTATGTCCTGTTTTTCGACTAGAAGATTATTTGCTTAAGGGTGATTTTGCTAATGTTTTTGGCGATACATTAGAGGTGCTTCAATCATCGGATCTAAATATCGTGAATCTAGAAACCGTTCTTTGCGAAAATGTTGAGCCTATCGAAAAGCTTGGGCCTTGTTTAAAGGTTAACCCAAAAATAGCTGAGCAATTAAAGAAAATACCAATTCATGTGGCTTGCTTAGCGAATAACCATATGTTAGATTTCAATGAAGGTGGTTTAAACCAAACAACACAGGCACTCAAAAACGCAAAAATATCCTTTGTTGGCGCAGGTATAAGCATAGAAGAAGCCGAGGCACCACTTTTTGTTACCACAAATAATATTAAAATCTGTATTTTGAACTTTGTTCTAGCTGGTGCGCCTATAAACTTTGAAAAAGCCCACACCGCTATGTTAGAGCCCAGAAAAAACTGTATTGCTATAAAAAAATCCAAAGCCGAAGGTTATTTGGTGGTTCCTGTAATTCATACTGGCAAAGAGCAGGTGTTGTTGCCCGCGCCAAGTTTACGAGATACTTGTAAAGATTTTATAGACGCTGGTGCTTCAGCCGTTATTTGTCATCATCCGCATGTTCCACAAGGTTTTGAGATATATGAAAACAAACCCATCGTCTATAGTCTGGGTAATTTTTTATTTGACTGGAACATAGCAGAACCAGAAACAGACAGCTCCTATTTTATTTCTTTAGGATTAGATAATAGCAGTGTTATTAACCTAAAAGTACACCCATTCGCTAAAATTAAAGAGTTTGGAGGCATAGGTTTATTAAAAAACCAGGATTTTGAAGAGTATATTGACCTGCTAAATCAAATATCTGAGCCATTAGCTGATTCTAAAATGTACGATAATTTATGGAAAGAGCAGTGCCGAATTCTTTATGAAAAATTTTATTGTTCTAAAATAGAGCGAGCTACCATTTTGAGTAACCCTCTAGACCCCAAATATAAAATGGCAGCTTCCACTTTTCATAATTTTTTTGCGCACAAAACACATAGTGATGTTTTATGCCAAATAATGAAAATGATAACATGCAATGAAATGGCGTCGGTTATCACATCAAAAGATTGGCTGTTATCCAAAATGGAAGCTTTAAAGAAATTTTCAATTAACCAAAAAGGAAGCAACTTATGAATCTCTCTTTTACAGATTTTTTAAAAGCTTATGGGGAAGCAAACCCGCCTGCATTAAGAAGAAAAACCGGAGAAGATATTTCAGTTTGGCGTGCAAAACTGCTTAATAAAGTTCGTGAGTTGTTAGCGCCGCTACCTAAACGAGTTCCATCTTCTTATCAAATTGTAGAAACCATAGAAGAATCTGATCACGCCAGGCATCTAATAAATATTGCCGTCAACGAGTTCAGTATTTTGCCTTCTTATTTATTAATTCCAAAAGATGTAAAAGAAAACGAAAAACGCCCAGGCATTCTAGCACTACATGGTCATGCGGAATACGGCATGGATTCTTTATGTGGAACCAAAGGTATGGATGAAGAGGATAATAATAGACGGGCTTATGCTTTATCCGCTGTGCGTTCTGGATACATTACTATGTCACCTGCTTGGTGGGGCTGGTCTGGAAGAGATGGGGATAAAAACAAAATTGGCAATAGAGATAAATGCAATGTAAATCAAATGGCAGCAGGAATGTATGGTTTGAGTGTTATTGGGTTGCATATGCAGGATGCGGAAGCTGCTTTAGATGTTTTAGCAAATCACCCAAATGTAGATGCAAATAGATTGGGTTGTACCGGCAATTCTTATGGAGGGAGAACAGGCATGTGGTTTGGAATGTTAGATCAGCGAATCAAAGTCATGGCATTGGGTGGATGCATGAATACATTTAGAGAAAGGTCTCTGAAATTATCTTCTTGTGCCGTTCAGTACCCAGAAGGTATACTTGCATACGCCGATGTACCAGAATTGTTTTCACTTTTTGCGCCTAGATTTTTGCATTTGCAAGCTGGTACTAAAGATAAGCTTTTGAATGCAAAAGATATTCGGTTTATTGATGATGTAGTAAAAGATGCTTATAGAGATGTAGAGGCATCTGAAAATTACGAACACTTTCTACATAATGATGGCCATATATTGCTCTGGGAAGCGGCCTTGGCCTTTTTCAAAAAACATTTGTAAATTGCATTTGGGCTAAACCTATGCTATACATTTTTAATTATGAAAAACATATTTTGTAGGGGCATTTCCCTCCTATGTGCACCAATAATGACAATCTGAAAGTATAATAGAAACGCACTGCCGTGCGACTCATATTTGGGTTTGGTTAGCATGCATTGCAATCTTGGCTACGCACGAATTCAATGCTTACAAGTTATACATTTATTGTTTTAATATGGCGCATTCGTCTTATGATGAAGTTTTGTGAAGCTTTTATAAGAGTGTGTTCGCCGTATGGTGTTACCAAAGACGCATCATGAGGCGAACACGCCCTTTTAATATTATATATCGTTACCTAAGTCAAATCTTTTTCTTTTCGACATTTGTAGTATTCAATCTGCTTAGGGTAATTGATGCCGCGTGACCTAATACAAGCATACAAAAAGCCAAATAACAAGCAATAGATTTGATTAAATTGAAATTGTGCTTAGACCAAACTAGAGCTCTAAAAGTATCATTTCCTTCGATTATGTTATTTGGCGTGTATTCAAAAACTTCCCATAGAATTAGTATGGTAGCGATTGTAATTAACCAAAAGTGGGCTTGTTTCTTTAATTTCATTTAATACCTCAAATTGAATAGCGCCAAGTAGCGTGCGATATTTGTGCGTCTGTTTCGGCGCCATTAGTTAGTTTTTTAATAATTCATCTACTAAACTTCTAAAAAGTATTGGATAATCATTCGCAGCTCCTCCTGAATTATCTAATTCGTTCAAAACGACTTTTCTATTAATGTCATATAATACCAATTGTATTCGGTTTGTGGAATTAATTGTTTTGTCATGATTTAAAAATTTTTTGATCAATTTATTTATTTTATTTTTTAGAGAATTACTTAAAAAAATCTTTTTGCTAGTCTCGACAATGTCTATTGATCTTTTTGTAATTTGAATTTGGTTGCCATTAATTTCAAAAACATAATTAACAAAATACTCACAACCGGATTCACTATAAACAATTTTAGACAAAGGAAAATAGTCTGCCTTAGGTGCTATTGCTGTTTCCGATTTTGCACAAGAAACTATGCCAAAAACAATTAAAAGTAAAGAAAATTTAAATTCAAATAATTTCATGTAAGCATTAAACTAACAATAAGGTCACTAGCCCGCTCTATTTGTGCGTCTAGTGAAACACTTTTATTATTGGCTTAAGATTGTACTAAGATGACTCAAAATTTGAAATGATTGTTGAAGGCTTGGCCTCAAGAATGGCGAAAAACTTGCATTTTTATGTTGGCTTAGCCTTAAGAGAAGTCTTGAAAGGCATTTTTAAGACAATCTCAAAAAAAGAAAAAGCATTTACACAGAGGGGGGAAGAGAGGCACGCAGAGTTACACAGAGAAGAGAGATTTATAACAATTTACCTAAGGACAAATGGGATTATTTAAATTACACTTCTTTCTTCTCTGTGCACTCCCCGCGAGGCGGCCTGTGCAATCTTCTTTCTCTGTGTAAATGCTTTTTATTTTTTTTTATCAGCGAAGAATTGATGAAATTCTAGAATTATGATGCATGCCAAGCACTAATTGCGTTATGAAGAATTTCGTAAGTGTCCGGGTGAAGAACAAACTCGAACATTAACCCACCTCCAACGAACTGATCTGTTGGTTTAATGTCAGATGTCATTAATGCTATTAAGACTACAGTAGTTGTATCTTCTAGTCTTTTAGTAATATTACTTTTTATTTTATCCGGCAAACGAGATCGATCAAAGAAAGATATTGGTTCGACCTTAATTATGGGATGACAGACTGGGTGGTTAAGTGCATTGATATATTCCGAATGTGAAGCGATTGATTCGAAAGCCTTACGAGCTACATGCCTAGTAACACCAACTTTGCTACATTTTTCAATTAACTGTTCAATATCATGTTTGGATTGAGTCATTTAAGCTCTGTTAACATTGAGTTTCACTAGTGTGCGTTTTTTGGGCTTTTGTTTTTCGTTATACTAGATCTCTGCATCATAATCAAACTGAGCACCGCAATTTTTGCAGAATTTGCCTGGATGTTTACCTCTAATTACTTTACACTTAGGACATTTATTATATTTGAAATTAAATATTAGGAAAAACAACATAAAAGAAAGAAAAATAGAAAATCCAATAATCATAAGATTATCATCATTTGATTTTTTTGCTTCGGCCAATATAGGGAGACTGATAACAATGGGTATAATAAATATAATTTTAAAGATGTTTGTATTTGTTGATTGTCATAATTGTAAACACTTATGAATTAGTATGTATAACATCACGCTCATCGGATTTTACGAAGCGAATCGTAGTAAAATTCCGATGCAGCGACTTGTTAAAATTTCTTTTTACTTCCCATTCGACGAGCTTGAAAAATACTTGAAACAAAACTAGCACAAAAAATCGAGCCAATAATAACTAAAACCCATGTCAAATTATTGTGTGGTGCAATCAAAGCGATACTCAGAAAAACTACACCACAACCACCAGATATGATGGCAGAAGGCCCCCATTGCTTACCTAGATTATTATATACCTTTTTGCTTCGCTCCATCATTTCATTATATGAAGCAACCTCTTGTTCACAACTACCTTTGCATGATAAAGAAGTGCCCACAATTATTAAACAATTTGCACAAACTCCTTTTTGGCAATGCCTACAAATTCCAATCGCATCAATTTCGTGATGATTAAAACATTTCATTCAAACCTCGTTCATTAATTTTAACAAAATTATTATCTGTCAGATATGATAAATAACACTTTTTGAATGTATACATTTTATGTGCCATTTTCAAAAATGTTGTTTTTAGGCTAATTTGCAAATGGAATATAAAGTTTTAGTGGTTTTTCTAAGTATTTATAAAAAAGTCACTTACAGATCAGATTTCAAATCGTAAAATTTGATAAATAACATCAAAACAAGCTAACAACCATTAAAATATTTCCCCTTATTGATTAAGGCATTTTTTTGCAACTTATATCCTCGAAAAAGGTCAAGATATCCGCACGGTGCAGGAACTTTTAGGCCATTCTGATGTTAGTACTACAATGATCGTGAGTTCAAACTGCTTTAAAGTAAAATGTTTTCAATGATGTGCGGAATAAACGGCAAAGATTCAAAAAGCCTCGCCGTAGAGACGCAATGCCTTGCGTCTCTCATTGTAGAGGAGCAAGAGTCGCGCTTATAGCACGCCTCTACAATTTTTTATTTTTTCAGTGTGTTCTGTGGTTCTAATTCTTCACTGTGTTAAATGTTTTTCAAATATGGCCCATCACATGCACCTCTTTCTTATCCACAATCTATGGTCTACAGTCTACCATCTCTCTTGTAGCACGCCTCTGCAGGTGTTTTTTTTTCACCCACGAGGGCGGTTCGACGCTTCGAACCGCAGAAATTAATTTTTTGGTGACAATTGCTCCGTGTGCCTTAGAAATAAAATCAGTACCAATATCGTAAAATGCTATGTACTTTACAAAGCTGGATGTATAATCTCTGTTTTTGATTGGTTTTGCGGATGTTTCTGATTGGGTTAATTAAAGTTGTCCGAAAAATAATTTGCGAGTTAGCATGCGTAATAACAAATATTTATTAACTTGTGGCATATTTCTTATTATTTTAGCAATTTATTATTTATTAAGTTATGGTGTTAAATTTTTTGGTTATAACGATTCAAATAATGACCAATGGACCAAGAATCTTAACGACCCCCAAAAAATGAAGGAAACGGATACTGGATTTACAAAGAAGAATAAAAATTCTGCAATAGATTCGACTTTTCATAACCTACATAATGTCGATTCTAAAAGCCAAGGAGATACCCCTGTTTTGGGTTCAATAGATGAAAAAATTGAAATTGAGATTAAGTTGATTGATGGCGATAAAGGTCAGGCATTAACTAATTATGAATTCGAATATAGAATTAACGAAATGCCTGATGATAAAATTAAAAAACTACAAACAAATGCACATGGCAAAGCTAAAATATCAATTACTCGGGTTCCTTCTATAACAATTGCTGTTTTAACGAAAGATTTTGCGGTTTGTTTTACGCATTTGCAAATAGTTTATGGCAAAAATGAATGCGATGTATATTTATATTTAGGCAGCGATATTGAAATCAAAGCTACTGATCAAAGTGGCAAAATAATAAATGGTTTAAAGGCATATCAAATCATACATCATTTAAATGGTGTTGTAACAACAGAGTCGATTCCTATTTACTTTAATGAAGAGCTCAATCTCTATTTTGCACCAAAAATTTCTTTTGGTCAACGAGAGCTATTTTTTGAAGCAAGCGATTATCAGTATTCCGCTTTATACCTTCTAAATGTTTTGCCTAATGTACAGAATAAACTTGGTGTTGTTTTAACTAAATCTAAAAATATTTTGTTTGATTTAAATTTAGTCGTTAAACCAGAATTTATTTATATAACTAGACCTAGAACTTTATACAAAGATAGCTTAGTGTCATATGAGAAAACTGAAAAAGTACTTAAAAACAAGTTTGGCCTTTATGAATATAAATTCGATATGTGTCAGTTAACAAAATTAATTTTAACCACAGAAAACTATTTGCCTAAAACAGTAGAGCTGAATTCTAGTAGTCAAGATTTATATTTCGTTTCTTTTTTAAGCGATTTTAAAATGAAGCTAAAACTAATAAACAAAAAAGGCGGGCCTATTCCTGATGCAGTTATAAATTATACAGTAACAAACCGAGAAGAAGATAATAGGGAGATTTACAATAGTTTAAGCGATAAAAAAGAAACTGCATCTAACGGGCCATTTTCATTTTTTATTGATGGTATAAAACGCACAAGTATCAGTGATGCAAATGGCGATTCTCTTTTATCAGGTTTATATTTAGAAAATAATATTGTTATATTGATTTCTCACAAAAATTACGCCGATTACTATGAAGAATTATGGCATATTAATAAAGAGGAAGTCGCTGAAAAAACGATAACATTAAATGAACCCAATAGCATTTATGGCAAGGTTAAATTCAACGGTACTAATGTAGCTGGCGCAAATCTGTTTTTAGTTCAAGATAATTTCCCGTCTATTCGAATTTATTCTAGCGAAGATGGAAGTTATTGCTTCAAAAAGTTAAATGAAATGAATGCTAGTTCAAATTGTAGATTAATTGCATTTCATCACGACTACGGTTTTGCAGAAATTTCAAATTTAAATACGATTCAAAAAGACCAAGAAATAGAAGTTAATCTAAAAAAGGAATTAAGTCTCCGTGTAAAAGTAGAAGACATTGATGGTAATGCATTATCAAATAAAAAAGTGGTTTTAAAAGCAAGATTGCCCTATTTGTGCAATCAATGGAACCCAATCATATTTATAGGCATGACAGACTCAAATGGCATTTGCCAAATTTATAATATGCCTCATTTTGAATTTATCATGGCTATGGAAGACGAATTTTATGGTAAGAATGCTTATGATATCTTTGAAATACCATCGATTGATAATGTTTTCAAAATTGGGAAGAATACATTAAAAAAAATAAATGCGATTGACTTTAACGGCGACCCCATTACTAAGAAAATAATGGCCACGGGATATGATTTTGATGGTGGCACTAATATTATCAATACCCGGTTTATTGGTAAGGAGCAATATTTAGAGTTTGCAAATGAGAAAAATGGTGAGTTGCTTCGTGGTCAACCAAGTTTAGATAAAATTTTATTTCAATTGCCTGGCTATGCTGACATAGTTTTTGGCTCAAGTGATGATACCGTTGCCATGGCAAAAGAGTTTAATCTTAAATTTCAAAAAGGTTTTGATTTTAAAGTAAAGATTGTTTCTTTTCAAGATGAAATGCCAGTATCAGGAGTTAGTGTTTATCTGACCCCTTATGAAAAAGGTTCTTTTTCAAATGCCGTTAGTAATAGGATTCGCCACACTATACCAACAAATGAATGGGGCGAAGCAAATTTCACATGTTTAAGTGGCGAATACCTGCTAGAAGTTTGTGATACAGATTTTTCGGCATATAGCTATGTTGTTAATGTAGTCGATAATGATGAGTTTCTTATAAGTTTAAAAAAGGGGGGCAATCTTAAAGCGTATTATACTTTTCCGGACAATTTTAAAAAAGCAGAGTTGTATTTTGGGCAGGAAAATCTACCAGCCACTAGAAAAATAGTAACCACAGTTGAGTCTGGCAAAGGTTTCGAAGTTTTTAATATAATTCCTGGTACATATGATGTTTATATTTTATTGTTTTCAAAATATGACGAGTATGTATCTATTCAGTTACCAACAAAGATTATTATCGAAAACAATAAAACCCACGAAATTAATTTTGATGATATGCTAAATAGCAAAACATCTTTAACGATAGTAGCATTAGATCAAGAGCGTAAACCAATATCAAATGCATTATTTAAGTTATTTATTGGGGATAAATACCAGTTAGACGATTTTTATAAAGGCAAAATTTTTAAAACTAACGAACGAGGTGAATTAAAATTATCATTGTTACCTGAAATCAATTACTATGGCGTTTTAGAAAGTAATTTGAATCACCAAATGCAAATAATTGAACCTCTTGTATTGAAATCTGGTCAAAATAAAACAATTGTGGCGGTTTTGGCAAATGCAAGGAAATTGGATAAAATTCAGGTTATAGATGTGAATGGCAACCCTATAGAAGGGGCAGCTTTTAACTATAAAGACAATTCAGGTAAATTTTTTGTACCTCATGGGGATGTTGACTTGGAAATGCAGCCCTTTACAAATGAAGATGGTTTTTTTACCGACATAAGCTGGCCGCAAAATGAGTTTACTTTGTTCGTCACCTGTTTTGGCTTTGCAAGTAAAGAAATAACGATATCCGAAAAACAATTGTCGAATCAATTGATTCAAATCAAATTGAATTATGATTCAAGTATTCAGTGTGATTTTTCTCATATTTTGAGTACGCCAATATCTGTTGGAATTTTAAATGACAAATGCGAATTATTACATCAATTTATATTACAAAGAAACTATAAGAAAAGATTGCCAGATGGCAATTCAGAACATGAAGAATTGCCCTACTATCGTACAAATGTTAGAATGGGAAGTCGTGTTTTTTCAAATTTATCTGCGGGTACTTATTATGTTGGCTATTTTAAAGATGGAACCAAAGACTTAATTGCTAAACAAGGGCCAATAGTACTAGGTGTGGAAGAAAATCTGGTGATTAAAAGTAGTTACGAATCACAAGAGAAATAATATAGGTAGAGTTTAGTTTTATTCAGTATAGCAGTGCCTATTAATGTGACTCAGTTTTGTGTGAAATTTGTTGGCGAGGTTAATTTGCGAGTGTGGGCCATTGTCATTAAAACCTGATTTCAATTCAATATATCTTAGCAAGCTCATTCCTTACAACTTTACTTTGGTGAATCATAACGACTAGCTCACTCGTACCGTGCCATTTGCGGCGTTGGGTGGTGCGCCTTGTTGGGAGCTCAGTTGCTTTAGGTAGACAGCATACGGCACACCAAAGATAGGAGAGGTCTTAGCATAAAATTCGAACCCCATGCGTTGATACATGGGCAAAGCCACTTTCATGATAGGGGAGGTGTGAAGCGCGATAACCGCTGAGCCATCCCGCCGTGCCCTGCGGATGCATTCCTCGGTAAGGGCTCTGCCAATGCCCATACCTTGAAAAGCAGGCACCACAGACAATAGACGGATAATGGGCCATTCAGGTTTGAACCGGACATCCTTTTGTCTATTCGACGCCACATAGGCAACTGCTCCAACGAGACCGCCGTTGGCATAAGCGACAATGATCTCATTTAGAGCTGAGAGCGAGGCCATGTTGCCGATACCGTGAGAAAACGCTGACCAGTCGGAAAACGCTGTGCGATATTCCTCGAATGCGGCTATTACCACTGAATTAACCGCTTCAGCATCTTCGGGGCGATAGTCGCGAATTTCGTAGTTCATGTAGTTAGTCTCAATACAAAGCTCACGGGGGCGAATCATACCGTGTAGCGTTTTCGTTTAACTCTTGATTGTACAGCAAAAGTATAAAATTAAAAATGATTGTTGAATTTTTGCCGCAAGGAATAATGAAAAATCTGAATCTTTTTGTTGACTTTGCCTTAGGCTATTGAGAAAGAATAACACGAGCTCATCGGATTTTACGGAGCGCAGCGTAGTAAAATTCCGCTGCAGTCTTTTTCGTTATGAATTTTTTGCCAAAAGCTCATAGTTAATACCTTCAACAACAATTTTTCCTGTTACATAAAATTGGTTTTTGCCAATGATTGTGATAAAATGTAACTCAGTACATTTACTATTAATAACGAGAGATGAAGCTTCATAATAAAGATATTTAATAAACTCCCACAATTCTCTTAATTCGCTTTTGATTTCATGGTATTCTTTTACTGTTTCAGAGATATTCAGCTTTATATCAAACATACAAGAACTGCTGTTAGTTCGGCCTATTGAAACTAAATTAAATGTTTTGCTAGACTCAAAACAATGAGCTATATCTATTTCCATTCCCAAAAGATTATCGCCACTACTTGGAAAATAATTTGGCGATTCAGTAATTAGTTTAATTGTTTCTTCGATCATAATTTAATGCATAACATCAAGTTAACCGGTTGCGCAGCAGTCCGGTTGGACGCTTTTGTTAGCTACCTTTAGATAACAGAAGCGTCTGTATTTCTATAGACATTATACCCATTTGCAATATCTAGCCAAATGTCTAAGCCCAAATAATCATCTAATTTACCTAAAACATTATATCCTAGACATCGTACGCAAACCCTTAGTTTATTATTACCGTCTATTTTTTCTATTCCCCCAATATAATATTCACCAGAGAGCACTTTAGTTGAAGGAAATGTCTCGTCATTAAAGGTTAAGCTTGGATTATTTAAATATTGCTCAACCTCAATATGAACTAAAGAAATTATTTTTTCAAAAGGTAAAACTTCAATATATACTTTATTAAGGAAGCTGTCAATTGGATTGATTCTTTTTACATTCATAAGAAAGCTAACATTGAGTGTCTTTGATTAAGTCAAACATTATTTTTTTACGCACCTGTTTATTTTTGGTATTTTTAGCCTTTTTTTACTATTTTAAGTATAGTGCTTTTGAATGAAAGGTCTATAAGTTTTCGCACGGGCTTTCCTATTCTTATTACTTCCCACCTGCGCTCGTCTATCCGCTGGGTTTTAGTTTAAAAAGTAACCCTACAGTCTTTTCAGGTTTTGGGAAGCTGTAGAAATCTATACTCGGCCTCTGGTTTTTCTACCTCGAAAAGTAGAACCGAGTTCACTAGCACGCGCTTTTTGCGGGTCTTTTGCAACGATTTTGTTATTGACTTTAATGTACTAAGAAGACTCAAAGTTTAAAATGATTGTTGAATGCTATGCCTAAAGAATAGAGAAAACCTTGAATCTTTCAGGGGCATTTTGACTTAGAAAATGCTTAAATTGAAATTTTGAGACGAACATAAGTAGGGAAAGCCAAAAAAGTTTTGGATTTTTGACTTTCCGCTGTATTAGACTTTTTAAGGGCTGAAAATTTTTAGTTGTAGTTCCTTGACAACTTTAAAATGCTTACCATTACTAGACACTAACAGTAAATTATTTTCGATCGCTGTAGCAGCAATAATAGCGTCACCAGCTCTCATATATGATGACAACGAGTACTCTTCAACATAAATCAAAGCACGGTGCCCAATATTTTCTGTTAGAGGTAATATGGTGAATTCAAATTCAGTCAAAAAATCTTTAACATAGTTATGCTGAAGCTTATTTTTAGCCCCCTGTAGTAACTCCATATATGTTTGAATAGAAATAGATTTGTCTTCATCAGTATCAATCATTTTAGACGCTTTTGTATTCCCTCTTTGAACCCAAATCAGCATATCCGTATCATACATCATATCTAGATTTCCTTAAATGTTCAAGATCTTCTAGGGGTGATTGCTTGTTATCCTTGTGCATAGCAAAAAAGGGGTGGTCCTTAACCTTTGAGTTGTTTTTGTTTTTGGCAGGGTAAATGATTCCTTTAATTTTACCATGATACATAATACTTACAGATTCATTTCTATTGAGTGCTTTTAAAATCTCACTTGTCTTGTACCTTAAGTCTACAATAGAAGCTTTCATGTTAATCTCCATTTAATATTATTCAATTATGTCTATGTATTATAGTCATATTTGAATAAAATGTCAATTCAATATAACACCTCATATAGGCATAAATTCACGAATTTTTGCAATGATTTTGAATTAAGCACTACACCAGTTTTATATAATTGGAATATGCTCTGGGTAAAAAATTACTTAAATTATTTGCGTTTGTAATAAGAGAAAATATCGCTTTGTGAGGAAAATTCATTAAATCTAACGTTGAGTTAACCAACGGCGAAGTCGTCTGGATGAACGATTTTGTTATTCTATTCACATTTCACTTAATGTAAAATAAATTGCATAAATAGATTGAGCTAGGAAATAAAGTAAAATAAATCTGAATATATTTTTCTTAAATTTTATTATGGCATAAATTGAACTAATTATGCCACACAAAATAGTTAAAAAATAAAAATGACCAACTATTAAAAAAAATCCAATTACTGCCAAATCATCATGTTGAGTAGCCCAAAAAAGAATTATAAATGAAAAAAATAAGCAATAGAATTATGAGAATGGCAATTTTCAATTCAAAAGCAACGAAAAAAGTCATATATAAAATCGCAAGTATAACGCCACCACCACGGGCGAGCACAATCGTAGCTTGTGCGAGTCCAGCCGCGAAGCGGCGATGTGCGCAGCCTTGGTAAGTGCTTTTTCATGGAGAAGGAGGCCTCTTGCTGTCGATGTATGCATCCATAACTTTGTCGCCCCAGATAGTTGCGCCCTTTTCACTGCATTTAGAATCACTGATGGCTTTATTGTAATAGTAAACTGAACGTCCTATGGCCGCAATTACTGTAGGAAATGCTGTGGTTTCACCTTCTTCTCTTAAATTCTTCTTAAAAGACTTTACAGCAATTTCTGCTTTTACAGATTTGGTATTCTGCCACCACCTTAACGCGCATTTAGTTCCGTCAAAATCTATGAGAGCGTTCTTATTTATCAGTTTGATTTCAAGTGGAGCTTCAAATTCATAATTTTTACGCAGCCATTTTCCAAATTAGTTTATTTCACTCTTTAGATAAGGATCAACATTATTGACGAAGCGTAATGATAGGCTCATGGCTATAAACACTTAACAGTATTATTATCTGTCAGATTTCAAAAATGTTGTTATTAGGCTAATTTGCAAATGGAATATAAAGTTTTAGTGGTTTTTCTAAGTATTTATAAAAAAGTCACTTACAGATCAGATTTCAAATCGTAAAATTTGATAAATAACATCAAAACAAGCTAACATCCATAAAAATATTTCCCCTTATTGATTAAGGCATTTTTTTGCAACTTATATCCTCGTATCAGGTCAAGATATCTGCACAGTGTAGGAACTTTTAGGTCATTATGATGTTAGTACTACAATGATCGTTAGTTCAAACTGCATTAAAGTAAAATGTTTTCAATGATGTGCGGAATAAACGGCAAAGATTCAAAAAGCTTCGCCGTAGAGACGCAATGCCTTGCGTCTCTCATTGTAGAGGTGCAAGAGTCGCGCTTGTAGCACGCCTCTACAATTTTTTATTTTTTCAGTGTGTTCTGTGGTTCTAATTCTTCACTGTGTTAAATGTTTTTCAAATATGGCCATCACAAGCCTTTCTTTCTTATCTACAGTCTATGGTCTACAGTCTACCATCTCTCTTGTAGCGCTCCCAGTGGTGAGAAAATTATGATAGAAGTGGCTGGGATGCACATAAATGTTCTTCTGATTTAATAGATTTCACTTTAAACTGGAACAATAAAAGGTGGTGTAACGCATAGCCATTCCGGCGCCTTTGCTATGCCATTTTTAATTTATTATAAAAAATCTTGTTAGGTAATTTCGCTTTTGGGTATTTTGAACAAGAAATGCCAAGGTTTTTTTGTTAATCTATGAGCTAAAATCTTTTGCCTACCATCCATTTTTGATGGTGTAAATTGCTAGTTTTCAGTAGACTAATTTGTTTTTTGATGGAGTTTTCGGTATTTACCTGGGGGTAGTTTTGTTAAGGTTTTGAATACTTTAGAAAAAAAATAAACATCATCGTAGCCTACTATCTCGCCTACTTGTTTTATGGGGTATTCTGTGTTTTTTAGCATGATTTGGGCGGCTTCCATTCGAATCTCCTGTAAATAATTTATGGGAGTTTGCCCATAATCATCTTTAAATTTTCTGGAAATATAATTTTTAGAAAGCCCTGTTAAATTTGATAGATCTTCTAGGCTGATTTTTTTCTGGAAATTTTTATGCAAATAATCATGAATTTCTAAGATAGGGTTTTTTGTTCGGCTTCTTATATCTGTTGAAAATAGATTCAGAAATAGATCGCGAAATATATCAGACAATATTGTGATTATATCAAGACTGAAGCCATAATTTTGATTTTTGCCTGTCATAACCAGTATTCGAATTTTTTCTATACCTAATTTCCGCGATTATTTTTCATAAAAATCAATTATTATTCAACGAAACTAGCCTTTCATTCGTTTATATTGCATAGTAATTAAAAATCAGATCTACACTTAATAGGTGAATAAGACATGCAATCAAAATC
>Ga0209573_1001611_pt1 | contig 33653 bp, 33 predicted proteins | sample TNRBio252014_DNA_FD_185870 | JGI IMG/M metagenome (GOLD analysis project Ga0209573, IMG submission 185870) | Wastewater treatment Type I Accumulibacter community from EBPR Bioreactor in Madison, WI, USA - TNR Reactor_6/25/2014_ DNA (SPAdes)... | ecosystem: Engineered > Bioreactor > EBPR >...
GATGATGTTATTGCGAAACGCCTTATGCATTCCGCGTTCGGGATCGCTGACCGCCATCGCGCCGAACGTATCGCCGTGATAGCCGTGATGCAGGCAGATGAAGCGGTCTTTCTTCGGCCTACCCAGATTCAGCCAGTATTGCAACGCGATCTTCAGCGCCACCTCCACCGCAATCGAACCCGAGTCGGCGAAGAAAACGCGGCTAAGCTCGCCGCGCCCCGGCGTCATGGAAGACAGTCTGCGCGCCAGCCTATAGGCGGGTTCGTGCGCCAGACCGCCGAACATCACATGCGGCATGATCTCCAACTGCTTTTTGGCGGCTTCGATGAGGTGCGGGTGGTTATAGCCATGCGCCGCGCTCCACCACGAGGAGATGCCGTCAATGAGTTCCCGCCCGTCTTCCAGAATAATCCGGCAACCTTCCGTGCGCGCAACCGGCAACGGCGCAGGCGCCACCGCCACCTGCGTATAAGGCGGCCAGATATGGGCGGAGCCGGAGGCGAACCAAGGGGGGAGCAAAGAATCACTCAAAGAAAGTTTTCCATTCATTTATAAGTAAAAACACGCGCTGCGCTATAGACTCGTCATGAACAGCAGGAAATGGGTCGTCGTTCCGAGCTAAAGAGTTTATAATCTCAACGGGTTGGCTACCAGCAAGGTCTTCAATGTTGACGATAAGGAAATTTGCTGCATTCTCCTGATTATTCTTATTTAATACGCCTTTGCATAAGGAAATTAAGAACGAGCGCTTAAGCTCTGCTTTTATTCTTAGTTTATCTATAATATCCGTTAGGTCTTGTGTCGTAAGATTCGCACTCCCCAAAAGCGTATAAGATGTTCTGTTTTTTATAGAAAGCGCCGCTAACAATACAGTGGTAAACTGCCACGAATTTTTTAGAGTTTTTTGTTCTTTTGAAATAAGCAGAGAATGACTTACAATACGGAAAAGATGCTGAACTTCTCGCATAGTAAGATTAACAGCATAAGCAGTGTTACAAAAGTGCCTTCTTAAGGCCTCAGGATTTTCGATCGCAAATTTTAATTGCGCCTGCATTTTTTTCTCAAAATATTCTTTGTATTGGTGCTCAATAAATTTCTCCCAATCTTGAACCTCCGGCTCCGGCAAATCCACCTCGCGCGTAATGAAGCGACGATAGTAATTTTCAAAATTTGTTCCTTCCCCGAAAAGCACCTTCACGGAAGATTCCAGTTGCTTCTTATTTACCGCCAGAACGAACACCACGCCCTGCACCGAGAACAAATGCTTGATGGTTTCCAGAAACTCCACCGCATAATCCGGGCGGGCGCGGTCTAATTCATCGACCATTACGATGAGTGGTTTGCCCTCAAGGGTCTTAACATAGACTTCCAACTGCTCTTTGATCGTCTTGAAAGCATCGAGTTGATATTGGAAGTGCTTGTATAACTCCTTGCCGATGCTTTCTAAATCGCCAGCTTTTAGATCATCTTCTACAGCGGTCATTGTTTCTTTGACATTGATGCCTGTTATGCCCGCAAGCGCATCATTGGCTATCAATGCAGTTGCACCTAAAGCACCTCTAAAGCTCGTCTTCAATTTTTTTATTCCCGTGCCTTTATTTGGCAACTGCTCCAAGAACGCGGAAATAATCGGAATCGCAGGATTCTGCGCGAAATCCGTCTCCCATGCGTTGATGGAAATGACGGTGTAATCTTTCTTCAACTCATTCGTCCACATTTCCAGAAAGGTGGTTTTTCCTGCGCCGAATTCGGCATTGAGGCTCAGCACATACGCGCCATCCGCAAAAGGATAAAACGTAGTAACGGCTTTCGTTAGCCGGTCAGCAAAAGGCTTGCGGTTTAGCGCATCGTCTTGGTCAAACGTAAGTGACATCATTTACTCTCTTTCTGGATTGCTTCGTCGCTAACACTCCTCGCAATGACGTAATGTCACCCCGTGCTTGTCACGGGGTCTGGTTTATCCGCCTTCGTTTTGCTATGGCGCGACAAGCCAGATGCCGTCATAAAGACGGCATGACACAGACCCCCTCCCGCTCGCGACGCTCGCCTCCCTCCCCCTTCAGGGGGAGGGTTGGGGAGGGGGTAGATTCAAACTCCATTCCCAGTTTCGCAAGCAGCGCACGGTCTTTATTTTCCTGCGGGTTGGGGGTGGTCAGCAGTTTCTCGCCGTAGAAGATGGAGTTCGCCCCGGCGAAGAAGCACAGCGCCTGGGTGGACTCGGACATGCTCTCACGCCCGGCGGAGAGTCGCACATACGAGGCGGGCATCAGGATGCGCGCCACCGCGATGGTGCGTACAAATTCCAGCTCGTCGAGCGGCTCCGTCCCCTCCAGCGGCGTGCCCTCCACCTGCACCAGCAGATTGATCGGCACGGACTCCGGATGTTCAGGAAGGTTGGCCAGTGTCGCCAGCATCCCGGCGCGGTCGTCTCTGCCCTCGCCCATGCCCACGATGCCGCCGCAGCAGACTTTCATCCCCGCGTCGCGCACCCGCGATAACGTATCCAGACGATCCCGGTAAGTGCGCGTGGTAATGATCTCCTCGTAATACGCCTCGGACGTATCGAGATTATGGTTATAGTAATCCAGCCCCGCCTCTTTGAGTGTGTGCGCCTGATCGTCGGTGAGCATCCCGAGCGTCATGCAGGTCTCCAGCCCCAGCGCCTTCACGCCTTCGATCATCGCCGTAAGCGTTGGCATGTCGCGCTCTTTGGGCTCGCGCCACGCCGCGCCCATGCAGAACCGTCCCGCCCCGGCCTCTTTCGCCGCACGCGCTTCCTTCAGCACCGCCTCCACCTGCATCAGCTTGGAGGCTTTCACCTCCGTGTTGAAATGCGCGCTTTGCGGACAGTATTTGCAATCCTCCGGGCAGCCGCCGGTTTTAATCGACAGCAGCGTGGAAACCTGCACCTGAGCGGGATCGAAATACCGCCGATGCAGCGTGTGGGCACGATAGAGCAACTCATGGAACGGCAGTTCGAATAAAGCCCTCACCTCTTCCGCGCTCCAGTGATGTCGGATGTCTTGATTTGCGGGGTGTACAGTCATGTTCCGGCCTGTATAATGGATGAAATTAACCTCTATTTAGATGAATTGCCCGGCAAATGCCAGCACTCGATGACATACTGCGGGAGGAACTGGTTGCCCTTGAGCAGGCGGGACGCAAGCGGACGCCCCAATCGTACAGCCGTGGCGCCGAGGCGGCGCTGTGGCGGGGCAGCGAACCGTTGGTATCGTTTTCCTGCAATGACTATCTCGGCCTGTCGCACCATCCTGCGGTAAAGTCCGCCGCGCTGCAGGCGATAGAGCGCCACGGGCTGGGCGCGGGCGCGTCACGGCTGGTGACCGGCAACCACCCGCTCTACGAAGAGCTGGAATCTCTGCTTGCGGAGCTGAAAGGCACCGAGGCCGCCTGTGTTTTCGCCAGCGGGTATGCGACCAATCTCGGCGTCATCTCGGCGCTGACGGACAAGCCCGACCTCGTACTGTTCGACCGCCTTGCCCATGCCAGCCTGATCGACGGGACGATGCTGTCGGGCGCCACCTGGCTGCGCTTTAAGCATAACGATGTTGCGGATTGCGAACGATTGCTTGCCGCCTCGCGTCCCAACCATCGCCGCTGCCTGATCGTCACCGAAACCGTGTTCAGCATGGACGGCGACCGTGCGCCGGTGGCGGAACTCTACGAGATCGCCCGACAACATGATGCGTGGCTGCTCACCGACGACGCGCATGGGTTGGGGGTAGGAGAAGAAAGAAGCATGGGACAGGAAGCGCGGTCAGGAGGCCGCGACTGCCAAGAGCCCGCGGAGCGGCGCGCCATTGCGGAGGTCAGGAGACCGGAGCAGGGCGCATTAAATAATAACCTCATCCAGACCGGAACCTTATCCAAATCCGTCGGCGCGATGGGCGGTTACGTCTGCGGGTCGCGCACGCTCATCGACCACCTGCATTCCGCGGCCAGACCGCTGATTTATTCCACCGCCCTGCCGCCCGCGATACTCGCCGCCGCCATCGCCTCCCTCAGGCTCATGCAATCGGAGCCGGAACTGTGCGAACGCGCCATGAACAATGCCCGCTTCTTCTGCTCCCAGTTAGGGCTGCCCGAACCGCAAAGCGCCATCGTGCCCATGATAATGGGGGAGGAGGAAAGAGCCATGGATGCTTCGAAGCGCCTGCGGGAAGCCGGGTTTCTGGTCGCCGCTATCCGCCCGCCGACCGTCCCGCCCGGCACGTCCCGCCTGCGTTTCACCTTCTCGGCCGTGCACCGGGAAGAAGACATCGAACGCTTATGTGCGCTGGTGCGCGTCGCGGGCTGGCACAAGCGGAGCATGGCGGCATGACCACTCCCGACACCATCACTTTAGCCGGCTGGACGCAGCGGCATGACGCACTCAAAGACGTCGCGCCGGACGCGCTGCATCTGGATTATTACCCCAGCCGCACGCTGGAGGATGTATTCGCGCTGCTCGAACCCCACGCCAAAAACATCCGCTACGCGGTGGGCTGGTCGCTGGGCGGCTGGCTGCTGATGCGCGCCACACAGGAAGGCATCATTGCACTGGAGCATCTCACGCTGATCGCCCCGCCGCTGCAATTCGTCAACACGCCGGATTTCGCGCACGGTATGGATCCTAAAACCTTTGAATTATTCTATACCAATTACCGCGACCAGCCGGAGCGCACGGCGGCACGTTTCGCGCAGTTGATTGCCAAGGGCGACAGCGACCCGAAGCGCATCGTGGAAGAGCTGGCGCTACCCGCGCATACCACCGATGCGCAGACCTGGCATCCATGGCTCGATGTGCTGGAGCACCAGAAACACCATCATCTAAGTTTTGAGAATTTTCCGCCCACGCTGCTGATTCACGGCGCGCAGGATACGATCATCCCACTCGCGCAGGGAAGGGAACTGGCAAGCCGCATCCCTAACGCTGCGCTGCACGTTCTTCCGCACGCCGCCCACGCACCGCATCTGCATGACTCCCATGCCGTGCGCCGTAAGATTGCGCAGCATCGGCGGCAGAACATGCCTGAGCCGCCGCCCGCATCAATCTAGCTTTAGGGCCGATTTGCATCTTCACCGCATCCGCAATCCCCGCCACATCCTCGACGGAAGGAAGACTCCCTCTCCCCGCCCGCCAGTCAGCAATTTGCTCCGCGCTCACCCCGCCATTACCATGATGCGCGTTGACCCTCTCGGCCACGAATGCATTGCTCCGGCCAAAAAATGCGCGGCGACCATTTAATATGTTCGCGATCTCCTGTCGAACGGGAGAATCGCTCACCAGGGCAGACGCTTGTGTTCCTCGCACAGCGGGTGTGGGAAGAGGCAGCTCCTCTTTCCTCTCGCCACATAAGGTATCGGGCGACGGGGGCACGGCAGGAATTTTCCCCACCGCCGCTTCCCATGCGTCAATCAAATCCATCCAGCCGCTATCCGAGGGGCATAACTCCGTAATCGCATATAACACATTCTCCTCAGGCAACGCCCCGTTCTTATTGCGCCATTGCGCAACCTGTTTCTCATTTATGATGGATTCACCTAGTTTTCTATTGACGAGAGCCGCCACCCCAGAGGGCTTTTTTCCCTCAAAAGGCAAAGTGTCGTTGAGCATGGCGGCCAGTTTCTCAAGAAAAACCCTCCCCGCTGAGGCACGCAACGAATCAGGCGTCTTGTCTTCCTCACTCTCCGTAAAGGGGTGTTCCGGCCCATGCAGCGTCACACGATCCGCGTCCTTATAGAGGATGTCGGAAAACGCGGCGGTGGCCTTGCCTTGTATATGAAGCGGCTGCGGAGTTTCTTCCTTCTCCTCGCCGGTTTCGCCCTTGCCCAATGCGGCCTCTTCCTGCGCCGCTTTCTTCCATCGCTGGGAAAACGCGAACCAATCTGGCATCTTGCCTATCGCCGTGATCGCGTCGATGACGGATTCCGCAGGAAGGGTTCCTTCCCCGTTGCGCCAAGCTGCAATGTCTGCTTCGGTTATCTTCTCCCCTGCTTCCACGATGCAGTTGATCCGTGTCGCAATTTCGGCATCATTCCTGCCCTCAAAAGGCGGGTGATTCTTTAATAGCTTCGCCAGTTCCGCCCGGAACGCCATCAGAGGGGGGAGAGCATCGTTTGCTTCTTCTGGGGTTTCCTCAACATGCCCATCCCCGGACGGCAGGGGCGCAGGGGGGGCGGTAACGGTGGCTTTCTTTTCCTTGTCGTCGTTTACAGTAGAAGCCGCCTTCGCCTGCGCAGCCTCGCGTCTTTGCTCTGCCCGTTGATCATGCATTGCAAAAAAACTGCCGTCGCGCAGAGTGTCGAAAGTAACGACATTCTGTAAATCTTTGTTCATCACCTGAAGAAAGATGCCTTTCTTATCAGGGTTATTTTTATCTTTTCTCATGATGCGCCCCGCCATCTGCGTCACCAGCGTGGGCGAACGGCTTGGCCGCAGGTTCACCGCCACCTCCGCATGGGGCAGGTCTTTGCCGCGAATCAACAGATTGGCGCTGACGATCGCCTTTACTTTGCCCTGTGCAAAATCGTAGAATACGGATGCCAGTTCACGGTCGGAAGTGGTTCCGTCAACCGCCACGGCATACGCCCTGCCGTATCTGGTGTTGAGCTGCGCTGCCACTTCCCTGGCCTGAGCGATCGTACTGGCATACCATAATTGCGGCTTGGCTCTGATATTCGGCACTTCCTCCTGCACCGCTTCAATGGCCGCTGCGTTACGCCCTTCCTGATCGGCAATCTTTTGCAATTGGGAGGACGTAAATTCATACACGCCGCTATCCTGAATATCAGAGGTGTAATCCAGCACTATCTTTCTATCGTCTATGGGGATAATCTCCCCGTTCTCCAACGCCTGGCTAATGGTCGTGCAGTGGATCAGATCATCGCGCCCCACGATCTCCTGACTGGCGGAGTATAGACGTCCGGAAGGGTGCAGGTAACGCTCCGTGGCGGTAAAGCCCAGAACGTACGCATCCCTGGCGAACTCTCTTAATCGGCTGGAGGTCATCTCCCCTTTCGATAAATCGGCTTCATCGAGAATAATCACCGGCCGATTCTCAGGGTCAATGATCCCCCGATTGCAAAAACTGTTAAACGCCGCATAGGTCAGTATGAGGTGACGCTTGCCCAATACTTTCTGAAGGTAAGTGGGGTTTGACCTGTTATGGCCGATTCCTTTATGCTGGCGAACAAAATATCCATGGCCTGTGGCGGCGTCTTCTACCTCCGTAGTAGCGCGCTGGGTGCGAAAGTAGTGTTCTTCCGCTGCCGATAGTTCGTCTGGCACCATTCCCCCGTCATAGTCGACCGGATCTTCCTCTTCCTCATGACGACTGCCCGGATAAGGCGAGGCTATGGTGGCGTCGTAGGAAGCGATATCATTGGCCGCGATGCCGCATTTCTTGATCAACTCGTTTCTTGTCTGGCGAGCCATGTCACGCGAATGCACCAGAATCAGGCTGCCACATGGTTTTCCTGACATGGTCGGCGCCTTTTTCTTAAGCAAGGGATCCAGTGCCCGCAAGACGCTTCCAAGCAAAATGGTTTTACCCGTACCTGTGGGTCGCTCAACAAACCCTCCATAATTACCCTTGTTAAGATCACGGATAATATCGTCATACGCGCTACGCTGAGGGGAGGTGAGGGTATATTTCTTCTGGCCTTCGCGGGGCTGTTTATACAACCCGTTATCGACAAATTTGCCGATGGTAAGGGCATGGATAAGTTCCCCAGGTGTAATTTCCTGCATACCGCGCTCATGATTGCGTCAGGTTAAAGGATCGAGTAATACAAAGCCTTGTTAAAAATGTTAAATGACAGTTCGATGAAGTTTGATGCCGCCATTCGCCATGGCTTCTCCCGCGCCGCGGCCAGCTACGATACGCACGCTGCCGTGCAACGCGCCGTGGTAGAGACCATGGTGGAGATTCTCTCCCCTTACCTTCCCCCTTCCTCCTGCGTGCTGGATGCGGGCTGCGGAACGGGATATTTTGCCTCTATTGCCCCACAAGACGATATACAACAGATAGATGGCGCCTTCGGTATGGCGCGCGCCGCCGCAGGCAACGGTCACCCGGCTTACTGTGCCGATATGCGGGCGCTCCCCTTTGCCAATGCCTGTTTCGATGGTTACGTTTCCTCCCTGTGCCTGCAATGGATCACCCCGCCGGACGCGGTCTTCCGGGAGTGCCACCGGGTGCTGAAACCGGGGGGGTTCGCGTTGTTTTCCACGCTGGGGTCAAGAACGCTGAAGGAATTACGCCATGCGTTCGAGGCCGCGGGACGCCCTGCGCATGTCAATGATTTCGCCTCCCCACATACGCTGGAAGAGGCGATTGACCGCAGCGGCCTGCGCCTCCTGCTGTTTAAGCAGGAAATGCGACATCTGTATTTTGATACGCCCCGCGCCCTGCTGCATCACCTGAAGGGGCTGGGAGCCACTTACAAAGCCGCGGGAGGGGGGCTGCGCGGACGCCACTATCTTCAGCCGCTCGAAGACCGTTTGCAAAAAGAATGGGGGCGGGAAATCCCTGCGAGTTTTGAAGTGTTTTATTGTCTGATGGAAAAAATGTCATGAGCGCCCTCTTCATCACCGCCACAGGCACGGACATGGGAAAAACCTATCTTACCCGCGCCCTGATACGCCATTTTCGAAGTCAGGAACGCCCCCTCCATGCCATCAAACCCGTCATCAGCGGTTACGAGGCGCGCCGCCCTGAGAGCAGCGACACGTTCTTACTGGCCAGCGCGCTCGGCCTGCCCTGGGAGGGTACCACTGCCGACACCCTCTCGCCCTGGCGTTTTGCGGCTCCCCTTTCCCCCCATCTGGCTGCGGAAAAAGAAGGAAAAACGATAGACGAGGAGGCGCTGCTTACGTTCTGTGCGCATCAGATGCGCCTGCACGAATTCCTGCTGATCGAAGGGGCGGGCGGCGCCATGTCCCCCCTTACCTCCACCCTTCTTAATGCCGATATTATCGCCCGTCTTCATATCCCTGCCCTTGTAGTGGCTGGCACTTATCTGGGCGCCATCGGCCATTCTTTAGCTACGGTCGAATGTTTGCTGTCACGCGGGGTGGCAATAAAGGGGCTCGTGGTCAATGCCCCTCACCCCGCCAGTGACGCCTCCCTCTCCGATACGCTTGCCAGCCTGCGGCGCTTCTCGCCAGTAGATTGCCCTATCCTGCCATTGCCCCACGCAGCAGGGGATGATACTCTACCAAGAGAGGTGGCCTCCATAGCCGAGCTGGTGTCATGAAGGAAGAAAAGACTAATAAAATAGAAGAGTTTGCCGCCCGGTTAATGGCGTTTACCGACCCGGCGCGGGTGTATCGTCTGAAAAAAAAGCCCGGCAAGGATGAAATTCATTATGCCGGTTTCAACGACAGGGTATTTGCCAGCATTATCGATATCGCCCTGTGTCTGATGTTTTTTTATAAGCCGATGTATTACCTGGCAACGATCTTTTTTGGTCATGAACGTGCAGCCCAGCTCTATTCCCTAACGGGGCTTACCATGACGGCGGAGCAACAAATCGCCATGGTTCAGGCGCCCGGATATATCAGCGACTATATCCTCAACTGCATTATGCAGGCGGTGGTACTTGGAGGGGTGTTCGTGGTAAGCTGGGCGCAGACCTCTGCCACTCCCGGTAAATGGTTGCTTCGAATGCGTGTTGTGGATGAACCCACCGGATGCCGGCCAACCCAGCGCCAGTTTATTATACGTTTTCTCGGTGTTCTTCTCAGCACCCTGCCCTTGATGCTGGGGCTTGTATGGGCCTCTTTTGACAAGAAAAAACAGGCCTGGCACGATAAAATGGCCAACACGGTGGTGATTAAAGTGAAACATTGGCGGCTCACGCCCCCTTTGGTGAGTGAATATCCCGAGGCCGTGCTGGCAGCAAGAGCCGCTGCGCAGGAAGAGGAAGACGAGGCCGAGGAGGAGGAAGAACCCCTCCAGACCGTAGCGCCCGAAGAACCGCAGCCCGAAGAAAGCGCACCCGCCAGCAAGGATAAAGCCCCTCAACCGTAAAAAACCCTTGTCAAAAGAGATGTTTTTGACTAGAGCTACCCCCCTGCTTTAAGGCAGACGGACCCGTAGCTCAGCTGGATAGAGCATCTGACTACGAATCAGAAGGTCGGGCGTTCGAATCGCTCCGGGTCCGCCACTACCGCCACACGGCGCAGGAATCAAACGATTCGAACTTCCTTAAGTAATACAGCCGCGCAGCAAAGCTGCCGCGGCGGCGAATCGCTCCGGGTCCGCCACTACCGCCAGACGGCAGGAATCAAACGATTCGAACTTCCTTAAGTAATACAGCCGCGCAGCAAAGCTGCCGCGGCGGCGAATCGCCCAGGATTCTCCGTAGGGCTCCCGTCCCAATTACCTCTCACTTAAATGAGTCCACCCCATCAGCTAACGTTTTTCCTTGTTTTCGTTACTTGTTCCCTTGCAACTCTCACGCATGTAAGTTAGCGCGCCTCAAGTAACAATAACGCCCCCCGGGGGGTGCTCAGCGGGGGGCGGCGCAGGCTTCCCGAAAGGCCGTCACCAATTCTTCCAGCGGCGCGCCGATCGTCTTTAGGGCGGAGCGCCCCACAATGAGGCGGGAAGAGACATCCATAATTTTCTCGACTTCCACCAGCCCGTTCTCCGCCAGGGTGCGCCCGGAAGAGACCAGATCCACGATTCTCTCGCACAGTCCCAGCTTGGGTGCCAGCTCCATCGCCCCATTGAGCTTAATGCATTCGGCCTGCACTCCCCGGCGTGCGAAATAGGCCTTGGTGAGGCCGGGATATTTGGTGGCGATGCGGATATGGCTCCAGCGCATGGGGTCGTCCCCCTCGGCCAGTGCCTGCGGCTCCGCCACCGACAGGCGGCACTTGCCAATCCCCAGATCGAGCGGTGCGTAGAGTTCCGGGTAGTCGAATTCCAGCAACACATCACTTCCGGCGACGCCGAGTTGCGCTCCGCCAAAAGCCACAAAGGTCGGCACATCGAAAGACCGCACCCGGATAAGCTTTACCTCCGGCAGGTTCGTGGCGAATTGCAATTTACGGGAGTTTTCATCGAAAAACTCCGCCTCCGGCTCAATGCCACTATGGCGCATCAAGGGTGCGAGTTCATCGTAAATTCGCCCTTTAGGGATAGCGATGGTAATGTTGTTTGCTGTCATAAGGGTCGGAAATATGCCACGAATCGCGCCGATTAACAAGTAGTAGCCGCTGCGCGCCCGTCCCCGTGCCTGCGACGGCTACTCAACACTGGAGAGCATCTCCATCTTTTTATAGAAGAAGTGCCCGGCCACCGTATGCCCGCCGACAAACTCGTAATAAGGCAGGATTCCCCAGCGGATATAGTCCGCATCTTCATACAGACGGATAGCAGCTTCCTGCGTTTCCCGCACTTCCAGCCGCAATACCGTGAAGCCTGCGGCGCTTGCTTCCCGTTCCGCCTGCTGCAATAACGCCCGCGCCAGCCCGTGACCGCGTGCCCAGGGCGCCACGAAATGCGCCTCGATGCGTGCCGCAAACGACGAGGTTTCTTTGCTCTTTCCCGGTTTGACAAGCTGCACGGAAGCGGCCAGCGTTCCGTCCAGCCATCCGCCGAAAAGCTGGCGCTCCGGCACCACCAGCACGCCCTTCCAATAGGTTTCCAGCGTTTCGATCAGGGGCGGGGAAATCCAGTTAAACCCGATGCCGTCACGAATAGCATCCTCCGTTGCCTGGCATAAAGCAGCGAGGTCAGCCGTTCCCAGTTCTTTGATGCGGCGTATGTCAATGCCCACTTACACCGTCCAGTCAATAAAATTAGCGAGCAACCTCTCTCCGGCTTTATGACTCTTTTCCGGATGAAATTGTGTGCCGACTATATTATCCTTACCCACCGCCGCCGTCAAAGTTTCACCGTATTGCACCGCAGCAAGCACATCGCCGGGGTCGCTGCAACGCGCATGAAAACTATGCACGAAATACATATGGACATGCTCCTCCATTCCCGCAAACAAAGGGTGGGCAGGCTGTTTGAGTTGCAGTTCGTTCCAGCCCATATGGGGAATCTTCAGCGATGCATCGGCGGGTGCCACGGGCACCACTTCGCCGCGAAGCCATCCTAATCCCGCATGGATACCATGCTCATGACTGCGTTCCATTAACATCTGCATCCCCACGCAGATACCCAGAAACGGCACCCTGTCCTTCAATACCCGGGTTTCCAGTGCCTCACGCATTCCCGTCAACGCCTGCAAACCGTTCATGCAATCGGCAAACGCGCCCACGCCGGGTAACACGATGCGCTCTGCGTGCATCAGCATCGCCGGGTCGGTGGTAAGGACGATCTCTATTTCTTTTCCCGCGCTGGCGCGCTTCAGCCCTGCCTGCACCGAATGCAGGTTTCCCGAGCCGCAGTCAATAATAACCAGCCGTCTCATGCCTGGGCAAAACTTACCGGAACCCGCTCCGGCACGGCGGTGGGCAGATAACGGTCGTAGAAACGCTGCTGCGCATGTAGCAGCGTATGGGCGGCCACCATATCCGCCACGATATACCCCTTCTTGTTCAAGGCAATACGTCTGGCGTCATTGGCCTGAAAGCCCACCATTATCTGTATGCCCATTTGCAGAACATAAATGCTCACGGGACTGAAGCCCATATATTCGGCCATCCCTGCCAGCATGGCATTCAGGCCGATAAGCACGACCGCCAGCAGCCAGAGCCGCTGGTAAAGCGCCCAGAATGCGCCAAACACAAACGCCCAGAAATTAAAGCCTTCCGCAATAAACTCCGCCGTCTCATAAGGACGCGCCGCGCCGGGATCAATATGGACGCTATAGAGCTTAAAACCATTCAGCATCATCACAGGCTGCCTCCCAGCGTGCCTTTGGTGGAAGGGATCGCATCAGCCTTGCGGGGGTCAATCGCAATAGCCGCTCTGAGCGCCCGCGCCAGCCCTTTATAGCAGGACTCGATAATATGGTGATTATTCTCTCCGTATAGATTCTCCACATGCAGCGTGGCTCCTGCGGCAAAGGCGAAGGCCTGGAACCATTCGCGGAAAAGCTCGGTATCCATCTCACCGATTTTCGGTTTGGTGAAATTGACCTTCCATACGATATAGGGACGCCCGGATAAATCGATGGCCACCCGCGACAGCGTTTCATCCATCGGGATCAGGGCGCTGCCGTACCGCTCAATGCCCTTTCGCTCTCCCAATGCCTGAGCGATGGCCTGGCCGATGGTAATACCCGTATCCTCGGTGGTGTGGTGTCCGTCAATATGCAGATCGCCGGAAGCTTTCACGGTGAGATCCATCAGGCTGTGGCGCGAAAGCTGCTCCAGCATATGATCCAGAAACCCGATGCCGGTAGCGATGTCATACGAGCCCGACCCGTCCAGCCCCACCCGGGCGGAAATGGATGTCTCTTTGGTTTTACGTTCTACAAATCCTTCACGCATGTCATGATTCTTTCATAATTTTGGTGTATCATACATAAAATCGACGTTTTGCCAACTATAAGGCCGGTTATGAAATTATCTGCGTGCTTAGGATTGCTGCTGTGTGTACTCGCGCTCCCCTCCTGTAACCATGAAGACGAAACAGCCGACGGCTGGTGCAGCCTTTATGGAAATTGCGACGATGACGATAGCTCCATGTGTTCTTTCTATGGCAACTGCCCCGACAAGAAAGGCTCCGTCTGGGGTAGCGGTGGCGGCGCGGGCAGCGATGCGGACAGCAGCCATGTGGGGGGCATAGACCATACGGACGGCACCCATTAATTACGGTAAAATTGTGTGCAATTGACGCAAAACTGTCATATTCTTAGTTTAGGATGCAGCGACGAATAAAAAAATAGTGCGGCTAAGGAAGGGTGTAGATGAAAAGGCAGATCAGGTGTAGCCTGATGGCGCTGGCGCTGATGACGCTGGGCGCCTGCAATCGCAGCGACACAGACATGCAGGAAGCGTTCTGGTGCGGTTCCTACGGCACCTGTAAACCTGCAGCGGTCGCCTACCAACCCAAAGCGGCAAATTCCAACACATATTATGGTGGCTCACAACAGCAGCGCGCTCCCGCCTATGACGCCTGCGCCTTCTACGGTATTTGCGACAGGGGAAGCTGAGGGCACTTGTCTCCCTCGCATTCTTCCCTATATTAGGTTCATGGAAGCATGGCACGGCACAACAATCCTTTGCGTGCGCAAGGATGGCAAGGTGGTTATCGGTGGCGATGGGCAGGTCAGCCTCGGACAAACCGTGATCAAATCGAGTGCGAATAAAATTCGCCGCCTGGCGGATAAAAATATCATCGCGGGTTTCGCCGGAGCAACGGCGGATGCATTTACCCTGTTCGAGCGTTTGGAGTCCAAGCTGGAGATGCATCCGGGACAGCTTACCCGCGCCTGCGTGGAACTCGCCAAAGACTGGCGCACCGACCGCTATCTCCGACGCTTAGAGGCGATGATGATCGTCGCGGATAGGGACGTCTCGCTGATACTATCCGGCACGGGCGACGTACTGGAGCCGGAAGACGGTATCGCCGCCATCGGCTCGGGCGGCAATTACGCGCTGGCCGCCGCACGGGCGCTGAGCGACCAGAAAGACATGGACGCCGAAGCCATCGTGCGCAAATCCATGGCCATCGCCGCTGAGATTTGCGTCTATACCAACGGTAATCTGCGGGTAGAGAGTTTGTAAAGGCGCACAAACCTCAATGGAATAAATTATGATGAGCTTCTTGAATATTATATCCCATTTAAAAGAAAATGAAGTTATTAGAAATTGGACGCAGCAACGAGGGTATATCGGTGACCCTTTTGTTGTTGTAGGGGTATCCGATTTTGCCATAATCGTTAAGCCTCTTAATGCTCAAGAACAAAGAATCCCCAAAGGTGATTTTGAACATGTGATTTCCGTATGGAGAGGTTACCTTAAGGGAAATGTTCAGAGACAAGAAATCAGGGATAATACTCGTTTCTCAAAGTATATAATAAGCATTCTTCACCACATTTATGGCTCTTAAGCTGATATATTTGTTTCATTTTCAAGAATCCGTTATATTATAATCCTATGACTACCGCCTTTGAAAACATCCCGGCCGGCGACGTCAGCAAAGTGCTGGCGCAGCGGGGCATTGCCTCCGATCACCGCGTCACGGTGCTGGTAGACGAGGACATAGACGATCTTGCGCGGCGCATACGCAAGAAAGCCGAGGCGCGTGGCATGACGGACGAAATCTTCGATCGCCTGATGTCCGGCGAGTAATGCGGGTTGTCGTTGATACCAATATCTGGGTCAGTTATTTGCTTAAACCCAGTGCGCCGTTTTCCTCTTTAATAAAAAACATCCTGGACAATCACGTCGTTGTGTATTCCCGCGCTTCATTGCATGAGCTTGCCGAAGTATTGTCGCGCGATAAATTCAGCCCCTACCTTGACAAGGAAGACATTCGCCAGTTTCTCAACGCCTTTGCCGAGAAAGGCGAAGCGATTGTTGTGACGACCACGATCCATGCCTGTCGCGATCCCAAGGATAATATGATGCTTGCTTTGGCTAAGGACGGATGCGCGGATATGATTATTACAGGCGACAAAGACCTTCTAACCTTGCATCCGTTTGAAGGCATCCCTATCTATAATCCAGCAGATGTACTAACTTTTCTGAGTTGAAACCGAATTCCTATGACCTACACCCCCCGCGAAATCGTTGCCGAGCTTGACCGCTTCATCGTCGGTCAGGAGGATGCCAAGAAAGCTGTCGCCATCGCGCTGCGCAACCGCTGGCGCAGGCAACAGGTGGAAGAACCGCTGCGCGAGGAGATCGTGCCCAAAAACATTTTAATGATTGGGCCAACCGGTTGCGGCAAGACCGAAATCGCCCGCCGCCTGGCGCGTCTCGCCGAAGCGCCCTTCCTGAAGGTCGAGGCTACGAAATTCACCGAAGTGGGGTATGTGGGGCGCGACGTGGAATCCATCATCCGCGACCTGCTCGAGATTGCCCTCACCATGACCCGCGAGAAGCAATATAAGGATGTGGAGGAAAAGGCGAAGAGCCACGCCGAGAACCGCGTGCTGGACGCGCTGGTGGGTGCTGCGGCGGGTGAAGAGACGCGCCGCAAGTTCCGCGAGAAACTCCGTGCAGGCGAGCTCGACGATAAAGAAATCGAAATCGAGGTGGAGGATAATGGCGGCGGCGGCGTTTCCAGCTTCGATATTCCGGGAATGCCCGGCTCCTCCATGGGGGTCATCAATATTTCCGACATGCTGGGCAAGGCGCTGGGCGGGCGCACCAAAACCAAGCGCATGAAAGTGGCCGACAGTTACGAGGTGCTGATGAACGAGGAATCCGAGAAGCTGGTGGATTCCGAACGCCTGACCCAGGAGGCGATTAAAGCGGTGGAAAACCACGGCATCGTCTTCATCGACGAAATCGACAAAGTCTCGGCGCGCTCCGAGATGAAAGGCGGCGAAGTCAGCCGCGAAGGCGTGCAGCGTGACCTGCTGCCGCTGCTGGAAGGCTCCGTCGTGCCCACCAAGCACGGGCCGGTGAAGACCGACCATATTCTCTTCATCGCTTCGGGCGCGTTCCATATGGCCAAGCCCTCCGACCTGCTGCCGGAGCTTCAGGGCCGACTGCCGATCCGCGTCGAACTGAATCCGCTCACCGAGGACGACATGTACCGCATCCTCACCGAGCCGGAAACCAGCCTCACCCGCCAATATTCCGCGCTGATGAAGACCGACGGCGCGAGCGTGGATTTCGCCGAGGACGGCATCCGCGAACTGGCGCGACTGGCCACCAAATTCAACCGAGAAGTAGAGAATATAGGCGCACGCCGTCTGCATACGCTGATGGAAAAACTGATGGAGGAAGTGAGCTTCGACGCACCGGATCATCCCGGCATGAGCGTCAACGTCGACACGGCTTATGTGCAGGAGAAAATCGGCGACGCGGCGAAGAACACCGACCTGTCGAAGTTTATTTTGTAAAAAGCAACCTATTTTGCTTGAGTTATTGCACTCTGGCAAATGTCATTTTATATATCATTCTATATGACTCTCTGCCGCACTCTTCCTGGCAGATTTTTCTATGCTAAATTCTTAGTCAAAGGTTTGCTGTGACGAAAAGAAAGACATTTCCCAATCTATCTAACCCACCTGCTATCGAAGCCGTTCTGGATATTACCACCAATGAAATAACGGATACCAAGAAGCTTGATTACAAAAATAAGGGGTTCAAAAAGAAGTTTCCTTGTAAGGAACAGATAATGTTATTTGAAAGCTCCTTTCAGGAAGCAAAGGAGCGAATGCAAATCATTAATAAGAATCGCCACCTTGGTTTTGCCTATAAAAGCGGTGACGAAAAAGAAATTTCCCAATTCAGATTAAATGGCTTCTCCTACAGCCGTCTATCTCCCTATTTAGGGTGGGAAGCCTTTGTTGAAAAAGCATTGGAAAATTGGGAAACATATTGCAGCATCCGAAAAACACTGGAAATAAAAAGGATTGGGCTTCGATTTATTAATATAATTCAGGTTCCATGCGGACATCCTGTTATGTCAGAATATTTTAATGTTGGGATTACTTCAGAAACCGAGCTGGGAAAGATAAAACAGTATAAATATCAGTATATCCGTGACTTTGACGACGATCTGATCGCTATAGTAAATTTTGGCCAAACAGAAATCTTGGATAATGAAATGAGTTTCGTATTTGATATTGATGTCATAAAACAATCTTCTGCTACGCTTCTTGAAGCAAACAATGTTTCAGAGCATCTTAGAACTATGCGTCAGGCTAAAAATACGATATTCTTTGGAAACCTTACTGAAAAAGCCTTGCAACCTTACAAATAATGACGGCCATCTCACACACAGCATCCAATCTTAGCTCTAGAGCAAGCGGAAAAGCGGTGCTTTCACTTGATGACTACCGTCAGTCTCATTCCATTTTAGTTAATTGGAGACGACGTAAAGAAGATGAGTTGGCAGCACTTGAACGTAGCTGCATGGAAGATAGCTGCGACTTCAATGAACTTTCTGCCCTTCGCGCCAAGGGGTTTATTGCAGCCCTTCCCTTTGATATTGAAGCACCATCGCTTAGTGTAGAGGAAAATGGGAATGTGCTCGTCGAATGGTATAGAAAACCGTCCGGGGGAAAACCTACAATATTTTCAGTTGTCTTAGGAAAAGAAAATTACATTTTTTCTTTATTTCTTGAAGGTGTCGCCGATGTACACGGGGCACTAAGTTATACTGACGGATCGCTGGAAATGATTCGTGACAAAATCAAGAAACATTTCGGCATTGTATCCTATGCACGATCTAAAGCCTAACAGCTTGCTTTCGCGCTTTCTTCTGCGCAGGCATAGAAAGCATATAAATTTTGAGCGGAAAGCAATAAAATCATCCTTGTTTACGGAAAAGCATCCTAAAGGTTTTTCCGTATTTTGTATTGATTCTCTAAAAGAAGCACGAGTTTGCGCGATTGCACAACGATATGTGGCAACCAATCCCGATGACCCTCTAGTTGCTAGCTGTACCCTAGAAACAGAATATTATGAAAAAGCAGAGCTTAAAATTGATAAAAGCACACCACCTCAAAGACACTACAATATACATGGTATGCCCGTAGGCAGCGACATGGAAGAAGCTCGGAAACTATCTTTGAGACAAATGCTAGTAGCTAACTCAAAATTGGTTCTGCTTGATCGCTAAAACTTGCTACCCTTTCTCCTGCAATTTCTCGATCTCATCTCTAATCCGCGCCGCTTCTTCAAACTCCAGATCGGCGGCGAGTTTCAACATCTTGTCGCGCAGATGGGCCAGATGCGCTTCCAGATTGCCGCCTGCTTTATACGCGGGAGCCTCTTTCTCCGCCGCGCGCAACTGCACGCCCAGATGATCCTGCGCGTAAGGGTTATGTTCGTCCTGCATCGCCTGCGCGATGGCGCGGCGGGTGGATTGCGGGGTGATGCCGTGCTTCTCGTTATATTCCTGCTGGATGGTTCGTCTCCGGTCGGTCTCCTCCAGCGCCGCCTTCATGGAGTCGGTCATTTTGTCGGCATATAAAATCACCTTGCCGTCCACATTGCGCGCCGCACGGCCGATGGTCTGGATCAGCGAGGTCTTGGAGCGCAGGAAGCCCTCCTTGTCGGCGTCTAAAATCGCCACCAGCCCGCATTCGGGAATGTCCAGCCCTTCGCGCAGCAAATTCACGCCCACCAGCACATCGAACGCGCCCAGTCGCAGGTCGCGGATGATGTCGATGCGCTCCAGCGTGTCCACATCCGAATGCAAATAGCGCACGCGCACGCCGTGTTCGTCGAGATATTCCGTGAGCTGTTCGGCCATCTTTTTGGTCAGCGTCGTCACCAGCACGCGGTTGCCTGCTTTGGCCTGCGCACGCGCCTCATGCATGAGATCGTCCACCTGCGTCTCTACCGGGCGTATGATGCACTGTGGGTCAACAAGTCCCGTGGGGCGGATGATCTGTTCGGCATACACGCCCTTCGTCCAGCCCAGCTCGATCTGTCCCGGTGTTGCCGAAACAAAGACGGTCTGCGGACGCCTTGCATCCCATTCCTCGAATTTCAGCGGACGATTGTCGAGCGCGGAAGGCAGGCGGAAGCCGAACTCCACCAGCGTCTCCTTGCGTGCGCGGTCGCCGTTATACATGCCGCGCACCTGCGGCACGGTGACGTGGCTTTCGTCCACGAACAGCAGCGCGTTCTTGGGCAAATACTGAAACAGCGTCGGCGGCGGCTCGCCCGGAGCCGTGCCCGCCAGGTAGCGCGAATAATTCTCGATGCCCTTGCACGCACCCGTCTCGGTCATCATCTCCAGGTCGAAGCTCGTGCGCTGCTCCAGCCGCTGCGCCTCCAGCAGCTTGTCGTGGGCGCGCAGAAACTCGAGCCGCTCCTTCAGCTCTTCCTTGATGGATTTGATGGCCTTCTCGATGGTCGGGCGAGCCGTGACGTAGTGGCTGTTGGCAAAGACGGTGACTTTCTCCATCTTCCCGTGCGACTCGCCCGTTAGCGGATCGAAGGCCGAAATTTCCTCCAGCTCGTCGCCGAAGAAAGACAAACGCCACGCCCTGTCTTCCAGGTGGGCAGGGAAAATATCGAGCGTATCGCCGCGCACGCGAAATGTGCCGCGATGAAAATCAATATCGTTGCGCTGATACTGCAATTCCACCAATTGCCGGGTGAGCGCCTGCATATCCATCTGCATTCCCGCCTGCAGCTCGATTACCATGGAGGAATAGGCTTCCACCGAGCCGATGCCGTAAATGCAGGAGACGGATGCGATGACGATGACGTCGCGGCGCTCTAGCAAGGCGCGTGTGGCCGAGTGGCGCATCCGGTCGATCTGCTCGTTGATGGAGGAGTCTTTTTCTATGAACGTATCGGTCTTGGGGACATACGCTTCCGGCTGGTAGTAATCGTAATACGAGACGAAATACTCCACCGCATTATGCGGAAAAAAGCTCTTCATCTCGTGATAAAGCTGCGCGGCGAGCGTCTTGTTATGCGCCATCACCATCGCCGGGCGCTGAGTCTGGGCAATCAACTGCGCCATGGTGAAGGTCTTGCCCGACCCGGTGACGCCCAGCAAAACCTGATCTTTCTCGCCTGCACGCAGGCCGCCCAGTAGCGTCTCGATCGCCTGCGGCTGGTCGCCTGCGGGGGCATAGTCGGAAACCAGCGTAAAGCCTGATGCACCCGACATGGGCAAAACCCCTGTCATTTCCTTATTGCCGGCTTTGGTTCTGCGGCGAAGGTTTCTGGGTTTCCTGCTGGCTTTGTTTGTCTACGCCTCCGAATATTCCACCCATTTCATGAACCCTGACAAAGGGCGGCCCCAGAATGATAATCAGCAGGGCGGGCAGCAAAAGGCAAATCAGAGGAATGGTCATAATAACAGGCAGCCGTCCTGCTTTTTGTTCCGCCAGACTCAGCCGCGTCTGGCGATAATCTTCGGAAAGCACGCGCAAGGTATCGGTCAGGCTGGTGCCGAATTTCTCGGTCTGGATCAGCGCCGCCACCAGCGAACGGAAAGGCACCAGATCGGTGCGCTCAGCCAGATTCTGCAAGGCAACGCTGCGATCATTGAGCAACGCCAGCTCCAGACGGGTGCGATTCAGTTCTTTTGTCATTTCAGGATGCGCCCGCCCCAACTCCCTGCACACACGCGCCAGGGCGGCATCCAGCGCCAAGCCCGATTCCACGCAGACCACCAGCAGATCCAGCGTGTCAGGAAACGACCGCACGAGGATCTTCTTCCGCTTCTGCTCCTGATTCTTCACATAGGTTTTAGGCCCCATTATCCCCAGAAAAAGAAGGAGAACGGCCATCAGGTAATTAAGCGTTCCCCCTTCTTCCTGCCCCAGTGCCGCGAAAAGAAAAAGCCCGGCGAAAATGACCAGTATCCAGCGAATAACGTAATTGAAGAAGAGGTAATATATGGGCGCATTGACCGTGGACATCCCGGCATGTTGAAGCAGGGGGCGCACCTCTTCCGCACGCGCATCCGTCTTGACCCCCATGCCGCGCAATACCCCCTCCAGCATCGCTGCCGTGGGGGTTTTCTCGTCTTCCATTCCCACCAGCTCTTCCTGGCCGTAGGAGGTGTTTCCTACGGCGATTTTTTCTTCAAGCTGCTGGAGTTTCTCTTTGCGGCTGAATAAGGAGTCCACCGCCATATAAAGCGTAAATATAGCGATGAAAACCAGTCCTGCCAGTAAATACGCGGTGTCAAAACCTTCCATAACACGATGCCTTTTAAATATCTATATCGAGCATCTGGCGAATAATCCAGAATGTAAGCCCAAGTAGTCCGAGAACGGTAAATAACAACATATTTCCAAGAGACGTATCAAAGAGCGGATTCAGATGATCAGGCGTTACAAAATGCAGCACCACGGCCAGAAAAACAGGAAGTGACCCCAACACCCAGCCCGTCGCTCTTCCCTCGGACGTCAGTGCCTTGATTTTCTGGCGAAGCTGTTTGCGTTTTCGGATGATCGCGGACAAATTGCCGATAACTTCCGCAAGGTTACCCCCCGTTTCCTGCTGAACATTCAGCACTACCACGAAAAAGTTGATGTCCGGCTCATCCACCCGCTCGGCCAGGCGGCTTAACGCCTCATCCAGCGAGCGTCCCAGCGCCACCTCGTCGGCAACCTGTTTAAATTCCGTACTGACGGGCGGCTCCATATTCTCCGCTACCATCTGGATGGCGGTATTGAGCGGAAAACCCGAACGCACGCTGCGCACGATCATATCCAGCACATCCGGGAACATATCGATAAATTGATCGTTACGTTTCTGAACCCGGCGCTCAAGATATTTCAGGGGGAGAAAGTACGCGCCCAGAATGGCCAATATATATCCCAAAACCCCCAGGTCAGAGGATTTTGCAACGAGAAGAAGCGTCACCAGAAGACCCAGCATACAGAGCATGAACTTGCCCGCTTTCGGCCCATATCCGGCTTTCAGTATATAGGATGCCAGCCCATAGCCGCCCGGCATTTTCATCATCGCCCGCAGGATAGCGGAATCATCAAAGTCACTACGGAAGACGGATTCCGTTTCCGATTCGCTTTGGATATGCTGCGTGTCTTCCATAAGCTGGCGCAGCGCATGTTTCGTGTGTTCGGTATCGCCAGCTCCCATCATTTTGGGAAGCACCACCATCAACAGGCCAAATATCCCGAAGAACACGACAAGTGCTATAATGACGGACTCCAGCATGAGCTTATCCCTTTCTCATCATATGCCCAGGCATTTTCTGATTTCCTGATCCATATTAAAATATTCTGCCTGCGCCATAAATCTGGGACGATACGGATTGGCTACAAAATCCCCTGCCAGCCGACCGTCCTGTCCCATTCCTTTATGTTTATACTCAAAAAGCGTCTGACTGATAATAATATCGCCTTCCTGCCCCACAATTTCTTCAATTTTTGTCACACGGCGTGCGCCATCGCGCATCCGTTGCAATTGTACAATAAGATGAATGGCGCTGGCAATCTGGTAGCGCAGGGAAGAAGCCGTCACATTGACGCCCGACATCCCCACCAGATTCTCAATCCGAGCCAGGCAATCCCGCGGAGTGTTGGCATGGATCGTCGCCATGGAACCGTCATGACCCGTATTCATGGCAGAAAGCACATCGATCACTTCATCGCCCCGTATCTCCCCCAGGATAATACGATCCGGACGCATCCTCAGTGCGTTCTTCACCAGCTGCCGCTGCGTCACTTCCCCGGTGCCCTCGGTGGAAGGGGGGCGGGTTTCCAGACGCAGCACATGCGGTTGATGCATCTGGATTTCCGCCGCATCCTCAATGGTAATGACCCGCTCTCCCGCATCAATATGGCCGGACAACGCATTCAATAACGTCGTTTTCCCTGATCCCGTGCCCCCGGAGACAATGATATTAAGCCGTATTTTGGAACAAATCTCCAGAAACCGGCACATGGCCGGGCTCATCGAATTATATTCCACATATTCCGACAACGGCATTTTGTTCTTTTTGAACTTCCGGATGGAAACCAGGGAGCCATCCAGCGCCAGGGGAGGAATAATGGCGTTAAAGCGGGAGCCGTCTTCCAGACGCGCATCGCACATCGGGCTGCTTTCATCAATCCGGCGCCCTACCCGCGACACAATACGCTGAATAATACCCCGCAAATGTTTCTCATTCAGAAAACTAATGTCGGTAAGGTAAATTTTTCCGCTCTTTTCCACATAAATGCGCTGAGCGGTGTTAATCATGATATCCGACACCTCATTGTCGGAAAGCAGCGGCTCAATTGGCCCCAGCCCCAGTATTTCATCCAACGCCTGCTGTTTAAGCAACTCCAGCTGCGCCCCCGTCAGCGGCGCGGCAATTTCCGTGATGCAACGGCTCGCCGCTTCGCTCACCCGATCCTTACGCCGTTCGCGTGTAAGTTTCTGCAAGCTGGCGAAATCAACGGACGTTACCAGCTTCTCAATCAATGCAATTTTGGCTTCGCGGTACGCCGGTGTCTCCAGATTAGGATCCGTGTACGCCAGCGTTTCCTCCTGGCGTCTGGCAAAATCCGCGGCCACCTGATGCACATGTTCGGAAATCTCGTGAGCGTGCTCCGAGGACACCACCTGCCCACCATGCGAATGTTCCGGCTGGATAATGGCAGGCAACTGATCGGCCTCGCCCGCCTGCTCCCCCGATTGTCGGGTATAATCAGGCGATGCGCCACCAGATGTGCTTTTTTTTCCAAACATGTCAAAAATACCTAGGTTAAACGCTTGATGTCATGTTGAGAAGCATAGATATTTGCCGGGGTCTTGAAAGCGGGTCCTTTATGGGAGGAGCGCAATTTATCGGAAATGGAGTCTGCCAGTAACTCCATCTGGTTGGTAAGGCTGGTGCGGCCAAGCTCGATAATCGTACAGGCTTTGTTTTCTGCCTTAACCACCGTTTTAATGTCATTGGATATATAAAAATTGATAGGATGCGAGGTTACGCGCTCAAAGTCCCGTGCATGTACGGCTTCTTTGAATTTTGACCCGCTACGGTTAATGACCACGGAGATGGTTTCAGGTCGTATTCCCAGCTTCACGCATTCATTCAGGAGCCGTGAGCAATGCGTCACGGACTTAAGCCATAACTGGGCGGTAAGCACCACATGGTGCGAGCTGGTGAGCGCGGAAGTCACCCAATTGCTCCACGCATGGGGGAGATCAAGTACAATATAATGATATTTCTCCTGTAGCGCCTGCAATAAATCTCGAATGGTCTCGGGGCGCACCGGCGGCATATAATGCAGGGCGGAAGGCGCGGCGATCACATCCAGATTGTTGCCATAGGATACCGCCATACGTTCAATCAACGTCCGGTCAATGCCGCGATCCGGATGATCGAAAATCTCGCGGATGCCATACTGGCCAGCGAGATCCAGGTTCTTGGCAATCATGCCGAACTGATAATCAAGATCCACTAACACCGTGGGTTTTTTCTGGCGCGTGGCAAGGCAATAGGCAGAATTGAGCGCGATGGTGCTTGAGCCATCGCCTGCGGCGGCACCAATGAAACTAATGATGGGTGCATCGGAAAACCCTGCATCCGCCACGGATTTGATCAATACATTGCGTATGGACTCTATCTCTACGGGTTTGGGGAAATACTCCAGCACACCTTTATCCAGCAAGGCGCGGTAAAGGCCGATATCGTTGGTGACGCCGATCACCACCACGCGGGCATTGATCTCGCAAAATTCCGCCAGCTTATCGAGTTCGGGCAGCACATCCTGCCCGCGGTCGTGAATATCGATAATAATAAACTGCGGGGAATATCCTGTGCTGGATAGAATCTGCGCCGCCTGAAGAGGGGTGCCCACCACGATATTGGCAAAAGAATAACCTAAAGATGCCGCTGCCTGATTATATATCTCCCGATCCGAGTCATTGGCAATAATTGCTAGAACGGGACTTTGTTGATCCATGAATAATAGGCCTTCATCGCACGAAATTCTTAGTCGGTTTTAAGGTCTTCCACCTTAACATTCTGCTCAGAAGAAGATTCCTGCGTGGGGTTGAGATAAAGACTCTGATAGACTTTCTCACCACGCTCAGAGTCCAGATAATCCAGCAATGCAGGATTTATGAATTGGCGTTTATCACTGACCATACGCACCATATTAGATGCGGTAGAGCATCCGTAGGTGGGATGACTCATATTATACGGATTAATATGGTTATCAATATAGCGGTTCTCGCAATCCCGAGCCAATACCCGCTCATAGATCAGATGCACGGTGTTTTCTGCGGAAGGAGCTACGCGATAATCAATGCCGTAAACACCCAATACTTCCTGAGTTGCCGTACACAGAGGATCCCCCTCCATACAAAGCAGTTCTGCACGGGTAGGCTGATCTTTATCCACCCACTCCACCACTTCCTGTACTGAGCTGTCAGAGGAAAGCTGCACGCTTACCACCTCGGAAGAAGCATCCAGCAGTGACTCAGGGTCGCCCCGATTAAAATATGCTTCTCGCGGAATTTCATTGCACGCAGAAAGAAGAAGTAATAGCGGCAGGAATTTGCAATATTTTTTCATAACTAATCCACCATGAATCCAATGGGACCCTCTAAGCTGGGCGTTTGGGAAATACGCTCGGCATCATCAGAGAGAGACCCCAGCGCGCCGTAAAAAAACGATTCCATTACACTTGCAGGCTTGAACTCATCCGTAGGCAGCTTCACATCGCCGGAAAGCATCGGATCCACCAGATAAGGCGTAATGGCAAGAACCAATTCCGTTTCTTCCCGCTGATAGGCCGTGCTGCGGAACAAGGCGCTCAGCACAGGAATCTCTCCGGCTCCAGGCAGTTGCTCAATGCTGGACTGCATTTTATCCAGTATCAATCCCCCGATCATGAAGCTTTCTCCCGGCGCAAGCTCCACAGTGGTTTTTGCGCGGCGGGTGGAGATTGCCGGAATCTGGATGCTATTGATAACAATCGCCCCCTCCGTACTAATCTCAGAAACCTCCGGCTCCACCTGAACCCGAACCCTGTTTTCATTAAGCACCACCGGCATAAAGTTTACGGAAACGCCGAACGGCTTAAACTCGATGCTGATTTGCCTGTCCTGCGCCTGAACGGGAATAGGAAACTCACCGCCCGCCAGGAACTGCGCCTTTTCGCCAGACATCGCCACCAGATTAGGCTCGGCCAGCACTTTAAACAACCCATCTTTCTCCAGCGCATCAAGCATCCCGGAAACACCATTGCCATGATTATTCAAATAAGTGCCCCCCACCAGAGCACGCGGAACCTCATCACCACTGGTGGGAAAACTGTAGCTGCCAAAATTGCCAGACAACCCACCGGCAAGACTCACCGCATTCGTCCCCGCTCCCGTAGCGATACCAAACAAGGAGTTGGCACCGCTTTTAATCATCTGCAGATTCACACCCAGATTCTTTAAGGCGGTACGACGCATCTCACCCACACGCACCCGCAACATTACCTGCTGGCCGCTGGTTACCGTCATCAGGTTGATGACCTTCGGCTGAAATCCGGTAGACAGCCCGCCCGTGGCCTGAGCCATGGCCGTATTGTTTGCAATGGTAGCGGCTGAGTACGCAGGCTCCACATATTCATTTACAATTTTCAGCGCCTTATCTGCTGCCGAAATACTTGTCACCTGCCCTGTCAGCGCAAGATTGGTATTCACCATCTCCACCCCAATCGCCTCATAGGGCAAAAACTCTTTCAGCGATTTGCGAATCGCAGGCAGATCATACCCCACCACCACCTCAATGGCACGGATCAGCTTGCTGTTGGGGTCGAAAACACGCACGGTGGTGATGCCGATGCTCTTGCCAATAATAGAGACTTTGTTTTTTCCGTGAACATAAATGTCGGCCACATTAGGATCGGCAACGATCACCTCTCCCATTTCCACGGGAACCTCTATCAATTCTGAACGGCTCACCGGCACCACGATATCCGCTGCGGCAAATGCCCCAACCGGCGACGCAAGAACACCCATCAGGAATACCCACAAAAAACCCTGAAATATTTTTTGCATATTACTTTTCCGAAGAATTTTCATTGTTTTACTGGGCCCCTTGCTCGAGTTCTTCCGGAGCCATCTCTTTATGGTCACGCGCCACCTCAACTTCCGTCATTTGCACGCCACGAATGACCACAACGGAAGATTTGTGCCCGGGCGCACCCCCCGCTTCTGAATCCTTACCATAGGCTCCGGCCAACGAAAGATCCGACACCCGCGTCATCACCGGCACCTCTTCTCCGCCTTCGTTTAAGCCCCGTAGCGCCAACGAAAGATAACCCGTCTCCTGCCCCAGACGCAACCGCTGCGCATCCTTCAGGGGCACTTCCAGGCTAATACTGGACGGCAACTCTTTCTGTTCCGGACTAGCACCGCTAGCCCACTGATTAACGGCCAGCACTTTAATATTTGTAAGGAGAGTCTCTGTCACACTCTCCTTAGGATCCCCTGCCTCATCATCCGCATCTTCCTTAGGGATTGAATGCGTCACCAGCACATCCACGCGGTCACCCGGATACACAAACCCGGCCACCCCGGCAATGGCGTCCGAAGCCACCGTCACCACCCGCATTCCGGGCGTAAGATTCGCCGCCAGAAAGCTCGGGTCGTTGGGATTGGAAAGCCGATTCATCACAATAGGCTCACCCTGCTGGAAAGAGGAACGTGCCACCATCTTCACCACGCTCTGCGTTGCATCGGGACTCGTAATGAACCCTTCCAGTACCAGATGCTTTGGCCAGGGCTGAGAATCCAGCATTTCCGCCTCAACAACCTCTCCAATCGCAATTGGCCGCGCCGCAATAAGCACATTAACCGTCTCAAAATCCTGTCCGGAGGCCGCCACTACCACAGGCTGGGTGGACGGCTCGTTGGCACTGAATAATTTGAAAGCCACAATCCCGGCTCCTAAGGCAAGCACCAACGCAATGATAAGACCAACAAGACGCATAAGACCTGCACCATCCCCTGTTGCGCCCCGAGTCCATCCTCGAAGGCGTTGCTTTATTGTAACCCACCTTCAGAGTGGGAACTATATATAGATACTTAGCGAAAAAGAGATTTTTGAGTCAAGTGAATATATAAGCAGAATTAGATTAATCAGCCTTTGTAGAGACCGAGTGATAAAATTGTCCGTACTGAGACGCGCTTCTTCTCGCTCCCTTCGCGGCAGCGAAGCACTTTTCCCCAAGGTTTTCATTGCTGTTTCTGCTTTGCCGTGCCATAACAGCACCCGGTCGCTTTTGTTCTTTTATTCTTGGTCTCTTAATGCACATATCATTTCATGCAGCACGATAGCATTGTTATTTTAGATCTTGGTTCCCAGGTTACCCAGCTTATCGCCCGACGCATCCGCGAGCAGGGCGTATATTGCGAGATCCTTCCCTATACTACCGACATACGTCGCCTTCAGAGCAAAAACCTCAAAGGGATTATTCTCTCAGGGGGGCCCGCCTCTGTCCATGAGCAGGGCGCGCCCCAGATCGACCCGGCGATTTTTGAACTGGGCTTGCCCATCCTTGGCATCTGTTACGGCCAGCAGCTGATGTGCCAGCTTCTGGGGGGGCGGGTGGCGCCTGCGGGCGAACGTGAGTTTGGCCGCGCCTTTGTGCATGTGACCCAGGCTTCGCCTTTATTCTCAAATGTATGGGCCGCCAGTTCCCAGCATCAGGTCTGGATGAGCCATGGCGACCGTGTGGACGCTATTCCCGCGGGCTTTTCCGTGCTGGCAACCACGCCTTCCGCTCCGTTTGCCGCTATCGGAGATGAAACCCGCCGCTTTTATGGCGTGCAGTTTCACCCGGAAGTGGCGCACACGCCGGAAGGCGGGGCGCTGCTGCGCAATTTCACCCATCAGATCTGCGGGTGTCGCGGAGACTGGAACATGGCCTCCTTTCTGGAAGAGGCCATTGAGGCCATCCGGCGAAAGGTCGGGAGCAAGCGCGTGATTTGCGCCGCCAGCGGAGGGGTGGATTCCTCGGTCGTGGCCGCCTTGCTTCATCGAGCCATTGGCGACCAGCTCACCTGTATTTTTGTGGATACAGGAGTCCTGCGACTGGATGAGGGAGCGCAGGTGCGCGACATGTTCACCCGTAATTTTCAGATACCGCTGGTCTATGTAGACGCGAGCAAGCTTTTTCTCAACCGTCTGGATGGGGTAAGCAACCCGGAACGCAAACGCAAAATTATCGGGGAGACGTTTATCGAGGTCTTCGAGATCGAGGCAGAAAAAGCGGGGCAGGCGGATTTCCTGGCGCAGGGCACGCTGTATCCCGATGTGATTGAATCCGTATCCGTTCATGGCGGCCCCAGTGCGACGATTAAATCGCACCATAATGTCGGGGGGTTGCCGGAAACCATGAAGCTCGACCTGATCGAACCCTTGCGTGAACTCTTCAAGGATGAGGTGCGCGCTCTGGGCGTAGAGCTGGGGATGTCGCATGAAATGGTAGGGCGTCACCCGTTCCCCGGCCCCGGGCTGGCCATCCGAATTCCGGGAGAAATCTCCGTGGAGAAGCTTGAAATTCTGCGTAAAGCGGATGCGATTTATATCGAGGAAATACGGCGGGCGGGTCTGTATGATACGATCTGGCAGGCATTCGCCGTACTATTGCCGGTAAAAACCGTGGGCGTAATGGGTGACGCCCGCACCTATGAAAACGTATGCGCGCTGCGTGCCGTGACCTCCACCGATGGCATGACCGCTGACTATTTCCCCTTTGACCATACGTTTCTTGGGCGGGCGGCAAGCCGCATTATCAACGAGGTGCGCGGCATTAATCGCGTCGTCTACGATATCACCAGCAAGCCGCCCGGAACGATTGAATGGGAATAAGAGTGACGATAAAAAGAAAGAAAAGATGCCGTGGGGCGCACACCCCTTGCGCGGAAGGATACGCAGAGAGGAAATATGGCGGATCATTTAATAGATGAAGTCGACGAAGCTTTGCGACGGGAGCGGCTGGAAACCTTCTGGAAGCGGTTTGGCCAGTATGTCATTACCGGCAGCGTGGGAATCCTGCTGCTGACCGTCGGTGCAGTGCTTTGGCAAAACCGGCAGGAATCGCGGCATGAAGACTGGACGTCCTCTATGGTTAAGGCGCAGACATTTTTCAACAAAAGAGAATATGAAAAATCCCAGGAACCCCTCCAGCACGCTGCAGCGGTTGCGGAAGGCGACCTGGAGACCCTGACCCGGCTATGGCAGGCGCAGGTGGCGCTGAAAGAAAAGCAGCGCCAGCGCGCTTCAACATGGCTGGATGAAGCCTCCGGCCATACGGTTTATCAGGAATACGCCCTGCTGCTTCAGCAGGCGGCAACAGGCGAAACCGCCAAGGAAACCCCGGAGGTGTTTCATTTCACCGCGCAGGAAGAAGAAGCCATGCGCCATCTGGAAGAAGGCCGGGTTGATCAGGCGCAGGCGATATTAAAAACTCTTGCGGAGGATGCGATGACGCCGCAAACTATGCGCGAGCGTGCAAAACTGGTCTTGGGCAACCTCAAGGAGCCTTCCTCTCATGCCACCGACAACACGAAGTAACGCCATGCGTTATGTCCTCTGCTCCTGCATGTTTCTTTTCCTGCTGGCGAGTACCGCCTGCGACGTCTTCGATAAAAAAGAGGATAAGCTGCCCGGTGAGCGCATTACCATCTTAAGTGATATAGGGAAACTGTCCCCCAGCACCTCGCTGGACGGCGTTGCCGTGGAACTCCCGGATCCCACCGCTCCCGCCAGTTGGCCGCAAGCGGGCGGCAATATTCGCCATTATACCGGCCATATCCTGCTTCCGGGCAATCTTTCGGGTGAGTTTACCACGGATGCGGGGGAAGGCGCTGACTGGCCTTCATCGCTGATCGCCGCCCCGATTGCCTCCGAGAATATGGTGTTTTCCATGGATGCGTCTGGCACCGTCGCCGCCCGCAGTCTCAAAAGCCCCTCTACGCTGGTATGGCAGGCTCCCCTGGGGAACGACGAGACGGATGCTATCGGCGGCGGGCTGGCGTATGAATCCGACCGGGTGTTTGTCACGCAGGCTTCCGGCAAAGTCGTGGGGCTGGACGCCAACACCGGCAAAACCTTATGGACTCGCAGCCTGAAAACCCCTCTGCGTTCCGCGCCCGCCACGGTACCCGGCATGGTGCTGGTCATTACGGTAGACAGCCAGCTTTTTGCCCTTGAAGCGGCGACGGGAGAAATTGTGTGGCGGCACCGGGGCATTCAGGAAACGGCCAGCTTGCTGGGCACCGTCATTCCCGCCGCCGATAGCGGACGGGTCGTGGTGGCTTATTCTTCCGGCGAAATCTACGCTCTCTCCCTGCACGACGGAGAAGTGCTTTGGACAGATGTACTGATTCTTCCCCGCCGCACGACGGCGCTGGGAAGTTTCACGGGAGTCGGGGGCAATCCGGTGATTGCGGGCAACATCGTCTACACGGTCAGCCTGAACGGTTTGCTGGCCGCAAACGACCTCACTTCCGGCCTGCGTATCTGGGAACAACCCGTGGCCTCGCATTCCACGCCGTGGGTGTCGGGCGATTTCCTTTTTATCGTCACCACCTCGCGGCAGATCCTCTGCATTTACCGAAGCGATGGCCGCATTAAATGGGTCAGCGATCTGCCTCCCGGGGAGGAGGCGGAAACGCTAAGCGGCCCCTATATTATCAACAAGCTCGTGGTGGTGCCCGCCTCCAGCGGCAAATACTACGCGCTCAATCCTTTTACGGGAGAGCTGCAGGGAACGCGGGATTTCGTTTCCGGTGCGCTGTCGCCTGCGGCATTTGCGGGGGGCATGATGTGGATCGCAGATCAAAATGCCACTCTCCATGCTTTTCAGTAAGGATGGAAGATGCGTCGCGTGGTGATATTAGGCCGCCCCAATGTGGGGAAATCTACCCTGTTCAATCGTCTGGCGGGTCGCAGGCTGGCCATCGTACATGACCAGCCGGGGGTGACACGCGACCGCAAAATCGCCGTCTGCCGTTTAAGCGAAATGGATTTTGAGATTACCGATACGCCCGGACTGGAAGATGCCGCTCCCGGCAGCCTGGCGCAAGCGATGACCGCCCAGGCCATGGCGGCTTTCGAAGGCGCCTCGGTATTGCTGTTTGTGATGGATGCGCGGGCAGGCGTCACGGCGGAAGACCGCCACTTCGCTTCCCTGGCGCGTAAAAGCGGCCTGCCTGTCGTGCTGGCGGCAAACAAGGCCGAATCCCACGCGACCAATGCCGGGGTAAACGATGCCTATGGTTTGGGGTTTGGCGAACCCATCCCGATCTCCGCCGAACACGGGCTGGGGATTCCCGACCTGCTGGATGTCCTTGAGCCGTACCTTGCAGAGGAAAAGGAACCGCAGGAAGCGGTCGGCAAAGAAGGCGGGGAAGAAAAAGACGCTTTTCTCCAGATCGCCATCGTGGGGCGCCCCAACGCAGGAAAATCCACCTTAATGAACCGCCTGCTGGGGGAAGACCGCGTGCTCGCCGGGCCGGAAGCGGGCATTACCCGTGATGCCATCATGGTGGAAAAGGAACTTTACGGGCGCACCGTTAAACTCGTGGATACCGCAGGAATGCGGAAAAAGGCCAAGGTTCAGGAATGCCTCGAACGGCTTTCCGTGGGAGACAGCCTGACCGCCATTCAATATGCGCATGTCGTGATCGTCATGATCGACGCCACCCAGCCCTTAGAGAAACAGGACAACACCATCGCCGCCCTGATCGAACGGGAGGGGCGCGCTTGCGTACTGGCCGTCAATAAATGGGATAAAATCACGGACCGCCCTGAATTATTGCTCAGGGAAATCGGAGAACGGCTGGCGGATGTCGCCCCTAAAATGAAAGGCATTCCGGTGATCCCCATCTCGGCGGCCAAGGGCACGGGGCTGGATAAGCTGATGAAAGCCGCGTTTAAGATGTATGATTTGTGGAATACCCGTATTCCCACCGCGGAGCTGAATCGCTGGCTGGAAGAAGCCACTTCCCGCCATATGCCCCCGCTGGTCAAAGGACGGCGCATTAAACTGCGTTATGTCACCCAGGCCAAAACCCGTCCGCCGACCTTTTATTTTTCCGTCAACACAACCGGCCTGCC
>Ga0209573_1001612_pt1 | contig 33628 bp, 24 predicted proteins | sample TNRBio252014_DNA_FD_185870 | JGI IMG/M metagenome (GOLD analysis project Ga0209573, IMG submission 185870) | Wastewater treatment Type I Accumulibacter community from EBPR Bioreactor in Madison, WI, USA - TNR Reactor_6/25/2014_ DNA (SPAdes)... | ecosystem: Engineered > Bioreactor > EBPR >...
ACCAAAATGGCAACGTGTTCTATGATAAATTAACCTTTATTTACTTGGAAATGCCACATTTTGCCAAAACGGAGGAAGAATTAGAGACGACGTATGACAAGTGGTTATATGTGTTAAAGCACTTGCCCAATCTAACCGAAAGACCAAAGAAATTACAAGAGCGTGTATTTCATAAATTATTTGAAGCCGCCGAAATTGCAAAATTTACTTCCGAAGAAAAGGAACAATACGAGCAAAGCCTAAAATCGTATCGAGACCTGAAAAATGTGATTGATACCGCATTCATCGAAGGAGAAACAAAAGGGAAGATTGAAGGGATAATTGAAGGGAAGATCGAAGAAAAAACATCTAATATCATAAAAGCCTTACAAAGAGGTAAGCTATCTTTGGAAGAAATAGCCGAAGACTTCGATGTAAGTGTTGAATTTGTAAAACAAATCAAACATGACAACCAGCTTTTGTAGTCCAAAGAGGAATAAAACGGAGGAAGAATTGGAGACGACGTATGACAAGTGGTTATATTGAGTCAGCCTTTAACTTGTATCCATTTAACAAGTGTTTTGGGTTAATCAAATCAAGCCTGCCGGTCGCAGACGGGCCTGCCAGTGGCCTTCTTTTGTACGCCCAATAGAAGCCGGCGGCTGAGCCAAGTCGAAGCCCGGCGGATTTTTCTAAGGGCGGCCCTGCCAAGCGAGAATCATGGAGGAACTCACGGGATTGCGTAAATGATGGCTTTACAGGGGTTTGTTCTACTTTTGAATGAATGGCAAAGCCCCGTAGGGGCGACATCTTAGTAGAAATCCATTTCCAAACGCACAACAAAGCCCCGTAGGGGGTGTATGTGCCATTTATTTTAAGAGGTCAGGGCTACGCCCCTTTGTTTTTATTTGTTGCTTGTTCTACGAAGATTATAGGGCTAACGCCCCGTTTTACCAATAGGGGTATTGACTTTTAAGGTTAACAATCATTACCCTGATTATGGAGTCTGGCCTGCACAGGGTTGGCATAGGTGTTTCTTTGTGATGAATTTTATTAACGTTAAACCTCATTCTCTATTGAGCCAGTCTTTAACTTGTAATCATTTTACATGTGTTTGGGGTTAATCAAATCAAGCCTGCCGGTCGCAGACGGGCCTGCCAGTGGCCTTCTTTTTACGGCAATAGAAGCCGGCGGCTGAGCCAAGTCGAAGCCCGGCGGATTTTTCTAAGGGTCGCCATGCCATTATTGAACAACACATTATACTATAAGATAAAGGCGATCTCTATAATATAGATATATAAGAGAGAGACGATCTCAATAGTACAAATAAAACGCGACAATAAGAAATAAAATCCATTGCGAAAACATTTACACCCTCTTTCCTCGTTGGGTGAGAGATGCAATCAGTAGTGTACGGAAGCACAAATACCCCAACGTCAAAACAACGTGTTAGCTTGTGTAACGGTGATCTATCCAAAAATAAAGTAGGCTTTTACAATCAAGGGCTTAGACGACTCATCAGGCGCGGGAATGGGATTGCCTCACGGACGTGTTTCAGCCCACCCACCCAACACACGGTTCTTTCTAAGCCGAGGCCGAATCCACTATGTGGTACGGAACCAAAACGACGTAGGTCTAAATACCAAGTAAAGGCGGACTCAGGCAAACCATGTGCCCGAATTTGATCCAAGAGGAATTGTAAATCGGTAGCACGTTCTCCGCCGCCGATAATTTCACCGTAGCCCTCTGGTGCAAGCACATCTACACCAAGCGCCAAGCGGTCGTCTTCTGGGTCGCGTTTCATATAAAATGCCTTGACTGCCGCCGGATAGCGGTGAACCATAATCGGTGTATCGAAGTGTTTGGTGAGGACGGTTTCGTCACTTCCGCCCAAATCGTTCCCCCACTCGAAGGCCATTGCTGAAGTTTTCCACTTGGGCAAATTCCTTTGGCGCTCCGCACAATCTTCAATTAATTGGTTAATTTCAATTTCGCGGGCATCGAATTTCTTTTTCTCCCACTTTTTGGCCGAGCCATAATTTTTCTTGATCTCGGCAAGTTCTGCACGGAGTGTTTTTTCCTGATCGTAGGCTACTTCCAATTCTCGGTCGAGCATTTCCAAACTTTTGTTGCTTTTAAGCAATTCCACGGCATCGGAATAATGGATGCGCGGGAAGTCGGCATCTGCTTTTTCTAAGAGAGAGAGATCACGCCCAAGTATTTCCAACTCGGACTTGCACTTGGTCATTGCATCCCTCAAAATTCGGCGTAGCAATCCCTCTGCCAAATCCATATCCATTGCCAGGTCGTAGAACGCCATTTCCGGCTCAATCATCCAAAATTCGGTGAGGTGTCGTCGGGTTTTGGATTTTTCGGCACGGAAGGTGGGGCCAAAGGTGTAAATTTTGCCCAAGGCCATCGCCATTGCCTCGCCATACAACTGTCCGGACTGGGTGAGGTAGGCTTTATCCTCAAAATAATCCACTTCAAAGAGGGTTGATGTGCCTTCTACTGCATTTCCGGTAAAGATCGGTGCATCCATTTGCACGAACCCTTGTTCTTGGAAAAAGTGATGGATGGACATGATGATATTGTTCCGGAGGCGCATCGTGGCCCAAGGGCGTTGGCTTCTAAGCCAAAGGTGGCGCTGATCCATCAAGAACTCAATACCATGTTCCTTTGGGGTGATCGGATAGCCTTCGGATTGTTGGATCAGTGTTGCATTTTGCACCACCAATTCGTAGCCCCCAATTTGTCTTTCGTCCTTGCGAACAAGCCCTGTAAGTGATAAAGAACTTTCTTGGGTTGCATTTTCAGCCGCCAACCACGCTTCCGCGCCCACTTCTTGTTCCGCTACCACACACTGCGCCAATCCAGTTCCGTCTCGTAAAATTAGAAAATGCAAACCTTTAGAGGATCGTTTGTTATAGAGCCACCCTTTTAGCGTTACCACATTTCCAACGTGCTGGGCGAAGTCTCGGATGTACACAAAATCTTGTTGCATGAACCTTTTATTTGATCAATATTTGCTAAATCAGTCGTATTAAGATACGCTATTTCCCATTTAGAATCCAGATGGTTTTCCTTATTCTACACCTAAAAGGCGGTTCAATTCCGCTAAACCCACGCCCCCTTCCCGTACCAACCGTATGTTTCCCGCCTCCACCATCACCACCGAGGAAGGTAACTGCGCGGGTAATGGCCCAAAATCTACGGTCAAGTCTGCTTTCGCCAAGAAGTCACTTGGTAATTGACTCAGATCGTGTACGGCTGGGCTTCCAGAAGGGTTTGCGGACGTTGAAAGCAATAATGAACCTGTATTTTTGATCAGTTTTTGACAAAACGGATTCGTCGTTTTACGAATACCAATCAACGGAGATAATGCACGCAAACGTTTGGGCACGCGATCCGTAGGTTTAAATAAAATGGTTAGGGGGAGGTCGGTATCCATCAGGGCTTGATGAACGTGCGTCTGCTCTGCGATCCAAGGCAATGCTCGTTCCCACACATCCGTAAGAACCAACATGGGTTTTTGGGCATCCCGTCCTTTGATTTTTTGCACACGTGCAATCACCTCTTCGTGATGTGCGTCTCCGCCAATACCATAAACGGTTTCTGTGGGGTAGATAAGCACGCCACCATTAGATATGGTTATTGCTGCTTCATTCAGAAATTGCATATTGAAGGTTTAATCTACGTTTTTTTGTTGATGTTCTTTCGTAAATTGCTCTAATGCGATCTTTGCACCTTCGTGGTTGCGGATGCCGAAGAAGCACATTTCCAAATCCGCTTTTCTATGGTCATCTTCTTCGGGGAATCGTTCAAAATACACATCTCCCCATCCGTTTTCGTGTATCTCAACGCGGATTTCGGTCTTAGGATTGGGGTACATATCATCGGTATGGGTGATAAAATGCCCTTTGGCCACCACAACACATCGGCGGTCGGTCACAAAATACCATACCTCTTCATAGGCCATCTCGAACATCCAGACGATGCGCCCAAGAGACCACAGCACCAAACCGATCCCGACCCAATTCTGGAATGTTTGTGACCATTGCCACTTTGGCGGCCAATTTGGATTAAGCCAAAGCAACAAAGCCCAAACCAGCATCAACCATAGCAGGGCCATCAAAAGCGGCCGTCTAAGGTCTAAGAGCATGGCCTCGCGTTGGCTGGTATCCGAAAACCGAATGTTTTCTTGTGGCTCTAAAAACCGATCAAGCGCTTTTTGGACGAAGGGCGGGTAAGCATTTTTTTCCATAAACAAAGAGGCGATCCATACCGAGCCGCCTTCTTTAATGTGTTCTTAGCGGGCTGCTCCCAACAGATAATCCAAGGTATTGAGGTACAGAATCTCATTCGTACTATACATGCCCGTTGCCTTGTCATCAATAAAGGTGCTTACATCGGAGAAAAGCACCACTGCACCGGCAATATTGGAAATGACGCGCGGTTCAAAAATGACCAATGCATCCCCTTGCTGATTGCCTGCAATCCGAAGCGCATTAGAAGGCACGCGGGAAAACCCACTCGACCAATTTTGAGAAAAGCTATTTACAACACCAAATCGGCCATTTGTAATGGCATTGTTCCTCGGCGAGGACACATTGACCACACTCATATCCCGTACAACGCCTCGGCTGCTCATGTTAAATGGCGCCAAAAGGCTTTGATTGGCATCATTAAAATCAATATGATCCGTCATGATAAATACAGATCCGCCATTGGCTACAAAGTTGATCAGGCTTTGGCGTTCGGCGGGAGTAAGCGGTGTCATTTGCTGTTTTTGTCCCCGTAAGACATGTAAAATCAACACCTTAACATTGTCTAAATTTTCAGTCGTAAGCGATTGAAAGGTCACAATGCGTGTTCTCGGAAAGCGAGCAAGGAGCGAGGAACGTGCCTGGCTAAAGGAAGGACTGGTGGCAAAAGACATTCCGCCCGTTCGAATATCGTCGAATGTTCCGACCAAAACGGTTTGTAATGCCGGAGGATTAATCGTGGATGGTGGCGGATTCACGACAGTCGTTCCAGCAGGACTGGTATTCGTTTTCGTCGGCTTTTTGAACAGATTGCAGCCGGCTGTCCCAATCAATAAACCAAGCACGCCAAATACAATAATAAAGTGAGTATTCCTCATAATATGTTTCTGTTTTTGGTGGATAAGGTTGGGGTGGATATCCCCCAAAGCATGAAAGAAAGGAACTTAACTTCCATCCTAATCGCTATCTACAAAATGGAAATATACACTTTGTCCTCCCTAAACTCAATGCTTTGCCGTTGTAGCCTGCCAAGATTGAGTTAAGGGTGTAATCGTGACTTGCTCCAAATCCACTTCAGACAACAAGGACAATTCGCCGTTTTCAAATCGCTGCGGGAAGGACAACAAATTTTCATGAACAACCGATGTCACATTTTCTGGGGCGCGGTAGTTCAAATAGTCTGCAATCCGCACCCCTGAAATTATTTTCGGATTAATAGCCTTTCGGAAACGAGCACCGGATTCGTTTGTGTGATAGAAGTAGGCCAAATAATCCATGGTTCCCCTTTTTTGGTGAAACCAGTAGATATAGCGATCCTGCCAATCTTTTCCGCCGGCCTGTTTGGTAAAACGCACCTCTATTTGATGATACGGTTGCCCTTCCACCTGGGCCGTTCCTAAATACTTTGCTTGCACGGCTTCATCTTTCAGGTTATAAGGCAAAAGGGCGAAATATACAACGGAGTTTAGCGCGGTCTCTATTTGGGCTTTTTCGTCATCGGATAACGTTTGCGGTTTACCATTACGGATACGTGAAACACCCTCATTGGTCAAGTATTCTTCAAACATACCTGTAGAATCTTGGTATTGCCGTTTGTACTGATATTGCCCATCAAACCGCAAAATTTCGAATTGCTTACCTCTAAAATCAAACGTCACCCTTGCCCGATCTAATACTTGAGATCCATGTACCTTTTGTGCCCATATTATGACATTTTTAGCTTGAACAGGCTGTTCTTGCTGGCAACCCGTAAGCATGATCCCGCAAGAATAAATTAATAAGGGCAGTATTTTCAGCCTTTCTTTACGCACTAAATGGTATAGGCTATTCATCCAATTGTCCTAAAAAAAGGTTTTCGTCCACATCGGGATTGATGCTGACCGCATCCCATTGTGTTTCTTGTACGGTTTTATCATTCGCATACAAGGTCATTTTATGTGGGAATTGGAAGTTACCGACTTTTTTCCAATCCCCATAAGTCCAATATCCAGCGGGAGTTAGCGGATTGCCCTGATCTACAAATATAAGGGTAATGGGTCTTCCAGACTCGGCATCCAAGTAGAGTTGAACCACCTCTTTTTCTCCCGGCGGCAAAATCAACACCACATTTACAGCACGATCTTCAACGGTACTAGAGCCTGCATACTCCACTTTTAGGGCTGGATCGCTCGCTTGAGATAGCAAAAAAGGCAATTCGGCCCATTGCAACATACGCATCCGCTTCGCTTCTGTCTTGGATAGCTCAAGCCGAACCTTATTCAAAACATGAAAAGCCTTGTCCCCATTGATAATTTCGGCAGCTTGTTGGCCTGTCACAAAAATTTTAGTAGCCACTTTGGATGGAAATACATACGTCCGATCTGTTTTTACTTCTATGGGGGTTGCGGCTTGGTGCAGCTTGGAAGTGGCTTGTACTTGTAGGGCTTTAAGCGATTTGAACGCCTCGGTACTCCCGCAATACTGGACAGCCCGCAGGAGTAAATTCCGGCCTATCTCTGCGGTGTTTGCACCTGATTGTGCATGAGACATCGGAATAGACAACATTAACAAGCCCAAGAGGAGCGTTTTCCGTAAGAGGTTCATATAGATAACAAAATAGGATGGTTTGAATGGCCTATAAATTACGTAATTTATTTGGTCTTTACCATCAAGCTTTTAAGACTTAATGATTCCAATGATGCACGCCAAGATTCGCCTAATTGCTTTTACTTTGGTCGCCGTGATCTCCTCCTATGGATTTACGGGATGCACCAACCCCTCCGCCCCCCAAGACACCCAAAAAAGCACCGGCGATGCTTCAAAGTTGCTGATGACCAATAAAGACCTGAAGCAATGGCTCGAAGCCCAAAAAGGAAAGGTTGTCTTTCTAAACCTCTGGGCCACATGGTGCCCACCTTGTATTCGAGAACTTCCGGCACTGGCAACATTTGCAGAAAAAAACCCCAATGTTGCTGTTCTTGCCCTTTCGATGGATGATCCCGCCGACCATGGCGCCGAAGTTCAAGCGTTTCTCCAGAAAAACAAATTGAATCTAACCTTTCGCCAGTTGGACAGTGACGCTCCCGATCAAGATTTGGCCTTTTTAGACCCCGCCCTCTCGGACGTACTTCCAACCACCTATGTCCTTCGCAAAGATGGAAGTGTAATGGTGGGCGTACAAGGTGAACAGAGCCTGCTTGCTTTTCAGGCACTTTTGGCACAAGCCTCCGGTTCTTAACCTTAAAACCAGTAGTTATCAAAGAAGATGAAATCATTATCCGATTTTCCGGATGCCCATTTGCGCATTTTTCAAAGACCTCAAGTTCCTCCAGCCTCCCAAATCCAAGATGTGTATCTGATCGGCATTTGCGGAACCGGAATGGGCGCGCTTGCGGGTTTATTCAAAGAAGCAGGTTATGAGGTAAAAGGCGCAGACGAGGCGGCTTGGCCACCCATGAGTACCCGTTTGCGGGAAATGGGCATACCGTTCCACGAAGGTTATGACCCCACGCATCTGCAACCACCACCAAGCTTGGTGATTACGGGCAATGCTTGTACGCCCACACATCCAGAGGCGGCCTATGCCAGAGAAAATGGACTCGTTCAGCAGTCCTTTCCAGAAGCTTTGGCACATTTTTTCCTAAACGAGAAACGTTCTTTGGTGGTGGCCGGAACACATGGCAAAACCACGACTACAGGCATCCTTGCACACACATTTCTACACGCGGGCAGAGACCCCGGATACCTGATCGGTGGGGTGATGACCAATACCGGAACCAGTTACCGTGTGGGGAAAGGAGCGCATTTTGTGGTAGAGGGCGATGAATACGACAGTGCCTACTTCGATAAACGCCCCAAATTCCTGCACTATCGTCCAACCTCCGCCATTGTAACATCAATGGAATACGACCATGCAGACATCTACGATTCTTGGGACATGTACCGGGAAGCCTTCCAACAATTTGCAGGGATTGTAGATCCCATCGGGACGCTTGCACTGTGTGGAGATGCAGCGGCTGTTCGGGATATCGCTCCGTTTAGCAAGGCTCGTGTACAATTTTATGGCTTGCAGGATGAAGGGAACCACGTCACCGCTACCCATATACGCCCCGTGGAAGGTGGGCAGTATTTCACCCCGATTGTCTTGGGTGAACGGCTTGCGGAAATGTTCTTTCCGATGTCGGGCAAGCATAACCTGAGCAATGCCTTAGGCGTGTTAACAATTGCACTTGCTGAAGGTCTAACGCCCGCAGAGATTTCAGCCGCCTTTGCCAGTTTTCGGGGGCTTAAACGCAGGCAAGAAGTTCGTGGTATCGAACGCAATGTAGTGGTGGTGGATGACTTTGCGCATCATCCCACCGCAGTGGGGGCCACCATTGCCGCCATACGTGAACATTGGCCTAACCGGAGGGTTGTTGCGGTTTTTGAACCCCGCTCCAACTCCAGCCGTCGCAAGGTTTTTGAGGAAGCCTATGCAAAGGCTTTTGACCGCGCCCATCACGTTTTTATCAGCGCCCCGCCGCTACGCCACAATGATGATCCGAATAACTTTATGGATGTGAACTACGTTACGCAACAAATTTCTCGCACTGGCATTCCAGCCGAGCATTACCCAAATGCGGATCAATTGCTCCCCAATTTGGTCGGTGTGGTAAAATCTGATGATGTGGTTCTGATTATGTCCAATGGCGGTTTTGGGGGCATACACAATAAACTTTTAGAAACCCTTCGTGCGGCTTCATCCATCGCATAGAAGCACGGACACCATCCTAAAAAGTTAGGGCGACCTTATACCAATTAGGGGAAATTACTGTTTATAGGTTACTCGTTTTCAACCTTTCAACACCCAAAGGGGGTGAAAGCGTTGATGGATAAAATATGTGCTTAATTCCTAATTGGTATAAACTACTTGGTAACAGTACAGGATAATCTTGGTAACAGTTCAAGAATTGAAGCCATCATTAGCCCGCCACTCATATTGTTTTTACGTTCACATTGTCTTTACGTTTTTTTATTTCCGTAACCTCGTATGTATATTTGCGTCATGTCTTAGTCACAATCCCTAAATCAAACACACATGAAACGCCTATTAGTAGTTGTTCTAACCTTAGCGGTTCACCTACCTGTCTTTGCCCAAACCCCGCTTCCGGATTATCCGGCGCGCTATGACGTTGGGCTATCCGCCAATTTTACAAAAAACCGTCGTGAAGCGGTATTGGCCAAATTACCACCAGATGCCTTGGCCATTTTCCTAAACAGCCCCTTGCGCAACCGCTCTAATGATACTGATTTTGAGTACCAACCCGACCGCAACACCTATTATCTTACAGGTTCGCACGAAGAAGGAACCTTTTTGTTGTTGTCTCCGGCGGGCATCGAGGTGGATGGCAAAACGGTAAATGAAATCCTCTTTGTCCCCCCAAGAAATCCACAAACAGAAACATGGAATGGCCGTCTGTTCGGAGCAGACCGTGCAATGAAAGAATTGGGCGTTGCCCTTGCCTTAGACAATACGCGCTTCGAGGAAGTTTTAGGCAAGCTCTTGGATTCCAATAAATACAAAGTGTTTCACATGCCCTTTCAAGATGGTTTAGCTGGTATGGACTCTCCCAACCCGCGCTGGATACCGATCATCACGAAGAGCATTTCTTACCTCAAAACTCAGTTTACAGCGCGTAAACTTTCCCCAAACCGTGATCTTTTGCCACAAATCATGAGGGAATTACGGGGCATTAAACAACCAGAAGAAATGCAAGTCCTCCAAAAAGCCATAGACATCTCGGCAACCGCACACCTGGAAGCCATGCAAAGCGCAGAGCCAGGTATGTTTGAATACCAATTGGAGGCCATTTTGGAATATGTTTATCAAATGAACGGCGCCGCCTTTCCCGGTTATCCTTCGATTGTTGGGAGTGGGGAAAACACGACCATTTTACACTACAACACAAACCGTCGGCAAATTAAGGATGGGGATATGATCCTCATTGATGCCGCTGCCGAGTATATGGGCTATACTGCGGATATCACGAGAACTTTTCCGGCCAATGGGAAATTTACGCCAGAACAAAAGGTCATTTATGAGTTGTGTCTAAAAGCCCAAAATGCCGCTGCAGATGCCGGAAAATTAGGAACTCCGCTCAACCAATTGTCAATTGTTGCGCATAATGTAATTGCTGATGGGCTAATGGAATTGGGACTCCTTAAAGAACGTAACAAGTTCAGAAACTTCACTTTACACGGCGTGGCACACCACATAGGCTTAGATGTGCATGACTGGGGCGGCAACAAAATCGAAGAAGGAATGGTCTTTACCATCGAACCGGGGATTTATATCAAACCGTCCGACGAGGTAGATCCCAAATGGTGGAATATTGGCGTCCGAATTGAAGACGATTACCTTGCCACCAAAGATGGTCTTAAATTGCTTTCTGGCATTGCACCACGTAGCGTGGCCGACATCGAAGCAGCGATGCGCAAAAAAGGACTTGGCAATATGCCCAACGGCAAGCTCTCCGGAAAATAACAAGCCCAACTCGACATTTTATTTACCAAAAGGCATTTCTTCGACTCGGAGGCGATGCCTTTTTTCTTGCTGTTTTTTGATGTCGGTTGGTTTTTAAGGGTTGGTGGTTTCGATAACACGACCCGTTAGGGCAGAGAAGTGAATTATTCGCCGCGATTGGGTTGCCAGTTATACTCAAATCGAACCTTCTTCCCTTCAAAAACCGTCAGTCCCGCCAAGGTTTTACCGTCTTTATTGGATAAAAGGCGTTTCCAAGCCGCATAATCAGGGCGATTGGTGGACATAAAACCCAATAAAAAGTCCCCCGCTTTTTTCCCCGCAAGGTCAAAATCCGTACCAAACCACTGTACCAATGAGGTTATCACCCATTCATTTTTTTGCTTGTCTAAGCGGAAATGTTGCGCCCCATTCACGAAGGCCGCCATTGCTTTTTTGAGTTGTAGTTCTAAGGTTCCTTTGCTTAGTGGGACGGGCAAAAAGGCGGGGCACGAGATCGCTCCACAGTTCAAAACGACATGCAAACGCGGATCCACCCGCTTCACGGCAAGTTGTTCTGGAACATTGATCGAGGGCTTCCGCCTCAGAAGACCATGTTCTATCTGATCCAAGCTCAAGGTATTTCCAGCGACCAAAAAAGGCGTTTTAAAAAAGGCATCTGCTTTTCCGGAGGCGATAATGTCCTTCATATCGGGCGCATCCAAGAGGTTTTTCAGCATAAGAAGGTTATACGCATCCGCCCAAAAAGCCAGTTTATCCTCGTCTGTTCGGAGTTTTTTCGCGTCGAAGGTCTCGATGGATCGCAACACGCTATGAAATGCCGGCTCCTCCTTCTTCAGGACATGATACCGTATCCGCCCGCCTTTTGTCACGATTTTCGCCAAGAGGTCGCCATAAGTTTGTACCCAATTTGCTGCGGGTTCAGCACCATTTGCACGGCTTTTGGGCTGCGCCTGAATGGGATTTGCAGCCATGAGCGCCATCAACAAGAACAGATAAAAGACGTTCATTTTTCTATGGAGCATCATCTTTTTTACAGGTTGTTTTGGTTGAACCTACTTACCACGAAGCCCGCTTGTGGTTTCGCATCCTCTTAAAAATCAAGTAGCGTATGTGTATGCCAAATTGTTGTTATTCAAGGAGAGTCGAAAATGGAGATGGACTTGAATATGGAACAGTGTGTAGTTCAACGTTCTTGGTTGCAATGCAAAACCAATCACCCGTAGCCCGATGAACCCATCTCATGCACATAGAATAGGATATACAGAGAAAAGAGCCTAAAAAAAGGTATTTTGCTTTGGGCATCCAATAAGATGACGTATCTTGTATGCAAACTTCCTCCAGACATTATTGCCCGTGAAAAAGTGGAAATAGGAAGTTGCGGAAAACCAAGAGGATCACCAAAGGTATTTTGAACTTAGCCCATTTCGACATGACAAAAGAGATACAAATAGAAAATAGTTTGATCGCCAAACTGACTGACCTGAAATACACGCACAGGACAGACATTCGGGACAAGGCTTCGCTTGAAAAGAATTTCCGTGAGAAGTTTCAAGCGCTCAATCGCGTCAATCTGACGGATGCAGAATTTGAAAGACTTTACAGGGAAATAGTTAATCCAGACGTTTTTGCATCCTCAAAACGACTGAGAGCAATGAACACGTTTACCCGTGAGGACGGAACGCCCTTGCATTATTCTTTGGTAAACATCAAAGACTGGTGCAAAAACGAATTTGAAGTTATCAATCAATTGCGCATTAACACTAACAACAGCCACCACCGTTACGATGTAATTTTACTGATGAACGGAATTCCCGTTGTACAAATTGAACTAAAAAGTTTGGAGGTTAGTCCACGAAAAGCCATGCAGCAAATTGTGGACTACAAAAGCGACCCAGGAAACGGCTATACCAACTCATTGCTGTGCTTTATGCAACTGTTTATTGTGAGCAACCGTTCAAACACATATTATTTTGCCAATAACAACGCCGCACATTTCAGTTTTAATGCTGACGAACAGTTTTTGCCAGTTTATCAATACGCTAATGAGGATAATAAAAAAATCACGCACTTAGACGACTTCTCTGATAAGTTTTTGAGCAAATGCACCCTAAGCCAAATGATCAGCAAATACATGGTATTGGTGGCAAGCGAACAAAAGCTGCTCGTCATGCGACCTTATCAGATTTATGCAGTCAAGGCAATTGTAAATTCAATTCAGGAACACAAAGGCAACGGCTTCATTTGGCACACCACAGGAAGCGGAAAAACGCTGACCTCTTTCAAAGCATCTACCCTGCTCAAAGACAATCCGAATATTGAAAAATGCTTGTTCGTGGTTGACCGTAAAGACCTTGACCGACAAACCCGCGAGGAGTTCAACAAGTTTCAGGAAGGTTGTGTGGAAGAAAACACCAACACAGAAACTTTGGTCAGGCGAATGCTTTCGGAAGATTATGCCAACAAAGTAATTGTTACAACCATTCAAAAATTGGGAATTATCCTAGATGAAAATAGCAAGAGAAACAAACTAAAATCAGAAAAAGGTATTGCAACCTTCAAAGAACGCTTACAAGCACTGCGCGACAAACGCATCGTTTTCATTTTCGACGAATGCCACCGTTCACAGTTTGGAGAAAATCACAAAGCCATCAAAGCGTTTTTCCCCAAAGCACAGTTATTTGGTTTTACAGGAACGCCTATTTTTGAAGATAACGCCACCTACAAGCAAATTGACGGAACAGTTGGTTCTTATGTAACCACCAAGGACATTTTCCAAAATCCGCTGCACAACTACACCATCACGCATGCCATAGAAGACAGAAACGTGCTGCGTTTTCATATTGACTATTTCAAACCCGAAAAAGATATTACCGTAGGCAGTACGGACCATAAAAAAGCGGTTGTAAACGCCATTCTCAGAAAACACGATGCCGCCACCGACCACAGACGTTTCAACGCATTGATGGCCACCGCTTCTATCAATGATGCCATTGAATATTACGATTTATTCGTACAGGCGCAGCATGCTGCGTCTCTGCAAAATCCCGAATATATGCCGCTAAATATCGCTTGTGTCTTTTCTCCGCCAGCCGAAGGAAATAAAGATGTTCAGCAATTACAGGAGGATTTACAACAAGAAAAAGCCGACAACAAAGTTGAACCTGAACAAAAGAAAATAGCATTGGAAGCCATCATCAGCGACTACAACAAGCAATATGGCTCAAACCATAGAATTACGGAGTTTGACCTGTATTACCAAGATGTGCAGCAACGCATCAAATTTCAGAAGTTCAGCAATGCCGACTATCCACGCAAAAACAAAATTGATTTGGTGATTGTGGTGGATATGTTGCTCACGGGCTTTGACAGCAAATACCTGAACACCTTGTATGTTGATAAAAATTTGAAGTACCACGGACTGATTCAGGCTTTCAGCCGAACCAACCGTATTTTGAATGACACCAAACCCTATGGCAATATTTTGGATTTCCGCCAACAACAAGCCGAAGTGGACAGAGCCATTGCTTTATTCAGCGGTGAAAGTGTTGCAGAACGCGCCAAAGAAATCTGGTTGGTTGAGCCCGCCCCTAAAGTGATTGAGCAATACCGGGAAGCGGTTAAGGCAATGGAAAAGTGGATGGAAGATAAAAACATGGTTGCCGAACCGCAGGAAGTTTATAACATCAAAGGCGATGCTGCCCGCGTGGAGTTTATCAATCGCTTTAAGGAAGTGCAGCGCTTAAAAACGCAGCTTGACCAATACACCGACCTGAACGAAGCACAGCAAGCAACCATTGAAAACCTGATGCCCGAAGACCAATTGCGTTCGTTCCGCAGCTCGTATTTGGAAATTGCCAAACAACTCAAAGAAATACAGCAAAGAGAAGGCGACAAGGCCCCCGAAAACATCCAGCAATTGGATTTTGAATTTGTGCTGTTTGCTTCTTCGGTGGTGGATTATGATTACATCATGAACCTGATTGCCAAATACACCCAGGACACACCGAAAAAGCAGAAAATGTCCCGCGACCAATTGATTGGTCTGTTGAGCAGCAGCGCCAACCTGATGGAAGAACGGGAAGACATCATTGACTACATCAAAAAATTGGAAGTTGGCAAAGCGCTCAACGAGCAGGAGATAAAAGACGGCTATCAAAAATTCAAGGAAGCAAAGCTGGCCGCAACATTAGCCGGGATAGCGCAGCATAACGGTTTGGAAGTTGAAGCCTTGCAGCAATTTACGGATGCCATCATCAGCCGAATGATTTTTGATGCGGACAAACTCAGCGAACTCTTTGAACACCTGGACTTAGGCTGGAAAGAACGCACCAAACGAGAATTGGCATTGATGGGCGAACTTGTTCCTGTATTAATAAAAAAAGCAGAAGGCAGGGAGATTAGCGGATTGAAAGCCTACACTGTCTGAACCATGATTTTTTGATTAAATGATGGAGATGATTAAAGCAGAGCATAAATATTCTGACCTAACGTCAAAAGTGATTGGATGTGCAATGAAAGTTCATTCGGCATTGGGTAACGGATTTCAGGAAGTGATTTATCAGAGAGCCTTGAAAATAGAAATGGCAGATGAAGGAATTGGGTTTAGCAGGGAGTATGAAATGCCTGTGTACTATAAGCACCAACAAATTGGAACGAGGCGGGTAGATTTTCTGGTTGAAGGCGTAGTTTCCGTTGAGTTAAAAGCCATCATACGGTTAGAGGATGTTCATTTAGCTCAGGCAATTAATTATCTCGAAGCGTATGATTTAGAAGTTGGGTTATTAATAAATTTTGGGGCAAGAAGTCTTGAATTCAAAAGAGTGACCAATAAAAAGTTTAAACAAAAAAATCAAGGCAATCCTAAAATCAAATAAATCACAGTGCAGACAATTTTAAAAAAGAAAGCCGAAGGGCGTGAAATATCAGGACTGAAAGCGTATGAGTAAAGAAAGCCTTTTCATAAGTGAGTCAGATTATAGCTCCTTGTTGCAGCTTGCCGTTACCGAAATCAAAACAGCGCGTAACGTACTTGCCAAACAAATAAATACCGCAACTAATTCCGTGTACTGGGCTTTGGGAAAAGTGCTTTTTGAAAGACAAATCCAGGAAGGCTATGGTGCGGGCATAGTCAAACAATTGTCCATTGACTTAAAAAACGAGTTCCCGGATTTGGGGGTATCCCCACGCAATCTGTGGAATATGAAACGTTTTTACGAGCGTTACTATCAGCAAGACACAAAACTGCTACAAGCTGTGGCAGTTTTGCCTTGGGGGCATAATCTGTTGCTTTTGGATAAAATTAGCGCTCCCGAGTCCGTTGCATTTTATGCCAATGAGGTCTTACAAAAAGGCTGGTCAAGGGATTTATTGCTCAACGCCATTAAAATGGATACGTATAGCCTTGCTCAAAACCAAATCAAATCCCATAATTTTGACCAAACGCTTTCCCCTGTTCATGCCGAATATGCCAACGAAGTATTCAAAAGCAGCTATAATCTGGGATTTCTTGGCATTAGCGAACCCCTCAGAGAAAAGGAACTGGAAAATAGACTGGTTGCCAAAATCAGAAACTTCATCCTCGAATTGGGTAAAGGATTTAGCTTCATCGGCAACCAATACCGTTTGGAGTTCAACGGCAAAGAGTACTTTGTGGATATGCTTTTTTTCCATAGAGGCTTGCGCGCCTTGGTTGCCATCGAATTGAAAATAGGCAGTTTCAAAGCCGAATACGCAGGCAAAATGAACTTCTACCTGTCGCTGCTGGATCGCATCGAAAAAGGCGAAACCGAAAACCAATCCATCGGCATCATGCTCTGTGCCGACAAAGACCACCTCGACGTGGAAATTGCCCTGCAAGACATCAACAAACCCATTGGCGTAGCCGAATACCAACTCCTGCTACCCAAAGATGCCTTACAAACCTTAGTCCTCAACGAAATAAACGCTTCCCAACAAGACGATGAATAAGCATAAAAACGAAAATAAATTGGCGCCGAAGCTTAGGTTTCCGGAGTTTACAGATTTTTGGAAAACCGAGCAATTAAGTAATCTTTTAGACTACGAAAGACCTGATAGTTATATTGTCAAGGATACGAATTACATATCAGATGGAACACCTGTTTTAACTGCAAACAAAAGTTTTATTCTTGGATACACACAAGAAACATTTGGAATCTGCAATGATATACCTGCAATCATTTTTGACGACTTTACTGTTGACAAGAAATTTGTTAACTTCCCATTTAAGGTAAAATCATCAGCAATTAAAATTCTTCGCCCAAAAGGTAAAAACGATTTAAAATTCATTTTTGAATTAATGTCGTTAATTAGGTTCGAAGCAAAGGAACACAAGCGATACTATATTTCAGCATATCAAAATATAACTATTCCAATACCATTACCACAAGAACAACAAAAAATCGCCGCCACCCTTTCCTCCTTGGATGACCTCATCACCGCCGAGCGCCAAAAGTTGGACGTGCTGAAAGCACATAAAAAAGGCTTGTTGCAAAATTTGTTTCCGAAAATGTCGGAATCAGAATTTACAGGATTAAAGAATGAACAGAATGAAGAAAATAAAAAATTCAGAAAATCCTCAAATTCTGTAAATTCCGATTCAGACAATGTGCCGAAAGTGCGGTTTAAGGAGTTTGAGGGGAGTGGGGAGTGGGAGGTGAAGACGTTGGGGGAGATATACGAATTCAAAGTGACAAATTCATTTTCAAGAGATTGTTTGAATTATCAAGATGGTTCGGTAAAAAATATTCATTATGGCGATATTCACACCAAGTTCAATACTCTTTTTGATATAGCAAAAGAAAGAGTTCCTTTTATTAATTCTGATATTTCAATTGATAAAATAAAAGCAGATTGCTACTGTCAAGAAGGAGATATAATATTTGCGGATGCTTCGGAAGACCTAAACGATGTTGGAAAAAGTATAGAAGTAGTCAATTTGAATAACGAGAATTTGGTTTCAGGGTTACATACAATTTTAGCTCGTCAAAAAGTAATGATACTTCAAATTGGTTTTGGAGGTTATTTGTTTAAATCAGATTGGATTAGAAAACAAATACAAAGAGAATCACAAGGTGCAAAAGTATTAGGAATTTCAGCCAGCAGAATTTCTGGTATTAAAATTAAATTTCCAAAGAACAAAAAAGAACAACAAAAAATCGCTACCACCCTTTCCTCCATTGACGAATTAATCACCGCCCAAAGCCAAAAAATAGAAGCGCTGCAAGTCCACAAAAAGGGATTATTGCAGGGTTTATTTCCTAATATCAACGAACAAAATGGATAAATTTCAAAACAAATACCGCATACCATCTGCCCGTCTGCAACAATGGGATTACCGTTGGGCGGGGGCATATTTTATTACGATATGCACCCAACACCGCATCCATTATTTTGGAAAAATAGAAAACGGGGAAATGGTTTTATCTAATATTGGAATTTTGGCAGATGTATTTTGGTACGAAATAAAAAACCGCGCACAAAACGTGGAATTGGGCGAATTTGTGGTGATGCCGAATCATATACACGGTGTTTTGATATTAACGGGAAATAACGGCAACGACAACGAAAACGATAATGACAACGACAACGAAAACGATAATGATAACGAAAACGAAAACGTACAGACACGGCATGCCCTGTCTCAACAACAACAACCGTTGAAACAACCGTTGGAAAAAAACATCGGACAACAACGATTTCAAAACATTGGCAAAAATTCCATATCATCCATTGTGGGTTCCTACAAATCTGCCGTTACCCGGCACGCCCATCGTTTGGGTTTTGAATTTGAATGGCAAACCCGTTTTCACGACCATATTATCCGAAATGATGAATCATTTCAAAGAATTAGCAATTACATCAGCAACAATCCTGCAAAGTGGCAGGAAGATAAATTTCACCAAGAAAAAAATATATGACAACATCCGATCAGAACAGACAGGGCATGCCCAGTCTCAACAATTTAGGCAACACCCTCTGGAAAATTGCAGACGAATTGCGCGGCGCCATGAACGCCGACCAGTTCCGAGATTACATGCTTTCGTTTTTGTTCCTGCGTTATCTCAGCGACAATTACGAAGCAGCCGCCAAAAAAGAATTGGGTAGAGATTATCCTGTACTAAAAGACAATGACAAGCGGACACCGCTTTCCGTTTGGTATGAAGAAAACAAGGCTGATATAACGGAATTTGAAAAACAAATGCGGAGAAAGGTCCACTATGTCATTGAGCCAACACATTTATGGAACAGTATTGCCGAATTGGCAAAAACCCAAAGCAAAGAATTGCTTCGCACCTTGCAAGACGGTTTTAAGTACATAGAAAACGAATCTTTTGAAAGCACCTTTCAGGGTTTATTTTCGGAAATCAACTTAGATTCTGATAAACTCGGCAAGAACTACGAAGAACGGAATAAAAAACTCTGCAATATCATTCAGAAAATTGCTGAAGGCATCAACAGTTTTGACAAAGACGTAGACTATTTAGGCGATGCATATGAATTTTTGATTGGGAAATTTGCCGCAGGTTCAGGGCAAAAAGCAGGAGAGTTTTATACACCGCAAAGAATTTCAGACATACTTTCAGGAATTGTAACGTTAGACAGCCAAGACCCAAGTTCTGGTAATAAGAAAAAGATTGAGCGGGTTTTAGACTTTGCCTGTGGTTCAGGTTCGCTGTTGCTCAATGTCCGTAAAAAAATGGCTGATGCCAACGGAACAATCGGCAAAATATACGGACAGGAGAAAAACATCACGACCTACAACTTAGCGCGTATGAACATGCTGTTGCATGGCGTGAAAGACACCGAATTTGCCATTCACCACGGAGATACCTTGCTCAATGACTGGGAAATTTTAAATGAAATCAATCCTGCCAAAAAAGTTGAATTTGATGCCATTGTAGCCAATCCGCCTTTCAGCTACCGTTGGGAACCATCGGAAGCCATGGGAGAGGATTTTCGCTTTAAAAGTTACGGACTTGCTCCGAAGTCGGCTGCCGACTTTGCTTTTCTATTACATGGTTTTCATTTCCTGAGTAAAGAGGGAACTATGGCCATCATTTTGCCGCACGGGGTTTTATTCAGAAGCGGTGCAGAAGAAAAAATCAGAAGGAAACTATTACAGGACAGTAATATTGACACAGTAATTGGACTTCCGGCAAACCTGTTTTTCTCGACAGGTATTCCAGTTTGTATGTTGGTATTAAAGAAGTGCAAAAAGTTTGACGATGTGTTGTTTATTAATGCGGTTGACCACTTTGAAAAAGGCAAACGACAAAACACGTTATTGCCCATCCATGTCGATAAAATCGTAAATACCTACAAAAACAGAACGGAGGAAACTCGTTACGCTCGTAGAGTGACCATGGACGAAATAGTGAAAAACGATTTTAACCTAAACATTTCCCGCTATGTAAGCACCTCTGTGGAAGAAGAACAGGTTGATTTGCAGGCCGTAAACCAAAGATTGGCCGAAATTGATCGAGATTTGGCCACTGCAAGAGAAACGCACAACCGCTTTTTATTGGAATTGGGACTTCCACCGATCTAATGGCCGGCCATCTCTCATCGCCGTTAGTTCATCACCGAACCCCACGTAAGGCTAAAACATACATACCACTTTATTTTCCGGCGGTTATTGTGCCCAAAAGAAACAGCAATGGCAAATGGAGTCTTTTCCGCCAAGCCCGTTCCGAATGGTCTTCGCCCTCGAACTTCAGGGTTTGCCAATTTTCTGCACGATACCCTTTCGCCTTAAGAATGGCATCGGCTTGCTTCTGGTAAGGCTCGTAGAGGGCATCTAAGGTGGCCGTCCCATAGTCGAAATACAGCTTATGGGTGTTGGGCGAAGGCAATTTGCGTTGCATATAGGCGAAAAACGTGGCCGGAATCGGGTTCATTTCGGGCGCAAAAGCACCGGGCCAATGCGTAGAAATACAGGCCGCACCTCCGAAAACCTGCGGATATTCACTCACCGCATAAAGGGAGATCAAGCCGCCCATGCTGGAACCCGCCACAAAGGTATGGGAGCGCCCCTTGTGGGTAGAAAATTTCCGGTCTATAAACGGCTTAAGTTCATAGACCAAAAACCGTAAATATTGATCGGATTGCACCTTTTCGGTAAAGAGGGTATTTCCGTTTGTGCGATTGGCAGTATAGAGCGAGTCTTGCCGCGATTTGGGCATGGATTCAAAAGGCTTTTGTGGGAAGTACTCGCTATGACGTTTTGGGCCATTGTTCCAGATACCAACTACGATGGTTTCGCGGATTTTTTTATCCCGAATTAACGCGCCTGCGGTTTCGTCCACGCCCCATTCTTGTTTGTTCCAAGTGGTCGTGGAGTCGAAAAGCATTTGGCCATCGTGCATATAGAGGACAGCATATTTCTTTTTGGCCGAGTATCCATCCGGTAGCCACACGTCTATGTTCCGTGCATCCACATATTTGGACTTGAAGGGCGCAAAACGAACGATTTTCCCCGACGAGACCTGCTGCGCCATCGCCACTGTTTTTCCCAAAAGCGGTAGTAAAACCCAAATATAGGCCCACAAAAACCTTCTTTTAGACATAGCCGATCCCATTTTAGGACAATAAAGATTTTACCACCGTTTGGATCCGTTTTCCATCTGCTTTTCCGCGCAATTTGCCCATCACAACGCCCATCAATTTGCCCATTTCTTTTTGCGATGTAACGCCAAGGTCTTGTATGGCTTGCTGAACAACTTGCGCAATTTCCTCATCACTTAGTTCTGCCGGAAGGTAGGATTGGATCACCAGAAGTTCTTCTTCTTCCGTCGCCACCAAGTCCGTCCGCCCTGCTGCATGGTATTGTGCAATGGAGTCTTGCCGTTGCTTGGCTTGTTTTTGGAGAACGGCCAATTCTTGTTGCTCGGAGAGCGCAGCCACACCGCCTTGCCGCTCTTCAATCTCTTTCATTTGTAAAGCAGAGATTAGCGCACGTAAGGTGCGGAGTTTTACGGGGTCTTTGGCTTTTAGCGCGATTTTAAGTTCTTCGGAGAATTTGGATTTTAAGCTCATGACTTTTTGTTTTTGATTCTTATGCCTAACGAAATGACGGGAAAGAGGTTCCTATCTGCCCGCTACATTTGTGGTGTCATACCGACGGGATTGTGCGTTGGATATAGATTTCGATCTTGATGTCATCCGTGCGTTTAGAGACGATCATTTCAGCACCAACCTCACAACAATAACGGCTAATCCACTTTGAGCAATGGCTAATCCCCACCCTGCTTTGGTGTCTAAAGCCTTGATTTGCGGGCGCAACAAAGGATCGCCATTTTCTTTATAACGGTCGTACAGGTCATCCGCCTTAAATTTGTTTTGAATGGAAAAAACGATTCCCGCCACCATAGCCGTTCCCCCCAGCACCGATACCCAGCGATATTCTTTTGTGGGCAATTTTTTCCAAATAGAAGCGGCCTGCGGGTCTGTAGCGAGTTTTTCCAAGACCAAAGAAGTGCGTTCACAGGGTTTCAAGGTTTTTTCAGCCGTTTTATAACCCGATTTTTGCAGACGAATGGTTAAGGAAGAATGTGCCTGAACCGTCGAGAGTGGGGAGGTTCCCAAGTTTTCATCCCCAGCCTTAACGGTTGCGCCAAAGGGAAAAGACGAAAGGATAAAGCGATTAAATCTCGTTGTATCCAAGAGATGATCTATATTTTCCGTGACCTTTATGACGCCTCTGAATGGAGCTAAAACATTATTGATGTCCGTTTTTTCCCCACACATAACCGCAACCGAGAATGGATAAGAACCTGTGGGCAACTGGAGTACAGAATCTTTATCAAACACGAGGTCTTTATCCATAAGATGAAGAAAAACCAGTTTATCCGGACTTGCCTGAATGGTCAAACGCCCCAAACCTTGTCCGACACTATTTTGGACAACCACGAGCAACAACAAGCATAGGGTCATGGGTCTCATGCTAATTCTCCGGATTTGCGGAACGGGATTTTTTCAAGGGGTTTCCGATGGCCACCAATTGATTGGGTTCTTGGGCGAGGTAAAGCCGGTCTTCATAAAGCAACGGAACGGATTTAATGCGGCCTTTTAGCACCAATTGACCGATCAAAGCACCGTTATCTGCGGAAATCCGGTAGAGGGTTTTGTCTTGGCAACCTGCAAATATCTCGGATCCAGCCCAGAGGACGGGCGCTGTACACGCACCTTTGGCATGAAACGACCAGTCTAAACGGCCATCTTGTGCCCTAAGTTTACGGATAAAGCCATCGCTTGCGCCAAATACCACCCCATCCAACCCGATTGCCGGCGTTGCGATTCTGACGGCTTCATTTTTGAGGTCAAAAACACCCAATTCGCGCCCATTTTCTATGGACAAGCGGAAAAGCTGTCCTCTGGTGGTAGGAACCCAGACCTCACCAAGCCGTGCAGAAAGTGCGTTATAAACGGGTTGATGAACCTGCTTCAACCAAGCCACTTTTCCTGTTTCGGCATGAAGCGCCACCACAGCTCCTTTTGCCGAGGCCAACAGCAGCATGTCATTCACAAAAACGGGCGTTCCATAGACGGCGGCGGCCTGATCCAGCCATGTGGTTTTCCAGACCTCCCGTCCATCCGCCGGATCAATGGCGTACACCGTTCCTTTGGCATCCACAAAACCTACGTATTTCCCCATCTTAACCAAGCCAGACTCCCCTTTCAGCCCTTTGCGTCGCCATTTAATGTCCGAGCGGGTGTATTGATACGCCGCAATTGCATAACGGCCATTTGTGCTCGCGACCATCAAAACGTCACCCCAGAGGATGGGAAGTCCACGTATGCCTTCACCCAACGGTACATACCCTATTTTTCGCCCTCGATCCGTCCCAATGGCATGAACCTCGCCTTTCAAGGTGGCGGCAAGCAGTACACCACGCACTCCAGCAAGGGCAGAAGGCCCCATCCCCGACGCTAAATTATATTGCCACGCAACCTCGAACGGCGCGGTAAATGTGTGCGAAAGATAATAACCACCTTCCGGCCCATCTTCTTTGATCCAATCTTCTGGCTTGGCATGAATTTCCGGCAATTTGACACTTGCACAACCTTGCAGCCACCATAAGCCCCAAAAAACCATCCAATACTGGGAAAATAACTTCCGGAAAAGGGTATTTGAGGGCATTTTTTTCATCGTAGAACCTTAGAAATCCCAACCAAAGAGGAATTGGCGGAACCATTTTTTTTCAGAAAAATCCTCGTTGATCCGCCAACCCAAATCGTACCGGAGCAATAAACCGCCAAAGAGGTTCAGACGAAACCCAAAGCCAGACGAAAAGTGCGTCTTTCCGGTCATCAACTGGGGTTCTTGGTAATGATAATCCTTGTTCCACGCATGACCAGCATCAAAAAAGAGGGCACTCCGCAAGTTGACAACGCCAAATGGCGCTAAAACGGGCGCAATCACCAGAGGATTCTCCACCAATGGGAAGCGTAGTTCCGCTGAGCCAAACCACGTTTTACTACCGCGAATATCAAACAAGGGATAGCCCCGCAAGTCCCAAGAGCCGCCCATATAAAACAAGCGCGCTTCGCGACCTTCGTTCATCCGCCCCATCGCCCTAACCGCAAAAGTCACGGTTGGAAATATCCGAAAATACTTGCGTACATCTGCAATCAACGTATAATAGCTCACATTGGAGCGCCAAACGTCGGTGGTATATCCGGCGGTTAGGTTTGCCCGAAAACCATCAATCGGGCCATTCATGCCATACAAGGCCGAGTCGTGAACATAGGAAAGGGTATTCGACAGCAAAAGCGCCTTTCGCCGTAAGTCTTTGGTTAATATCTGCTTATCGCTCCAATTAAGCCCCGTAGAAACCTCGAAACGATCAAAGAAACTGATCGGATACGACAAGGCTCCATATCCGCCCAACTCATTTTCCCAAACCGCCGGATATACAGCAGCCGCATCAGGATCGGTTAAATCATAACGTAGCCCACCATTCCGATATACCCCATAAGCAGTATTGGTACGCTTCTGAAATTGGTAGCGCGAGAGGGAAAAACTCATGGAGCGGAAGAAGTCCCGTTGGTTCCGAGAGGTATTGTACAAAGTAGCCAAAAAATAATCATTGCCCATCATATCGGAAAGAACCATGTAGCCGCCCGCGTTTGTCCCGTACAGTGCCGTCTGGTTAATGACCGTTTGGGCGGCATCTAAGGTGTATTTTCGACGATAAGGATTTGTAGCGGACGAGGAGCTATCCGTTGTGGCTTCGGCCCAAGCTGGAGCAGGAAGAGGCTTCTTTTCCGGTTCGGATTTGGTTTCTGGGTGGATTTGCTGCAAGGAGTCTATTTTCCCAAAAGACCGGACTTGGAACCGGAATCCATCCATAGCGGTTGCCAACAAGTGGCCATCCGCCGTCCAATAGGGGTCAAACAATACCGAAGTGGTATTGGTCAGTTGTCTTAGGATTGGTGATGCTCCCAGCGAAACCGTCCACGCATTTTGTGCTGTCCATTTGCGATCTTCTTTTTTTGATCGGATAAAAACCACGGACTTGCCGTCTGGACTGAAACGTGGACTTAGATCCAATTGCGGCCCTTCAGTAAGGTATTTTACGGTATTAAGGATAGGGTCTAATAAAAACAAATTATAGGAACCATTGCCAAATCCGGTTCTATCGCTAGAGAAAACAATCTGCTGGCCATCCGGCGACCAATCGGGGTCGCGGTCATCGTGCATATCGTGCGTCAATTTATGGGTTTCTTCGGTTTCAAGATGGTAGGTATAAATATCCGAAAAGCCGCTTTTTTCGATGCCTGTAAACACCATTTGTTTCCCACTTGGATGCCACGATGGCGAATATATGGCCACTAATTCAGGAATTTTAATGGTTTTCGTGACCACATTTCGCGTTAAATCCAAGACGTGGATCACATCTTGTTCGCCACTTTTTGTGACAAAGGCCAGTTCTTGGTTGGCATTTACCGACATCCGGCTCTCGAAAAAGTGAAATGCCTCGAACCGTTCGTTCCGCTCGCCTCGCAGGATAACCTTTGGCTTTTTCTCGACCACATAGTTTTGGTTCACTTTGGTTTTAAAGAGACTGCCAGTAGAGCCAGAGCTCCCATTGGCCACCACCCACCGTTGCCCCTTTTTGTCGCTAAAGGCCACAGGCTTCATATAATAGCCGCGCCAAAAAACAGGTGCAGATACACGCGATGCGGGCAGATTGTTTTGCAAAGCTGGATAATACTGGGCTTTTAGCCATGCCTCCCAAGCCGTCCCAAATTCCCTGTACGAAACATTTAAGGTACGTTCGATCAGCTTTTCAAAATAGGTCTCTTTCCAAAAATCCTCGATGAGCCGCAAAAGGTATTCGTCTCCCCATTTTTCTGCAATGAAGCGACAAACGGACTCGCCCTGCTTGTACATCAAATACGTCCCATAAATCCGATCTATGTCTTCTAAGGGAACCAAAGAATTGGAGGCAATGGCATCACGAATCATCATTTCGTGTTGATGATCGGCCTCGCCAGACCAATACTCCGCAAGTCCTTCCGTAAACCAAAGAGGCGGCAAACGGTCCGGCGGCTTCCTGTAATCCCGCATGACCCGTGCCAATTTATTAAACGTAAATACATGCACCATTTCATGACGGATTACCCGCTTAAAACGATTGAGGTCTCCGTTTGCTGGAATGACCACGCGGCCCTTCATGAACTCAAAAAAACCACCCACGCCATCCGGAATAAATCCATCTATCGTATTCGTTTGCTTAAAATGCAGGTTCGTAGCATAAAAAATCATAGGAACCCGCGTAGAAAGCGAGAAATTGAATTTATTTTGAAGTTCACGATAACTCTCTTCTGCAATCGCTGCACCCACTATGGCCAAGCCTTCCATTTCGGGATAGTGATAAAAATCGAAATGCGCGGTTTTAAGAATTTTCCAGTCAAAATCTGTATAACGAATCTTGTTACGGCCAAACGAGTAGCCCACCTGTGCCAAAGAAACGCAGGGCAAGGCCAAGATCAGGAATACCATTCCCCACAATCGTTTTTTACGCATAACATAGGGGCAAAAGTGAGCTACCAAGAGACGTTTTGTAGAAGATAAACAAATCCGGCAACATCTGGAATATACCCGCCTCCGAATTGCCAAAAACAAGGGTTGAACCGTTGTAAGAAAAAGGATTACAGCGCTTATAGGTAATCAATAGTAACGTCAAATAGGGATAGGAATACATCGCACGATTTTTTTTTCCCGAATTTTCTACCTGAAAGATCACCCCAGATCCTAAAACCTTAAGCCCCCAAAACCATGTTGAAGATCAACAAAATCCTCGTTCCAACCGACTTCTCTACCAATGCGGACTTCGCACTCAACTATGCACTAAAAGTCGCACATACGCTCAACGCACAAGAGATGCATTTGGTGCATGTGGATCTGTATGGTGAAGTGACCAATGACGACGAATTGATGGACAAGTTGAAGCACGTAGAAAAACCGGCTGACGAAGTTCTTCCGTTCACCTATCGCCTCATTCAAGGTCATATCCATGCCGCTCCAGCGCTTGCGGAATATGCCGCCGAAAATGGCATTGACCTCATTGTCATGGGTACGCACGGTCTTCGTGGGATGCGCCGTTTCCTTCTCGGCTCTGTTGCCGAAGAATTGGTTCGGACGGCCACCTGCCCCGTTATCACCCTTCATGAAAACCAAAAAGGCTCGGCGGATATCAAGCGTATTGTGGTTCCGGTAGATTTCTCCGACCATAGCCGAACCGCCCTAAGCCAAGCAAAACACTTGGCCGCTGCCTATGGCGCCAGTGTGGATGCGCTCTATGTGATCGAAGAATGGTATTATCCACACATCTTTGGGATGCAACTACCTTCGCTTGCCGAGACCAATCCAGAGATGAATGAAATGGCCCAAAAATCCATCGAAAAATTCTATACCGAATCACCGGGGCCAGACGTGGAACATACCCTTTCTGTTCACTTCGGAACGATTGTAAACAGCATTCGCGCACACGCCGCCGAAGTCAATGCTGACCTGATCGTTATTGCTACGCATGGCGTAACAAGTGAATGGGAAGAGCTTATTGGTAGCGTTACCGAGAAATTAGTCCGCACCAGCGATGTTCCGATGTGGACGATGCGCCCAGTTAAAGGGGGAGATAGCAATACTTGGTTGGGAGGCACTACCGCCGCTCATGTTGCTTAACCAAGTTATTATACCAATTAGGAATTAAATGACTGTTTTCTCTGAACGCTTTCACATCTTTTGGTGTTGAAACGTTGAGAACGAGTAGCCTATCAACAGTAATTTCCCCTAATGGGTATTAGGTATCATGGTAACGGGACTTTCCAAACGGGAAGTCCTGTTTTTGTTGCCGTAAATCATTAAACATATTTAGTCATGCCTTTTTGACTTGACGTTATGGTTTAGGGTTCATTACTTTTTCGACGTACCAATTTCGTGACATTTGAATATCATGTCCCTTTCAACAATACCGAAGTTTCGATTGAGGTTTTTGATCTATTGGGACGAAAAATAGAGACGGTATATGTTTAGCCAAAGTATATTGAGATCGCTTCTATCTTATAGCATAATGTGTTGTTCAACAATGTCAAGGCAACACATATAAAAATCCGCCGAATAGTTCAGCCCCGGGCTTCGGCTACGCTCAGTCAGCTCTATTCCTTGTCATATATAGATGCCACCCCTACGGGGCTTTGTTGTACACATGGAAACGGATTTCTATTAAGATACCATCCCTACGGGCCTTTGCCTTTCATTCAAAAGTAGAACAAACCCCTGAAAAACCAGCATTTACGCAATCCCGTGGGTTACTCCATGATTCTCGCTTGGCAGGGCGGCCTTTATCAAAATCCGCAGGACCAAGGATGACTTCGACTTGGCTCAGCCACCACAGTCCGATGAATGAGGACGAATTGCCTTGCAGAGCTGGATGCGTAGAGACACACGATCGTGAGTCTTTACAATTCGTCCCATCGAGCATCCGCAGCATAGGCAAAATGATTTTTCTTCAGGCCAGCGGGGACTGGCTTAGTGTCGACTTCGCCCACCTACCTTGCTTCTTTTAGCCGTACAAAAGAAGGCCAACGGCAGGTTTGTCTGAACCCAACTGGCAGGCTTCGATTTGATTAACCCCAAACACACGTTAAAGGCTGGATCAATACAATACGATGTTCAGTAGTGTAAAACATCGTTACCCTCCCACTTTGATAAAAAAATCTTTTTCAAAATTTGGGTAAGTTGCTGATAGATAGCATTTATATATAGCTTTAGCTTCAATTAAGTTCCCTTACCTATTGACTTTAAGTTGTATAGTTGCTAAATTGATCAAGCATACCGGCAATTTTATTTTTATATAAAATTCATGTTTTTCACTTTTTAAAATTTATAGGGTTTTTATGTCTTTATCTATTCTAAACAAACACCATCATGCTTGCAGCCGTATATTCGGGTTGCATTGGGTTGCATTGGGTTGATGATTGCCCTTTCTGGAAGCGCTTTTGGCCAGAATGAGCAAGACTTATTCGATGCAGAAGCAAAACTCAATATCCAAGACGAAAAGAAACTTTCAACAAAAAGCAAAGGCATTCTTAAAAACTTAAGAGATGCTCAGCTTACTTCTAACACTAAAATCGTTAAGTTGAGACCGATTAATGATTTGCGGAATTTGCCTAATATTACTATAACTATAAACGAACAAAAGGTTGTCATAAATAAAGTCACCGTATCAGAACGAGAAGGTACTATTTTTTGGAGTGGTAGATTAGATCCAACTCCCAAATCTGAATTAATTCAAGAAAAAGATGGAAAATATAAGTCAAAAAGTGGAAAACTTGTCACGAGTGGCATTTCTTTGGTTATTAGCCAAGCTATAGATGGCATGGTCATGGGTTCTATGATGACTGATGAAGGCGAGTTTTGGTTTAGACTACTCGAAAAGAATATCGCTTCACTTACCAAAATTGATTATAGCGCCATTCCACCTGATCTATTCGAGCCGATAAGAAAAGAAGACACCTCACTACATCATTTATCGGAAAAAAACTCTCAATGGTCTTCAACTTCTCATATGAAGAGTAAATCTCAATCTTCGAAACTTGTATCAAATACTCCAGTTACTATCTTGGTGGCCTATACTCCAAATGCACGAATGAAATTGGCAAATCAAGGTATAAATATTGAGGATTATATATGGAATTTAATAGCTCAAACACAAAATATATTGGTATGGAGTGGCGCGGGTTCTTCTTCTAGTGGTACTGCAATAAGTTTGAGTTCGTATAAAACCATGGAGGTAAATTATTCGGAGCCAAATTGGGGCGATCAGTTTATTAATTTTAACAAAGACTTGGAAGCCCTGAATTTATCAAACGATGGTAAAATGGATAATGTGCATGAAGAAAGAGCTAGATACAAAGCTGATCTTGTTATCCTGTTGGTTGACAGAGGAAATTTTTATGTTTCAGGGATTGCTCAAGGTGGAAATATTGAGGATAGGACATTTGCTATTGTTGATGTTGGGGCATCATCTAATTGGACATTTGCTCATGAATTAGGGCACTTGTTTGGCGCAGGACATGAATACACAATTTCTAATGGAATCGCGGGTGGCGTTACATCGTATGCCTATGGCTTTTTTGAGAATCTGTTCAGTCCAACAATGAATCAATGGATTCGCTATACAACTATTATGAGCTCAGACGGCTCTTGTGGTCCATGGATAGTTTGTCCAAGAGTTCCACGATTCTCTAATCCGTACAATGACCAAGTTTTAACTTTTGATGGAGGAAGTTCTTTTACAATTCGCTACATAGGTCATCCGGATAAAGCAGATGTGGCACGTTTGATGAGGGAAAATGCGCCAAGCATAGCTAATAAAGGCGATAACTTGCCTTGTAACTGGTCATGGTGCCCCAATTTAGCCAAAGCAGAAATGAAAGATGAGGATGTGACTACACAGACAATACTCGATGTATCTGCATACCCGAATCCATTCACCAATTTCGTCACATTTGAATATCATGTTCCAATCAACAATACCGAAGTTTCGATTGAGGTTTTTGATCTATTGGGACGAAAAATAGAGACCGTATTACCTACTCAACTTCAAGATTCAGGTAATCATGTTGTTCAATGGAAACGAAAGGATGAGAAAAGCGTGTCAAATGGCAATTACATGTATCGTATTCAAATAGGGAGTAAGCAATTTACAAAACCTATCACTGCAATAAAATAATATTTTTATCGGAGCCATTCGTTATCTTTAAGGATTATCAATGCCTATATTTAATTGGAGGAATGTCATGAATAACAAACGATTACTTTTATGCCTCATTTTTTTTCCTATTTACATCCATGCGCAAATATCATGGAAGAATTTAGGGCAACCACAAGGCTTAATTGTTCCATGTTCTTTTTATACTGATAGCAAAAAACTCGTTTCTTGTGGGCTTACGCACGGGGATACGATCATAAACCATTCTTATCTTTCACCTGATTTTGCAACAAGTTGGGAATCTTTGTTAGAAAGTAAAAATGAAGAATACATTAAATACACAACCTTTATAAGTACCGAGACAGAACACTTAAAAAGAGATAAAACTGGAAATATTGTAAAAAGTGGTACGGCTTTAGCAGATGTTACGTTAGGATATATTAAAGTTTTAGATAAAGACTTTAATATACTGTCCACTTTTTACATGGCTGATAGAACCCTTATTTGGGACTTCGACATTTCACCCGAAAATGAAATCTGGATTGCCACAAATAAGGGTCTCTTACGCTCTAATGACGAAAACAAGAATTATCAAACGGTATCATTTGCCAATATCAATACTACAGCAATAACGTTTACGGACAAGGGCGAAATCTGGATTAGTTCCACAGATGGTATTTTCAGGTCGGTAAATCAAGGCAAAGATTGGAAACAAGTTAGTGCTTTTCACGCCGATTCGGACATTTTATATTTCGACCAAATAAATAGGCAAATTTTGGTTATCAACAACACGAGTACGCAATGGGGATTCGGCAATAACAAAGAAGGTGATGTTGAATATGCCCGATTTTCAGAAGAAGGCGTGCCGATTGGAAGCGGCGTTTTCAAAAACAATTATGTCTATGATGTACTGTCTGACGCAAATAAGCATCTATATTTGGCAACCCAATCGGGTTTATGGGATTCTCAAAACCAAGGGGAAAGCTTCATTAATACCGCTATTCAAGTACCAATCTATCATATTTTAAAGGCTGACAACTACCTTTTTGCATCCACAGCAAACGGAATTTATCGAACTTCCATAAGCGATATTTCATGGATAAAAAAAGGCATTTCTGGGCTTAATATCACCTCTCTTGCTGCTAATAATACCTTTCTATTTGCCAAAGCCGATAATAACTTATCGGGGCATTTTTATTCAGACGATCATGGTGTTTCATGGAAAGAAAATAAAAACATTATTTCTGGAAATGGTGGCAACATTGCAGCATTAAACAACCTTGTTTGTTTACATGTTCAAGGAGGAACTTGGTGTTCAGAAGACAATGGCATCACAGGGAAATATGTTACCAAATTAAACGGAAATATTTATTTGCCTTCGTATCAAACATGGTACATACAAGAATATGATAAAATTTGGATCAGCAAAGATAAAGGTATAAATTGGACAGAAAGAGTCTTGCCTGTCTCCGGTAGTTTTAGTAAAGCCATTGTTCCAAATGAAACTTCGATTTTTATTTCTGGACTTGAAGGCACGTTTCAATCTATAAATCAAGGTTTAACATGGGAGAAATTACCTTTTCATTGTTCTCCGACGTGTTCTATTATGGAGAGCAATCGTAATGGCGTGTTGGTAATATCTAATGGATTTAAACAGCATTATTATTCAAGGAATTATGGTGTATCTTGGGAAAAATTTACGATGCCACAGAATACAGTCGCAAAAGAAATTGCAATAAGCTCCAGTGGGCAAGTCGCAATCGCAACTCCGGATAATATATTATTGTCAGTAGATTTTAAGACATGGTGGCCTTCGATTGATGAAACATCCGTAATTAAAAGTACTTATGGGGACGTTATCTCCCTTTATTTTGATGATAAAAATTTTCTTTACGTAGGAATTAGAGGCAGTAGTTTATTTCGCAGCCAATTTCCTGTATCACTTGTCGCCGCCGAAACTGAAACGATTCCAAACCAACTCATTTTACTGCAAAACTATCCGAATCCATTCAATCCTGCTACCACCATCAACTTCACGTTGCCACAGACCCATAACATACACCTCGAAGTTTTCGATGTACTTGGTCGCTCGGTTCAAGTCTTGGCAAATCGCCCCTTCGAGGCCGGTAGCCATGAAGTCATGTTCGATGCCAAAGATCTTCCGAGTGGTATCTATGTCTATCGCCTCAAAGTGGGAGATTCCATCATCACCAAGAAGATGAGTCTAATGAAATAAGGTAAAGAGACGTCAAGGTGCGATACGTTCCACCCATCAAAAAGACCTGACAGCAAAAGGCAAATCGGCATTGGTTTGCCTTTCGGTATTCCTACCACTTACCTATCTAAGATATATTATTGGTGTATTCTGGTAAACAGTTTCTGTACTGATTAGTCCGCTTTGATCTTGTCAGCACCTTATACCAACTAAGAATTAAGCACTTGCTTGATCCATCATTGAAAGGTTGATCCCACTTCTTTACTTCGCTTTGATCTTGTCAGCACCTTATACCAACTAACTGATGTTACGCAGTGGCCTATCTGCCCGACTATATTAAGATACTGCCCGACTATATTAATATGATGAACCAGAACCGCCTCGACCTCTACACGGACTACCTGAGCGTCACGTTTGGCTACGCCAC
>Ga0209573_1001613_pt1 | contig 33628 bp, 28 predicted proteins | sample TNRBio252014_DNA_FD_185870 | JGI IMG/M metagenome (GOLD analysis project Ga0209573, IMG submission 185870) | Wastewater treatment Type I Accumulibacter community from EBPR Bioreactor in Madison, WI, USA - TNR Reactor_6/25/2014_ DNA (SPAdes)... | ecosystem: Engineered > Bioreactor > EBPR >...
GTTATTTGCCCATTTTTTTCTAAGCCCCCCAAATCACCATACAAATTCAGAAAACGATAACCTTCATTATATCCTCGCACCAATGAGTGTCACATAATGGCATATCTCATTATTTTATTGGTTGTGCACTCCAATTTTTCGAATTCGCGTTTAGGGGCACCCACAAGGGGAATGCCCCTACAAGACATGTATTTAAAATATTTTGTTGAAGGGCGAGAGTCGCACGGCAGTGCGCCTCTACGAAATATAGTCTCTTTTTCTTTTTCAGTGTATTTCAGGTCTTTCTGTGGGTAATTTTTTTTTCAGAGTCGCACTGTAGCACGCCTATACAATATGACATCGGCTTTAGGGGCACCCACAAGGGCGGTTCGACGCTTCGAATGCCCCTACGATATTTGCATCTTATTTTTAAAATCGACTCTTCTCTGTGCTCTCTGTGGTACTCGTTTCGCCTCTGTGTAAATGCTTTTCCAAATTTGTGCATTACATGCACTTCTTCGTAAATTACAATGCATTTTTATCTTGGAGAGTCGCGCTATAGCACACCTCTACAATATGATTTTGGTTTTTGGGGGCACCCACAAGGAATGCCCCTACGATATTTGTATTTTTTTATAGCATTTGATTTTTAAAATCAACTCTTCTCTGTGGTACTCGTTCTTCCTCTGTGTAAATGCTTTTCCAAATTTGTGCATTACATGCACTTCTCCTTAAATCTACTCTCCGCTGGGAACGCCGGCTAGGCTGCTGGCGCTCCAAGATAAGTGTCGTTTTATTCGCGATTTTTGAATCGCTATGACAATGCAATCTAACTTAAAATTATACTTCTATTTATTTCTTCGGCCAAAAGTCAAAGCTAGTTATTTTTCTTGCTTTTTCAAAAGTTTTTCCATTGCTTCAGCCATGCCTTTGCCTATATCAAGTTGGCCATTAATCGTAAAGTGCAAATTATCTTTACCTAACTCAAATGTATCACAATCTACCCATGCATAATTCTTTAAAGTAACAGATTCTTGGGCTTTTCTTACACTTTCGCGATTAGGCCAATCTTTTGGCGGAACAACACGCCCGCAGACAAAAGCCATATCCGGCTCACCTATTTCCTTGCGACAGCCTTCAATAAACATCTCTAGCATATCACGATATTCTTTTTCACTTATTCTGCCATATCGAGAATCAGCTTCACCTTGCATCCAACACATTCCCATGATTTTAATATTCGGGTTTTCTTTTTTGATTTCTACCACATAAGTTGTCAATCGTTTGTACAATTCACCAATACTCTTCTCTTTGTTATAAAGGTTTGGGTCTGGGTTCCAATGATGTTTTAAACTGGTACCACCTGAAGCCAATTTAATAATGCCAATCTTTTGCCCTGTCGCTGTGGAAAAAGTTTGGCCAAAACCAAATTCAGGGCCAATGTCATTTTTAGGTACTAATGGGGTGAATTTTTTATTCCAAAATTCAGTGAACATAACTTGAGAGTAGGGTTTTTGAAGCTCAGCGGGTAATTTTTCAAGGTTCGCTTTAGCGGAAACACCTACCATATTGCTTTGCCCCGCCATGATAAAAACAGGCATGGGTTTTTCAGGGGTTGCTTCCACCTTTTCTTGTGAATTTGAATTTTGAAAAGCGAAAAAAACTAAAAAGATAAGTATTACGGCCAGCTGCTTCATATTATAAACCTCAAAATAGTAATAATTAATGAATTTTAAGTCTCATTTCAAACCTTCTTTTGTTGGTTGAGCTGCAATATTCGTTTTGCAAGGCTTCTGGCGATATTATAAATTAATTGTGGTCGGTATTTAATAAGCTCCAAAAAATCTTCGCGCTTAATCAAATTTACATTGCAAGCCTTATTAGCAAGCACTGAAGCCGTGCGTTTACCTTCCGTTAAAAAACTTAGTTCACCAAAGATATCCCCTTCTTCGATAACACCTACTTCTACACCATTAACAATAACTTTTGCATTTCCGTCCATCATTTCAAAAATTTCATCAGAATTTTCTTCTTCTCTAATGATAAATTCGCCTGGTTCATAACTTCGCATTTCCAAAGAAGGCTTCATGCCAGCAGTTAAATAATGTGCTTCAATTAATACATTTAAATCTTGTTGCACTCTTTGCCATCTATCCCACAAAGTATTTACTTCAGGCTCCGCTTGAAGTATCGCTAGCAATTCTTCACCTGCAATAACAATCACCTCTGAAGAATACTCACAAAAAAATCGAATCTTATTTTTAGGCATGTTGTTAGACAAATAAAAGATATCAAAAGGCGAAAACAATCTAACGATTTTATCCCCACTCATTAACTTAAAATCGCCTTTTTTGATTAAGATGTATTTATCGCCACATTGCGAATACACATCTGCACGAGCAGGCAATTTCATTGATTTGCCTATCAGTTCAAGATTCGGCAGAAGTGACTTAACAATTGACTTTGAAAAGGTATCCAACTTCATCAAATTTTCTGGCACATCTGATACTAATGGCATAAAACTTCCTTTGTTATAGTAAGGCAATGGCGGCGGCGGCCAAAGAACCTCTTTCGCTTTTTGTTAATGTAACATGCCCATGTATTTTATGACTTTTTAAACGCTCTACAACATACGATAGCCCATTACTACTTGCATCCAAATAAGGGTTATCAATTTGATAAGGGTCGCCAGTCAGAACGATTTTTGTACCTTCACCAGCACGGCTGACAATTGTTTTCACTTCGTGTGGTGTCAGGTTTTGGGCCTCATCAATAATCATAAATTGCCTAGTAATAGAACGCCCACGAATATAGGTAAGAGCTTCCAATTCTAAAATATGACGATCTTGAAGCTCTTGGACTTTATTTGCATGAGAATCTTGGTCGCCATTTTTAACTTTCAGCAAAAACCTCAAGTTATCAAAAATTGGTCCCATCCAATTTTCCAATTTTTCATTTTTATCACCAGGCAAAAAACCTATATCGCGCCCTAAAGGCATAATAGGCCTTGAAACTAAAATTTTATCATATTTCTTTTGATTAATGGTCTGCTCTAAAGCACAAGCTAAAGCAATTAAGGTTTTGCCAGTACCAGCCTGGCCAATTAAGGTGACAATACTAATGGACTCATCCAATAAAATCTCAAGTGCTATGCGTTGTTCGCGGCTGCGTGGTTTTACCCCCCAAGCAACATCAAAAATAGGCACTAATGGCACAACGCCTTCTTTTTCTCTAAACTTACCAATTGCAGTATGCTTAAGATTTGTTTCATCAACCAAAAAAACAAATTGATTAGGGTAAAAATTAGAGTCTAACTTATCACATGGAATCAATTTTTCTTTATAAAACATTTCAATCATTTCAGGCGGCACATTAATGGTTCTAAAACCAGAATAAAGTTCGTCAAAATCAACTTTACTTCTTTCAAAATCCATTGCTTCAATACCAAGAGCATCTGCTTTTACACGAGCATTAATATCTTTAGATACAAATATAACTCTTTCACCTTGGTGATAAGTATTGTATGCAACTCTTAAAATTTTATTATCAGGGAGGTTCATATCTAAATCAACTCCCTCAATTTTGCCACTACCTTTTATAATTTTTAAAACTCCTTTATTTGGTAATGGCACTCCCTCGTCGAGCCGCCCCATAGTTCGCAATTCATCTATTCTTCGAATAACATGGCGTGCGTTTCTACCTAATTCATCAACTCTAGTTTTAAAATGATCTAACTCTTCAATTACAGCCATTGGCAATAAAACATGATGCTCTTCAAATGCTTCTATCGATGTAGGGTCGTGCAATAAAACATTGGTATCAAGAACAAAAGTTTTTATCATTCCAATTTTCTCCTATAAAAAAATTTTATTTATCACTATCATGGCACTTTAATTAGCTGAAAATAAGTTGAAGTTGATTGCAAACCAAATTCAGGGGTATTTATTTGCCTTAATTTAGGTAAAGTGGTTAAAGGTGCCACATTTTTCATACCACCAGGCAAATCAATTTTTTCTAAAGTAACCAATGTCGACAAACCTTTAATATTGATTAATTTAGGGCATTGACTAATATCCATTTCAACAACATTTTTAAAATAATGTTTGTTTATTTCTGTCAGCACACCTGACGAAAGCTTAATACTAGGAACTTTTTCAATGGCATTTTTAAAGGATTGTTCTTTAAAGCCTCTAATGCTTAAGGTTTTTAAATTCAATTGATTTATAGTCGCGACAGTATTTTCATCAATACAGGTGCTATCTAAATTAATTCTCTCAATGCGGCTTCCAATTAGATCAGACAAGTCAGTAATCAGAGTATTTTCAATATCTAAATGAACAATTGGTTGACCTTTAATATCTTTTAATGATTTAATACCCGTTTGCCAAATGCTTAGCCATTTTAATCGTTTCCCTTGCAATGGTTCTAAACTCCAAACTCTAGTATTGCCCATTCTGAGCACCGTTAACGGCATTTTACGCAAAGGTTCTATATCAGTAATCGGTAACCCTGTCACATCTAAACTCGTAATATGGTGATTTGCAATTGGCGACAAATCCGCAATGGCACAATTCGCTAAATTTAATACTTTTAATTTTAAACCCGTTAAAAAGCCAATATTTTTAACATTTGTATCTGCCAATTCTAACCATTCTAAATCTTGAAACCCAGAAATTTGTTGGTAATCATTTAATTCGCAACCGTTTAATACGAGTTTTTTCAAAAAGCGCTTATTAACAAAATTTAAATTGCGCACATCAGAGTTTTCAAGATTAAGCTCTACAATTGGCACCGATGCTAGCTCCATCAGTCGAGAATTACTACCAACTTTTTCTAAAGCTAATACAACCCCACCTTCTATCATTTTGACTTCAACTTTCGGGTCTATCGAATAAACAATATTTTCATATTTTGTCAAAATTTGCCCAAACTTTACATTCGTAATTTCAGCTAAATGAGGCAAATTATTTTCTTCAAAAAACACTTTTATTTCATATAAATTAATGGTGTTCAAACCTGTTTTTTGAATCATATCTAAGTTTTTTATCAGTTCATTTACCCTGACAACAGGGTACTGAGTTTTCATCTGATACATAATTTTGCTATCATACATACTAAAACTTTGATGTGCATTTAAATATTCTTCACGATAAAATTCAACTACACCTTTATAAAAGTAAGAATCTGGCAATTCAGGAGCGAACTCCAACACTAATTTGATTTTTTCGAATGCCTCATTATAGTTTTTTGAATTTACATAGGAAACTGCAGCATCTAATAGCGCAGGTGCCGAAAGTTTTCTCTCAATATTACTTGCCTCTTCTTTAGCTTTTATAATATCTTGAGCATTTTGAATTTTAAGTTTGTCATTAATTTTGCCATTCACCATAATCAAGAAAATCACAATAGAAAACATCATCACTACTGCTAAAGAAACAGCACCTAACGACAAAAACAAATTTCGGCGTACAAATTTAACTGAAGATTCAAAAAAAGTATCTTCTTTGGCGGATACACTAAAACCTCTTAGGTAATTAAGCAAATCTTCTTTAAATTCATGCACACTTTGGTAACGATCCTCTGGTTCGTATTCCATAGCTTTATAAACAATAGAAGTTAATTCGGGCGATGCATCTTCAGGTATTTCGTTTAATTCACCCTTAATAACTTTTTTAAGTGTTTCTTGGTGGGTTTTACCTTCCACAGGTAGTTTATGAGCTAAAATTGTAAAAAGAACAGCCCCAAGAGAATAGACATCCGAGCGAACCGTTAATTGATCAATTTGACCTTTAGCTTGCTCTGGCGACATGTATTCAGGAGTACCAGCAATTGTGCCTTCAATTGTTTTTACTTTTCTTCCATCGTTGCGAATCGTTTTTAAAACCACATCAAGGCTTTCAATTTTTTCAGCACCTTGATCTTTTCCTAATACTTTTGCTAAACCCCAATCCATTGTTAAAACTTCACCGAATTCCCCAACCATAATATTTTCAGGTTTTAAATCACGGTGCAAAACACCTTTTTGATGAGCAAAAGCAACCCCATCGCAAACCTTCAAAATAATTTCAATTAAAACATCTAAGGGGTATTTGGCTATATATACAGGGTCTTTTTTTCTTAGTTTTTCGATGATTCGAAGTAAAGTCTCGCCGCGCACACGCTTCATAGTAAAGTAAACAAGATCTTCTTCATTTACCCCTAAATCATACACCGGCACAATATTAGGGTGTTCTAGCTGACCCGTGATTTGAGCTTCTTCAATAAACTTTACAATTGCTTCTTTGGAATCATTTCTCAAAAGAATCTTAGTCACAACTTCTCTTTTAATGTCGGTATCTAGCGTTTCTACAATCGCCCCCATACCTCCACGCGCAATCTCATCACCAAAAATATATTTTTTGTGTTGGGATTTTATTTTGTTTTCATTTTTATTTGTCAAAGAAAGCCCTGAGTCAATCTTGTGATACTGCAGAAAACTTGAAAGACGATGCAAATCATTACTTTCCGTTTTTTTAATAGCAGGTTTTTCAATATTCACAGGTTGAGAAAAATCTAAAGAATCAACAATTTCGTGTTTCGAAATACCTACTTCAAAAATTAAATGGCAATGACGACAACGCACTTTGCGATAACGATCCGGGTCAACAATACTATAAGACTGTGCGCAAAAAGGACAATTCATAAATGTGTGTTCTTGGTCTTCTTTTTTATTTCTCAAACGCTTTTGCGTTTTAAGAATTCCTTCTCGTTGCGAATTGGTTATATAACCTTTTTGCACTAAAATATCGCCAATGTAAACCTTGGCATTAGATTGTTTTTGAATTTCAAGAGCTTGTCGTAATTGCTCTTCCGATAGCAAATTATTGGCTATCGCTAATTCACCAAACTTAACATTTTCTCGGTAAAATAATTTAAGATTATGGATATCTAATAAAACTTTTAACTGATTACGGGTAATATATTTACGCTTTACTAAAATTTCACCAAGCATGGCTTTTGAAACTTCTTGTTCATCCAACGCACTTTTTAATTGCTCAGCACTAATCAAAGCTTTCTCTACCGACAAGGTGCCGAGCATTAATAAGCTTGCATCTTCTACCATGCTGACCCTTTAAAACATCTCATTAAAAAACTTATTTGAAAAGTAAACATTTATACTTGACCTCCAAACCATGTTAATTCAAAAAGTTTTTCCATTTTTTGCCCAATCGGAGATTCAATACGCTCAATGCCATCTCTGCTAATAATTATTTTTAAATTTAACATTTCGCTTTTGGCGTCTTCTTTACCGTAATTCGTGGTGATCTTAAAGATAAAATTGAGGTGATACACTTTTCTTCCCAGCAAAACACCTATGTCGTCAACTGAATTAATTGTTTTGACAATTTTACTTGGGTCATCCATGTGAACACAAAAACGCCTCATATTAAATCGCAAAATATTTGCTACTTTGCTAACTCTTTGATGGTTAGAGAAGATGATTTCGTTATTCAATTTAATTTGTTTTTTATAATACAAAATATCTTCGCTTTTCTTAAATGCCCCTACCATTTCACGATTATGGGAGCGAAAATCCATAATATCAACTGGCATCTGCTCATAATTTTTAAATATCAACCATTCTTTAAGCGAACCTACCTTACCCACATTTTCTTCTACTAGTTTTTGAGTGCGATGAGCCAAGTAAACCGGCGAGATGTTTCTAAATTTCTCTTGCATCCAAGCTTTACCGCGATCTCTAATCATGTAAACTAAAACGACAGAAAGCATCCAGGGTACACTATTAATATCCCATTTATAGGCAGTTAATACCGCCATTAACACTGCAAAAAGCATGGCAACCCCAGCAGCAAAGGCAAAAAATAGTTCTTCTGTTTTCTTATTAGACTTAATATCTCGATTCAAAAACAAAATAGAAGAAACAAATTTTTTGAGCTTGCCTTCACGGTAAATATATTTTTCACGCTCGCGATCAGAACTGTTTTCATTTAATTCAATAAATTTATTAGCCTTAGCAAAAGCCCTAAACGCTTCTAAATCCTTTGCTAAAGCTTTTCTAAAATCTTTTAAATCCCCACCGAGCAATTCTATTTCTTTAGATTTTTCAATAATAGAAATATAAAATAAATTCATTTCATAGTAAAAAAATTCAAAGACACCTTCAAAGTCTTCAAGCTCACTGTAGTCTACATATTCACTTTTTTTGACGAGGTCTTTTAAGAGATAAAATTGTTTTTGCACTTGCGTAACTTGGCCATACAAGTTTAACACCATTTTCTTACAGAATTCTACAGTATCACTAGCTACCGGTTTCGATTTCAAAAGCTCATCTATTTTATTAAGTTCAACTTTAATCGTTTCTTTGAAAATACAGGTTATCAATTTACTCTCATGAAGAAAAAAATCAGTGGGTTGATTTCTTCTTTCTACCTTTTTGCCAGTCAATAAAAAGCGGTTTAGCCTAGCCATAGGCGAAAGCTCATTATTGAAATCAGCTAGCACCATAAGCTCCATGGGTTGAACTGTATAGCGCATGTAACTTCTAATATCGGCAAAAAAATCGGTCGATTGAATCAGGTTTGTTGTCAAACCTAAAGCTTGCGGAATAAAAAGGTAAGTCTCAACTAAGAAATCACTTTCTGGTGAATGTTGATTTAAACTATACTCAAATTTTAATTCAACTCTAAATTTATCGTGGGGTTTATAAAACCCTGAAACCTCAACTTGTTCACCTACTTGCATGGTGCCTGTACGAACCACTGAAGAGAGAATGGTAGGCTTAGAATCTGCAACTTGAAGTTTGCTCAAATACTTGCCTTTCTAGCGAAACCTTTACGCTGAACCCCATACACAAAAAATTACCATATAATGTTAAGAATAATACCCTACTTTTGTAAATTTTCCAAGAAATATACTCGCTTATAGAACAAGGAAGCATCCTTTTTAGGCTTATTTATTTCCTCAAAACCTCATAATTAAAATTTTTCATTAATTTTCAGCTCGTTTCGTTGATAGTTTTCAAGGAATCTGCCTGAAAACTAAACCTAGCTCTCAATAAATTCAATCAAATGATGTCACAATCTAACGCCATTCAAAATCGGATAATTCTCATCTTTTTTTGACCTAAAACAATTCTGTAAAAAACACTGATTTTAATTAAAATAATATTAAAACATTTGTAGTTTCGCTCTCTAAAAGGATAATGACCAAAGAGGCGCATTCGAGGGGCAAAATTAATAATGGATAAAAAAAAAATACTTGTAATTGATGATGACAAAACAATTCAAGCTTTACTTAAAAATACTTTTGAATTGAATGGCTACATAGTCGAAACCGCAGACAACGGTCAATTTGGCTTTGAAAAGGCGGTTACAGACTTTTATGATTTAGTAACAATGGATATCAAAATGCCCCACTGGAATGGTTTAGAAGCTATTGCAAGTCTTGAAATTGTTAAACCAGAATTAAAAATTATCGTGTTGTCTAGTTACTTAAATGAACATGAAAACGAAAAAGTTGGCCAGGCACCCAATGTAGTAAAACTGATCGATAAGCCGTTTTCTATTAATGATTTGCTTAGTGAAATCAAAAAGGCAATTGAGAAAAACTAACAAACTCAATTGATCTCAACAGTCTAATTTCAAAATAGAGGTAAACCATGGGGCAATTTTGTAGCGGTTATGATACTTCCAAAAAATGGCAATTAAATGAATCAGGCATAGCCATAATGCCAATGGGAGCTACCGAGCAACACGGCAGTCATTTACCCCTAAACACCGACACTTTAACTGCTAGTTACTTTGCAGAATTTGTCGCAAAAGAGCTTCAAGCAATGCTATTGCCTCCCATGCCATTTGGCACTAGTCTAGAACATGCTGGTTTTCGTGGAACAATTTCTCTAAAACCAGAAGTTTTGATTTCTTTTATTCAAAACATTACGGATGAATTAGAAGCACAGAACATTAGGTTTTTCATCATTATGAATGGGCATGGCGGTAACTTTGCTATGAGCCCAGCTGTTCGACAAATCAATCGACAAGATCGAAAAATAAAAGTATTGATTATCAATTGTTGGGAGTTTCAGAATCTTTCCACGAAACAACCTGAAATACATGCTGGCGAAGATGAAACCTCACTAATGCTAGCCATCGACAAAAAACTAGTTGGCGATTTAAATGTACCTCCTAGCAACCCTTCCTTGCAAGAAGAATGCTTTAAACAAAGCGATTTGAACACTTTTGGCGTTGGTCGTATGACCCCGCATGGTATTTGGGGATGCCCACAACATGCAAGTATTGAAAAAGGTAAAAAGCAGGTTTCTCAAATCAAGAAAAACATCGTTCCATTTATTCAGGAAAGAATCAAAAGGCTAGAGAAAGATCCACGATATGGTGGCCCAGGCCCCATTGCTTTGCGTCCCTTTGAAAAAAAAGATATTCCATTTGGCATGATTGTAAAGAATCAAGCTCATTGGAATCAATTAGAACAAGATTGGGAAATGATATTAAAAGCAGGCCAAGGCGGTAATTTTATTGCCTTACAAAATGGACTTCCTGTAGGCACTGCCACTACCATCACTTATTCGAATCGTTTTTCTTGGGTGGGCATGGTTCTAGTAGATAGCTCCAAACGGCGTAGTGGTGTTGGCAAAGCCTTGCTTTTAGAGGCGATTGAGAATGCTAAACAATTTGGCACGGTTCGCCTCGATGCAACGCCTCAAGGTAAAAAGTTATATGATACGCTTGGCTTTCAAGATGAGTATCATCTTACACGCTATCAACTGTTTGCGGAAAACTTAAATTTAAATACTACCGATGTAACTTGTGTATCAATGTCAGCTAGTGATTTACCATCAATTCTAAAGATGGATCAAACCGTATTTGGCGCAAATCGCGAAATCATTCTAAAAAGTCTATTTAGTAATAAGCAAAATTTAGCTTGGGTATGCAAATCAAATAAAACTATTCTCGGGTATTGTTTTGGTCGCGCAGGCAGTCAATTTACACAAATCGGACCTCTTATAGCAAAAAATCAGTCTACTGCCGAGGCACTATTAACAAATGCCTTAAAATCTGAGCCAAAATCAAATTTTATCATCGACTCGCTCGATGCACAAAAAAGTTGGATTCAATTTATTAAAAAATTAGGCTTTACCCCACAAAGACCATTTATTAGAATGTATTTAGGTAAGCTAACCCATGCGGGTCAGCCAAAAAACCAATACTTGATCGCAGGGCCAGAACTAGGTTGAAATAAAAATTTTCCTAGTTACGCTCCCGATTTTTCAACCTAGATTTTACAGTTGAAAGTAAATTAAAAAATATACATAAAAAATAATGATATGCACATATCTATTGACTCCAAAAATGTATAAAGTAGACCTTTTTCGTAATTTTTTCATAAAAAATCAAAAAGTAGAGACGCACTATAGTGCGTCTCTACTTTAAAAGCATTGAATCAATGCAATTACCTATTTTAGGTTCATTGCCAATTTCAAAAATAGCTTGCTGAGTAGTTCGCCATTTTTATTTTTTAACTTCAATAGGGTAGTTTTTTTCAGTCCAACTTCTCCAGCCACCATCCATGGAAACAGGATTTTGATAACCCATTCTTTGTAAAGTTTCACAAACTAAAGCGCTTCTATAGCCTCCCCCACAATAAAATATTAACTCGTCTTTTTTATTCGGGTATATTTTCTCAACATCTCTTTCCACTAGCCCTTTGCCCAAATAAGACGCCCCTTTGATATGGCCTGCTGCCCATTCACTTTCTTCACGGCAATCGATTAGGCAGATTTTTTCACCTGCATCCATTCGCTTTTTGATTTCATCAATTGTTGTTTGTTTAATTTTGCCTTTTGCTTCATTTACTATTTTTAAAAAACCAGGCGAATGATCCATAAATACCTCCCTTAATAGTTTTTGGAATTATTATATCCGATATATTGTATTGGGGAATAAATTAGAAAAAGATTTGACAGCAAAATAGGAAAAGCTGTCAAATCGTTATCAATAATGCTAACTTAAATTAACTCTATACAATTTCAATCTTTATTCTAGTAAGAGCACTTGAAACATTAACGATCAAAACAAAATACCAATTTTGAGGAAGTAGCTCTCGATCTGTTTGTAAATTATAAGTATCCCATGGTTTAAATGGCCATTTTACAAATGCCCCTTCTGGCAGGGTGATTTTTAACCTTTTGTCATTATTTTTTAGATCGCCTTCTTTTTGATTGATGTAAATACATTTGCCCGTATTTAGAGCTGTTAAATCTTTCATTTTTTCACTAAATTTTACTGGTTTACGGTGTTCATCTTTTAGTATATTATTAGTGTTGCAAGGCAAAATCAAATTAAATTGAATAGGATATTCATCTGCCCGTGCGTAAGCCCTTACTAAAAGTTCTAGTGCATTGGCGCTTATAAAATTAATGGTTAAATCGCCCTCAAAGCCTCGATAATCTCTGTGTATATTCAGTTGATTTTTCTCGTAATTAATTTCACCATTACCCGGGATATATTTTGGCATGGGTGTTTTGACGGGATAACCATCAAATTTATTCATAAACTTTGAAAAAGTACCTATTTCAGGGTCATTTTTAGAATTTTGGCCGCCGAATATTTCGCCAAACTCTGTGTGGTATAAAGAAAATAAATTTTGAAAGTCTAAATTAAAATGACCTTCTGGCCTAGGTCTAAATTTTATATTGGATGCCCCAGCTATCCAAGTATCGTGTTTTACAATTAAAAAATCCTTGAGTTTAATGATAATGTTTTTCTTACTCCAAAACTCACGACTCTTTTTGCTTCCATACTTTGATTTCATCTTTTCATCAAACAATAAAAGAGCTAGCGGCTCCCCTATTTGCACCAAATCATTATTTGACCTAATTCTCGAAATCATTTTGCTATAAAGAGAGTTTCCTTCTGGGGAAAGGGCTAAAAAGGCACCTCGACCATTATAATAACAACCGCAGTTTCGACCATCTAGAATATCAATATATCGCCCATTTGGCAATGTCACGGAAGTATGAAATTCGGCTACTTTTAGAATTTGCTGGTAATACTCTTTCATCTGCCCCAGCTCATCAATTGCACCCATGAGGCTTACGCCAGTAAGAGTGTTGTAGTTTAAAGCAGGCCCATCACATTCTGGCCAAAACCCATCTGGGTGCATATATGCCATAAAATTTTTTAAATACTTTTTTAGAAAGACCTTGTTGATGCCTTTCAATTGCCCTACACTTTTCGAACAATATTTTACATATTGCACAATACCTTTGAGTTCAACGGCCAAATGATTTGTTCCGTAACCCACATTTGCACTCGTTAATTGCCTAATATCTTTGCGATTGATTAATTCATGAGCAAAATAGGATGCAAAGGCAAACAAAAATTTTTCATACTTGGATTTTAATTTTGGTAATAGCTTTGCAATGGCGGGGTAAGATTCCGCAAAAATTGGCAGTAACCTTCTGCAACCACCATAGCTTTTGTTTTTGATGGCTTCATTAAGAATGTAAGAAACCATTTCAAGCAAAAAATCATTTTTATACCACTCATTATATTTTGATTTGGTAGTATAAGCATAAAGCAATGGGCCAACTAATTGCGGGTTTTGGCTATGAGCTAAAATCGATTTATCGATCTTCCACTTTGGGTCACTCGCATCACCCACCATTTGATTCATTTTTGCATTCAATATCTCAAAAAAATCTCTCATCCATTTTTCCTTATGTTAGATTGTATTCGTTTTACCAACAAAATTTTTCGATTATCCGCCGCCTAAATTTACTATTTTAAAATTTTTTAGCATACAAAGATTGGAATTCTAAATAATTTAACAAATATGCCCAACATAAGATTTTTAACCAAATTTTCTCATAAGTGCCACAAAGAGAAATACAAGTAGTCATGTTTTTGATACAAAACTGCCACAACTACCCCCCAACTTTGCTTAAAATCTTTAAAAATTTTAACGAAAATCCAAAAATAGCCTAGTTTTTAGGGTAAATATCTCTTAATTTTACAAGGTTAATCAAAATCAACCCCAAATATTGACTAAAAATTTGCATTAAAATTCATTGATTTTTGATTGATTATCAAAAATACATGTATAATCTTGAAAATCTTGGTTGCCTATTGGGGCAAAATCAAGTTTTTAGGTAAATTTAAGTTAAAAATTAAGGAGTTAGTATGAGTTCGTTGAATTTCACCAGCAAAGTTTTTGAAAAAGAAAAAATCACCTTAGCAAATAAGGATGAATACATTGTGCGTGGTGGTCGCCATCTTCTCCCAAAACTAAAGACTGCTTTTGAAGGCATTCATCAGATAGGCATTATTGGGTGGGGCTCTCAAGGCCCGGCACAAGCACAAAACTTAAGAGACTCGTTAGAAGGCACCAATATCAAAGTTGTTGTTGGTTTGCGCGAAGGCTCTGCCAGCTACAAAGCGGCTGAAGCAGCTGGCTTTACAAAAGCTAGTGGAACCATTGGTGATATGTATAAAGTAATTTCGGAATCAGACATGGTATTGATTTTGATTTCTGATGCGGCACAAGCCGATAATTACAAAACAATTTTTAAACATTTAAAACCAGGGGCTACATTAGGTTTTTCACATGGGTTTATTCTTGGTCACTTGAATAATGTGGGCGATAAATTCCCTTCAAATGTAAATGTTATAGCGGTTTGCCCTAAGGGTATGGGGCCATCGGTTCGCAGATTATATGTTCAAGGTAAAAAAGTGAATGGCGCTGGCATCAACTCAAGTTTTGCAATTGAACAAGATGTTAATGGCAAAGCAACTGATCAAGCTTTAGGCTGGGCTATCGCTCTAGGTTCTCCATTTGTTTTTCAAACAACAATGACCAGCGAATACCGAAGTGATATTTTTGGCGAAAGAGGTATTTTGCTAGGGGCCGTTCACGGTATCGTAGAAAGTCTATACAGAAGATATACCGCTGCTGGCAAATCAAATGAAGATGCCTTTAATTTATCTTGTGAATCAATTACTGGGCCTATTTCTAAAACCATTTCAAAACTAGGGATACTAGCTGTTTACGAAGGCTTAAGTTCAACTGACAAGGCAATTTTTGCCAAAGCATATAAAGCATCCTATAAACCTACCTTCGATATTTTGATCGAATGTTATGAAGATGTAGAATGTGGTAACGAAATCAGAAGTGTAATTTTAGCAGGAAGAAGACACTCCAGATTACCAATGGGTATTATTGACAAAACAAACATGTGGGATATCGGAAAAACGGTTCGTGCAAAAAGAGTGGAAACCAAAATACCTGTAGACCCTTTTACAGCTGGTGTTTATTGTGCAACGATGATGGCTCAAATTGACTTGTTAATTGAAAAAGGTCATAGTTATTCAGAAGTCGCAAATGAATCCGTAATTGAAGCAGTAGATTCATTGAACCCTTATATGCACTTCAGAGGTGTTAGCCACATGATTGACAATTGTTCAACAACTGCAAGGCTTGGTGCAAGAAAATGGGCACCGAGAATTGATTATATCTTATGTCAACAAGCCTATGTCGCAATAGATAAAAACGAACCATTAGATGACCAAATTTTTAATGAATTCTTGGATCACAAAATCCACCCCGTATTGGCAACTTGCGCGACATTAAGACCATCCGTTGATATTTCTTTATCGAAATAAACTTCAAACCTTTTGTAAGTGGGTGCAATAATGTGCCCACTTATATTTTCTTTAGGATTTCTATGAACTCAATTGTTGTACTTGATGGTTACACTTTAAACCCAGGCGATCTTTCATGGGATGCTTTAAAATTAATAGGCAAAAGTGAAATTTTTGACAGAACCAGTGCTGACCAAATCATTTCTAGAGCCCAAAATGCCGAACTTGTTCTAACGAATAAAACCCCCCTCAGCAAAGCCACAATAGATGCTTTACCAAAATTAAAGTACATCGGTGTACTAGCAACAGGTTATAATGTTGTTGATATTCAAGCCGCTAAAGAAAAAAAGATTCCGGTTTGCAATGTGCCAGGGTACAGTGGTATGTCGGTGGCTCAAGCCGTTTTCTCTTTGTTGCTTGAAATAACAAATCAAGCTGGTCGCCATTCCCAAGAAGTTAGGGAAGGTAAATGGAGCTCATCCACTGATTTCTGTTTTACATCGACACCTATAATTGAATTAGCAGACTTAACATTCGGTGTTGTTGGTTATGGAAATATTGCCCAAGGCACTATCAAGATAGCCCAAGCAATGGGCATGAAAATTCTGGTTCATACGCGTACAATACCTTTACATGTTCCTGATGGCATTTCATTTGTTTCTCTAGATCATTTATTTAAAAATAGCGATGTTATATCACTTCACTGCCCGCTAACCGATCATACTAAAAATATGATTAATAAAAACTCAATTGAAACGATGAAAAAAACAGCCATTCTAATCAATACAGGGCGTGGACCTTTGATTGATGAGGAAGCGCTTGCAAATGCTTTAAATACGGGCCGTATTTTTGGCGCAGGTTTAGATGTATTATGCCAAGAGCCTCCGCAATCCAATAATTTATTACTAAGGGCTAAAAACTGTATTATCACCCCGCATAATGCTTGGGCAAGCAAAGCAGCTCGTCAAAGACTAATGGCGATGGCAATAGACAATATCCATTCTTTTTTAAATCATAAAATCACTAATCAAGTAAATTGAAAAGGGCTTTTGCTTTTAAAAATAAAGTATCTGTTCAGTGTATTTTTAATTTTTTTACAATTGGCGCAGTAGAGACGGGTTTGAAACCCGTCTCATACGCATCAACTTAAGGGTTTCCGCCAACTACTTTTCTCGTTCTTTTGCGTAACCGGCGAATTGTCGCACCACCCCTGTCTGGTAGAGTTGACACGGAGAAAAAAGAGTTGATTTATAGTCGTTCTTTTTTTGAAAAAGTAATCATTTTGGCCAATTCATTACTATCTTTTGCCTACTCTACCAGACCGGGGACGGTCTGGTTACGCACTAAAAGTTTAAGTTGATGCGTATGAGACGGGTTTCAAACCCGTCTCTACTTGGTGAATCCAAAATTTGCTGAGTAGTACAAAATAAAAACATAGTCAAAACGCCCAACTTGGCCATCGATTAATTTTTCTTTGTAGGTTGATAGAATAAGTAGAGCCAAGTAAGGCCTTGACTCTACTGTGGCTTTAAATTAATGAGTTGATAACCATTCATCAATTAAATGAGAAAGCTCATGTTGATCTTCATGAACTTTGCTACCATACTTGATAGCATCATCTACATTATTAGCTGCTAAAGCATCTGAAAACAAACCTAAAGTTTTGATTAACCCTTGGGCTTTGGAATTTAATTCCGTCGGCCAAACGGTTTGACTCAACACTTTTTTTGCCCGTTTAACTATTGAATTAAATGAAGGGTCGATTGCTTTTGTCTCGGTTAAGCTTTCATCCATACCATGAAACCCCGCTGCATCCAGGAAAACTTGAGATGCACTAACGCTAAAAACATTCACCTTTAAATTAGCAGGCGTTAAAGATTTAACCCAAGTATCAATGGCACTTGACAAATCATGTTGAGCTTCATGAACTGTTTCTGCAAATACAATTGCGTCCGCCACATTATTGGCAGCTAAAGCAGTCGAGAAATCACCTAAATTCACAATTAAAGCTTGTGCATCTGCATTTAATTCTGTTGGCCATACAGTATGCGACAACACTTTTTTTACTCTTTTTACTGTGGAATTAAAAGAAGAATTAATTGTTTGCTCTGCTTTTAAGCTGTCTTCCATTCCATGAAACCCAGCGGAATCCAAAATATATTGTGTTGCACTAATAAAAAATTGATTGGCTTCTACTTCTGTTTCAACTGTTTCTTCAGCCCAATGGTCTATGTCATGAGACAAAGCATGCTGATCATCATGAACAGTAGCTGACAAAATTGCGGCTTCATCTGCTTTATTTTCTGATAACGCATTATAAAACAAACTTAAATTTTCAATAAATTGCTGAGCATTGGCATTAAGCTCAGTAGGCCAAGTCGTCTCCACCAAAATTTTTTTTACTCTTGCAACAGTGTATTGGTAACCTGAGTTGATGACACCTGTACTCACTAAATCTTCGTTCATACCGTGAAAACCAGCGGTATCTAAAAAAAACTGAGCAACCGCCACATTATTTTTAACTACTTTTTTAGCCTCTACGGTATCTGAGGTAAACCCACCGTTGTTATCTTCAGTTGAAATTACTTTATTAGAGTCATTTCGACAACCACTCAAAGCAAATGCCAAAATCAGCATTGTTAATAATATTTTATTCATTTTTTTATCTTTCTAAAAGTCAAAAGTTAAGTTAAGACCAAAATTCCAATTCATTTTTTTATCTGAACTAAACGGAAAATTAATCTGTGAATTTAAATTAAAAAAGCTATTGTTATACTGAAACGAAGGCCCACCATAAATCAGTAGAAGCTTGTCTTCCCCAACAATAACTTGACGCAAAAAAGTTTGAAAACCTAACACAAAGCGATTGTCAAAAAAACTTTTACCGCCCATCAAGCAAAATTGTAATTCTTCTTCAGCATGAAAATTTACAACTGTCGGTCCAAGTGTTTTTAAGGTTAAAGGAGCATTTTCATCTAAATGCCCTGCGTGGTATCGTTTTTCAGATGTAGATGCATTCTCTGAATGTTCTGAATCTGTTATAGAAAATCGATACCCTCCTACCAAACGCAAATTATAGGTTTCTTTGGAATAAGAAACTCCAATATATGGCAATACTTCAAAATGATCTGGGGCAATTCCTTTGTCTTCTTCCCCTACTGGCAATTCAAGTTGCAAACCAAATAAAGGCGAAAAGTGACTTAAGCTGAACCATTTCTCAAACGCAATAACGGGGTTACTAAAACCACTTGTTTCCTTATCGTCATAACGAAAAATTATATACGGTAATTTGAAGTCAACCATCCAATCGTACTTTGAAGTATAACTAAATCGCAAGTCAAATTCAAAATATTCACCACCTTTTCCAGCATATGTAAAATCAGTAACACTGGCCCCCAAATCAATTGACCAAATATTTTTTGGTTTTTTTTCATTAGGGTGGTGTTTAGATTTTTTACAGTTCTCAAGCCCACAGCTAGCCTGCAAAGAATGCAAAGATAGTGAAGTGAAAAGAATAAAAACCAGCACAAAAATGCGCATATTTCCTCCTTTAGTTAAAATTAAACTATTTAAAGGGCTTTCCTCTATGGTTTTCACCACAAAAAACACCCTCTGCACCAAAAAGTGCATTACTAAACATGAATTTTTTTACTTAGGAAAAATTCGGAGGAGGATTATCAGGCTGAATAGTTGTTTGGGTTTTAATCAATCTGCATACCGAATTAAATTCAATCGGTACAGCTTTTTCAATCAACTGGTGATTAGTTCTAACTAATCGAGTTAAGGAAAACAATTCTTTTTTCAACAATATAGATTCATTTTTTGGAGGGATAACTTTTTGGCAGATCATTTTATTTATAATGGAAACTGCTTTGCTTTCAGGAACATTTTGGCTAATTGTTTTTGGTGCGGTGCTATCGCAACAGGAATCTTCCTCTTCTTTGTTTTCATTGAAAACTTCATGATTTATCTTACAACAACAATCGGTAAAACAAGTTGTCTTAGAACAGCCGCAATTATGAAATTGACAAGGAAACTCTATCTCGTGACCCTCGGTCATTTTCATTCGAATTTCTTCTTTGGTTGGGGCAAAAACATTTATCACATCAACAGCTACGCTGTTTAACAAAAAAAGGATGGATAAAATGATTGCGGCGTATTTTTTTAACATTAATTTCGGGTAAAAAACGGGCATTATAACAATAAATGGCAAAAGAACATATCATTTAACCTATTGAGCTTTTATTTATACAGGATAAGTTTTATATTAAATTTCACTCAGGGAAAAATTGACGATAATCAATTTCTGCACATTTAAAATGGCCTTTAGGGCATTGTTTATGCCCGTGCACACCACAGGGGCGACAATCTAATTTCTCTTTAGTTTGTACAATTTTTGAATGATTTGATCTAGGGCCAAAACCAAATTCTGGCAAGGTCGATAAAAACACTGTGGTGATCGGAGCATTCATGGCAGAGGCGATATGTTGAGGCCCGCTATCATTTGAAAATGTCATTTCAGCTTTTGCAATTAATGCGGCTGATTCCAAAAAACTCAGTTTGCCTGCTAGGTTTCTGACACTAAAATTTTTGCTTTGATTTCTTATATATTCACATAGATCTTCATCATTTTTGCCACCTAACAAATAAACATCAAACTCCACTGGCAAATGATTAATTAATTCAACCCATTTTTCTTTTGGATATTGCTTTGTATACCAAACTGAGGCTGGGCTAATCACTACATATTTTTTGTTTTGAAAACTCTTCACTTTTTCAAAAGAAGCTTCGTCGGGGTATAATTTCATGGGGCTAGGATCACCACTGACAAATTCTTTCAATAACTGATGATATCTTTCAATCTCATGAACATTTTTCTGATGAATTGAGAATCCATATTCCACTTTTTTGTGAAATAAAAACGAGAAAAAATTTTCCTTAAAACCGATTTTCTTTGCCGCCCCTGAAAAACCTGTCAACAAACCAGTTGAGGCAAATCTCTGTAAATTAAAAACCAAATCATACTTTTTTCGACGAATCCTAAGCATTAGCTTAAATAGATTGCTATATTTGCTGTTTTTTTTATCCCATAGTAGCACTTCACTTAAAAATGGATGTTGGAACAATAACCCTTCGTTTCCTTTGCGAACGACCATATCAATTTTGGCAAGTGGAAATCTTAGATGTAAGGATTCTAATAAAGAAGTCGATAGGATTACATCACCAATAAAGGAAGTTTGGATGACTAAAATATTTTCGTATTGCAACCTGAAGCCCTATTTTTATGAAAACAGGGTAGATTTTACTCTCCAAAACCAGTTTTTTACAAATAAAATAGATTTTTTTACAGTTTTCTTTAAAATCCTGCCCTCGATTGTTAACTTGCCCATTTTAGGAGCCTCCCTTTGGCTGATGTTTTAATTATTGATAGTGAGTATGCAAGTCGATTAACTTTAAAAATTGCCTTAAGAAATCAGGGTTTTATTCCTGACTTAAGCGACAGCCCTGAAGAGGCCATAGAAAAAGTTAGAATCAATCACTACAATTGGGTTATTTGCGATTTAAAGATGGGTATGTTTGATGGCGTTTCATTAGCGGCTAAAATAAGAGAATTAAAGCCAGAAATGAAAATTGTTTTCACTAGTAGTTTTATGACCAAAGAAGATATACCTGATGCAAATATTGATGCATTTATAGAAAGACCTATTGATATTATAGATTTATCTAAAATTTTTCGCAAACAAGAAAAAGGCTTTAAAGATAAAAACAAAGGCTTTCAGATTGATTTGGATTTGGCTCTTAGCGACTAACTAGGGTTTGTTGAACTTTCTCGACCACCCCAAAAAGCATATAAAAGCCAAAAAATTAAAGCGCATAAACCCAAAATAATCATGCTGTCAACACCATCCAATTTTGGCACTAAAAAATTGGAACCAAAATAATGGTATAGTTGCTCTTTGTGAAATGGGTCTTCGCCAAACAAATTGCTTAATATGATTAAAGGATTTATTTGTGCGAAAAATAAATAGATTCTGTTTTTTGTCTCATAATTATTTGTTAAAACCATTAAACTAGGCACTAAAAAAATACCCAGTAAAAAGATTAATGCCGTTATACCTGCAACTAGTTGTGCAATTTGCATAGGTAAAAATTCTCTGACAATGCAAAACAGCCCTTTTAATAAAAGAGAAAATAAAACAACGATGATTAATGCAGTGAATAACGGTTTAACAGGTATTGAATTAGCGGAAGCCATCACCAAAAGAAAAAGCACAACAATCATTGGCAAATATTCTTCTATAGCAATATGAGCCATTTTTTTCAGCCCACTTGTTCTATGTGGCAATAGGTCCGTAATTAAGCTATGAAAAAAAACAGATAATAGCAAATAAAACAAAATATAATTATTTGAAAACCCTAAAAACAGAACTGCAACAGAGGCTATAATTAAATTCAAAAGAAAATGCATTAAAAGGTGATAATAAGAAATGCCGAACATAAATATTAATTTGCCTTCTTTTGAAATTTACCAAATTATATCTAAAATCTTATATCTTAACAAGCATAAAGCATGATGGGTATTTTTCTAGTGCTCTTTAAATACCAAAGCAAATGCAAGTAATTAAGTCACTATGCCGTGTTTTTCGCATATATCCTCTACTGTTTTGGATAGTCAATTGACCATAAACCGAAAAAGATTAGAATACAAAATAAAACCCAAAAACCGCATGAAAAAGAATATTTATTTATTAAGCCTTTTCATTTTAGGCGCCATAGTTTTCGCATTTACTTGTAAACCTAACTCGCGCGTAATCAGCTTGCCTATGCAGGTAGATGCAAAGGATTTGCAAAACCATGTAAACCGTATATGCCAAATTACCCCCTACAGAAACTATCAAAACCTATCAAGCGTAAATGCCGCAGCCGATTATATATTTAAACAGTTTTTAGCATCTGGTTTACGAATCACAAAACAAACTTACCCTTTAAATGACGGTGAAATTCACACTAATATCATTGGCGAAATCAACCCAAACGCTGAAACAACCATAGTAATCGGCGCTCATTATGATGTTTGTGGTGACAGCCAAGGGGCTGATGACAATGCCTCTGGTGTTGCCGGTTTAATTGAATTAAGCAAATTGTTTAAGATTCACGAAAAACAAATCCCTTATAATATTCAGCTAGTTGCTTATTCCACCGAAGAACCTCCATTTTTTGCTACAAAATATATGGGCAGTTATATTCACGCTAAAAGCTTATTTGGCCAAAAAAAAAATGTAAAACTGATGATTGCTTTGGAAATGATCGGATATTTTACGGATCAGCCAAAAAGTCAAAAATACCCAACGGTTCTCATGAAGCCGTTTTACCCATCTGTTGGTAATTTTATAGCCATTGTTTCTAAAAACGAATACAGTGAAATTGTAAATGAAATAAAATCCTGTTTTTTAAATAAAACCAAAATACCTTGCGAGAGTTTATCTGCACCACTTCTAGTTAAGGGTGTTGATTTTAGTGACCATCGTAATTATTGGTCATTCGGCTACCCTGCAGTTATGATTACTGATACAGCCTTCTTTCGCAACCCAAACTATCATACACTAGGTGATACACCAGACACTTTGGATTATGAAAAAATGGCGGAAGTCGTCAAAGGAACATTTTTATACATTTTAAATATAGACAAAAAACAAAACACAAAACCAACACAATAAATTTCAAAGCCCCATTTGTGCTTTTGCAATTTGAATTTCTCTTATTAAATCTTGGGTCGTGGAATCATAAGGGTCAAGCGCTTCAGATTTTTTGACATAGTCCATAGATTTTTCAAAATCTGGTATTTGGCTATAGGCCACAGCTAAATCATTCAAAATTGAAATTTTGGTAGGGTTGGCTTGATGACATTTTTCTAACAACTCAATACCGCCTTCTAAATGCCCTACTTGCACATAAGCCCAACCTAATTCATGCATAATGGTCGTGTTTTGAGGCATCTTGTCAATTAATGCTTTAAAAATGGGTATCGCTTCTAACCATTTCTTTTTACGAGATAATAAAGCCCCTTTAACAAAAAGTAGATGTAAACTGCTGCCGTCTAACTTTATACCTTTTTCGACAGCGATTTGGGCTTTATCCCATTCTTGTACTTCCATATTTAGCTCTGCAATTAAGCAAAATACTTGAGGGTCATCGCCCGATTTCTCTAACCAGGTCTCTAATAGCTCTAAACCAACACTTACAGCACCTAGTTCGCGATGCAATAAACCCATATTTAAAACTAAAGCTGTGGATTGACCTTCTAGTTTTTCTACTGCTCTAAAACTTTTTAATGATTCTGCAAAACTGCGATTTTTAAGATGAATAACACCCTTTAAAAACCAAAAATTAGCAATTTCGTTATTTCGTTCTAACCCTTCAGTCAAGACATTCAACGCAGCATCAGACTCCTCGCATTCTAAAAGCAATCTTGCTAAATCATGTCTAGCTTCATGATAGTCAGGTATTTTTTTTACGATATGTTCATAAATGACGATAGCTTCTTTTATTTTGCCTTCTTCAATAAATTTACGAGCTTCTTCAAACAATTCATTTAATAGGTTCATTTATTTATCCCTATGTACACCCGCAATTGTAACACAATAAACTTTTTCACAGCCACTATCCTTTAGTAGTTTTGCACACTCTGACAAAGTGCTACCAGTTGTAGCAACATCATCAACTAATAAAATTTTTTTATACACATGCGGTTTGTTAATATAATACAAATTCTTTACACCCTTATAACGAACAGTTCTGCTTTGACCTGCTTGGGTTTCCCCCAACTTTGAACGCTTTAATATATTAGTTTTTAACGGTTTTTTTAAGTTTTTGGATATTTCAAAGCCAAGCATTTCGGCTTGATTATACCCTCTTTTTATTTTTTTTCTCCAATGCATTGGTACTGGTATTATAACTTCAAAATCCCAGTTTTGCAATTTTACTTTTTCCTGCATCCATTTGCCGAAGAAATAAGCTAATAATTTATCATTTCGATACTTAAAATTTAAAATTAATTCACCAATATATGTTTTATATTCATTTACAAAAACCAAATGATTATAGTGAATCGTTCGCCCGCGACAAGTTTTGCAATCTGCGACATTGGCTTCTTTACCAACAGGTAAGCCACATTTAGGACAATAATTTTCGTAAAGGCAAGTCAACTTATCTTTACAAACAATACAGTATTCATGCATTTCGATTGCAGTAGGTGTTTTTTCTACCCAATTTAGCCTACATAAAGGACAAATCGGAGGGAAAAACATATCGACAATAGCAGGAGCAATAATTGATTTAAACATTCTCGCTAAACTCAGATTTACTTACCATTAAGACATCATGATTGGAGGCATTGATCGCCAAAGCAACTCCAAAGTAGTTTGCAAGCACACTTGACCCACCATAACTGATTAATGGTAATGTCAAACCGGTAGTCGGCATTAAACCTAATACTACACTCATACTAATGACAACCTGATAAAACATAATGATACTCACACCTAAAATTACACATAAAGCGAATGGTTCTTTTGTTTCATTCAATAACCCCATCAGTCTAAAAATTAAAAACAAGAATAATGCAAATACAATAGCCCCCCCAATCAGCCCAAAATCTTCACAAATTACCGCAAAAATAAAATCTGTATGGCTTTCAGGTAACTGATTAAAACCATGTACTGTGCCTTGTTGATACCCCTTACCAAAAACTCCACCATCCCCTATGGCCTTCAAAGATGCATTTAATTGGTAAGCTTCTTTGTCTAAATAATTTTCAGGGTATAGGAATGCCCACACGCGCTTTTTTTGATAGGAATGAATTTTTTCAGTAAAGTTCCAAAGTAAAAATATTAAAGTTGAACCTAAAAAAAATAAAAATATTGTTTTCTTTAACCGAAACCCAAGAGCAAACAACAAAGTAAACAATAAAGGCATATAAATCATAGAGGATCCAAGATCTGGCTGTTTCAATAAAAAAAACATTGGTATGGCACTTAGAGCAAAAGGAATTAATAAATCGCGCCAACGATGATAAGATTCTTGATGCATTAAATATCTAGCTAAAGCTAAAACTAAAAAATATTTCATAAACTCGCTTGGCTGTAAATTTGGCAGACCTGCCCCGAGTGATATCCAACCTTTGGCTCCATTTACAACTTTTCCAAATAAGGCAACATAAATAAGTAACCCGATACCAAAAACATAAAAAACATAAGCGAATTTCTTGAAAAACTCAAACGGAATGGCAACAATAATGATTGCTACCAAAAAAGAAAAAAAGATAAAGCCAATTTGTTTTTCAGCATAATTACCCGCGGCCTTAGTGTGAATAGAGGTGCTAGATATTGCTATGACGCCAATTAAATTCAGCAAAAGCATTGGAACAAAAATAGATAGGCGAATTTTTTTAAATATATCACTCATCCCTTAGGCTCATTCTCTTCTCTAATTTGTAACAACTGTATATAGTCTTCCAGTATTTTCTTTACAATAGGCGCAGCAATTTCACCACCATGACCAGAATGTTCACTCACACATGCAAAAGCAATTTTGGGGTTATTACGCGGAGCAAACCCCACAAACCAAGCATGCGGCGGGTAGGAACTTTGTGAAGGACGATAATATATATCGTTCCATTTTGGGCTTTTTTGAATAGGGTGCCCCCCCACATCGGCGGTTCCTGTTTTACCTAAAATTTCTATTTTATCCGAATGTCCCGTAGCATAAGCAGTTCCGCCTGGGGTATTCACAACTTCAAAAAGCCCATCCACGACAATTTTTATATTTTTATCTTTTATTGGCAGTTTCGTTTTTGATTTAGACAATGCCTCATTTTTAACGATATGCGGCGAAACTAGATACCCCCCATTAGCAAAAACAGCCACAGCCCTTGCCATTTGAATGGGGGTGGTTTCTAAGTCTACTTGCCCAATAGAATAGTGGCTATCAACATACAAGTTAGTAATTGGCATTTTTTTTGAATTTAATCTAATTACGGGTAGATGTCCGGCATATTCTCTTGGCAATTCTAGACCTGTTTTTTGACCAAAGCCAAAAAGTTTGCTCCAATAATTTTGTCGATCTGTACCCATTTTCATGCCAATTGTATAAAAATAAATATTGCATGATTTTTTTAAAGCTTTTATGATATCAACCCTTTGATGCCCAGAAATATTATGGCATCTATATTCATCGCCACTTGCAAACCGCATGGCACCCGTACACAAAACAGTAAAGTTTTCATCCACGATATTATCTTCTAGCCCCATTAATGCTACAAAAATTTTAAAAGGTGAACCAGGCGGGTAGCGACTTTGTGTAACTCTATTAAATGCCTTTAAATAGCTTGGTTGTGTTTTACCTAACAAAACATCATCGACCACATTTTTATCCATTGGAGGTATCAAAGCATTAGGGTCAAAATCCGGCATGCTCACTAAAGCTAAAACTTCACCGGTTTGAGGGTTTAAAGCTATAAAAGCCCCTACATAGTTACGCACGACTTCACGACCATTTAAATAAGATTTATACGGCTGACGCATTGCGTTTTCTGCAATTTTTTGCAATTCTACATCAATTGTCAAATGCAAATCACCGCCAACAACAGGGGCCGAGTATAGGTGATTAATATATTCAGGCACAACTTCACCTTCCGCATTTTTTACAATTACTTTTTCACTAATACTTTCGCCAGATACGCCACTTAAAAATCTATTAAAACTTGCTTCTAAACCTGAACGACCAACCCAAAGATTTGCTAATTCATGTCGAGTTAGTAAATATTGGTGTTCGGCCATAGAAAGCTCAACAACAGTATTTGGCCCGCGTTTTAACTTGCCCGACTCAACAATTTCATCTACTTCATCTTCTTGTAAATTTTGAATTTGACCAATAATATGAGCCATCGACCAACCTTGAGGATAGGATCGAATAGAAGAGCTTTCTATATTTATCCCTCTGACGCCAATGAATTGCATTTCAACACTGATCGCCTCTTCATATTTTAAATTGTAAAATAAAGGTTCAAGTAACCAGCCTTTTATCGATTTATTAAATACATTCGTTAACTCAAATATTAATGTGTTGCTATCTTTTTTTAGTATTTGATTTAATTTAATTAGCAATGGGTCTTTTAATAACCGTGGTACTTCAATGCTCAACCTTGCAATTAGTTCGTTTTCCTCTTTTTTTCTATCTTCTCTTTTTAGCTTATGAGATTTTTTTCTAAAATTTTTAATATCCTTTACAAACTCATTATCTGTAAAGGGAAAACTATTTGGGTTTAATATTAAATTAAAAGAAGGCACTTGTTCTGCGATACTTTTACCATTAGTATCATAAATACTACCTCTTAAAGGCTCTAATCTTTCTTCGATGATATTCGCATTTCTAACTTCTAAGTTATATTCATCGCCCTTATAATATTGCAAAAAAGATAGTCTCAAAAACAATATCATCATAACCAAAAGATTCATTAGCAGTATGATTTTTATTCTAAAACGAAACATATTAATACGCCTTTAATAGCCTTTCAAGCTTAATCATTTCAAATAAATAATAAAAAACAGGCATTAAAATAGCATTATAAATACTGATAATGATAGGTGCTCTAAAAGCAACTTCCCCACCAACAAAATAGACGATAAAAACACAAATCAAAGAAAAACAAAATGCAAAAATGACATGCGTAAGCACATGTTCTTTATAAACCACATTTTTTAGATTTTTCAGCATCAAACTACTAATCAAAAAAATCGATAGAAAAGGGCCAATTGATTTTGAAAAAAAACAATCCGCCAAAACACCGGTTAATAGCACACAAGGCATTAACATCTCATCATCTGTCTTTAATATCAAAAAAACAAAAATGATAATAAACGGGTTAAAATGCAATTCATTTATGCTAATAAATCGACTCAATAAAAAATGCAAATTGATGAGCAAAATCTCTATAAAAAATAATAGAATCAATTTCATTTTACATCCAATGGCTTTAAAATAACTACTTCAGAAATCAAATAAAATGGGACGGCAGGCTCCATTTCAACAGAATAATACAATTCGCTATCTTTTTTAGATTTTTTTCTCACTGTACCCAGTAAAAACCCATTCGGAAATTTCTTTGCAATGTCAGAACTAAAAACTTTATGACCAACCTCAATATTGCCTCGTCTATCTAAATAATTGATAACGGCTAATTCACCTTTTATTTTACGCCCAACACCAACAACCAACCCCCTTAAATTCTCAGCATTAGCCAGCACACAAGGTATTTTAACGCCTTCGTTTGTTAGATGGCTTACCGTACTTGTCCAAGGCGTAACAGCGATAACAGTACCAACAATACTTGTACCAGAAACTACGGGTTGCCCAACTTCTACCCCATGATTTTTACCTCTATTGACTTCCAATTTTCTTTCCCAATGGTTCAAATGCTCACCTAAAACAGTCGCCGGAATGGGCAACCATTCTAATGGAGTGATTGCTTTTAAATTTTTCATGTAATCGTTAGCAAAGGCTTCGCCTTTTGAACTTGCAACTGCTTGCTTTAAATAGGATTCTAAACCCACCCATTTTTGCACACATTCACGATCATGGTAATTTATCATTTTCGAACGGTCATTTTTTAATCTCTCAACTTCTGCTGTTAACCTTGCAATTTCTTCATTTAATTCTGCAACATTGAAAGAAATGTTACTCGTGCGTGGCTTAATAGGGCCAACCGTATTTGCTGGTAATAAAAAATAATTGCGGATATTGTCTATAAAATATGCTGGTACAAAAATCAATATTATAAAAATAATAAAAATGACCCGAAATTTAACTTTATTCTGACTCATCCTAATTATCGCTAATAATCGGTGAAATTGCTAATTGGGCTATATCGCAATTAGTTCTTTTTGCTAATCTCAGCCAATAGCTCAGGGTTTTCTAACGCAATGCCTGTACCACGAGCTACCGCCGTCAAGGGGTCATCACCGATGCGTACAGGTAAGCCTAATCTCTGGCTGATAACCACATCAAGCCCCTTTAATAAAGCCCCACCACCCGCTAAAACCAAACCTTTATCTACCAAATCAGCAGCTAATTCAGGAAAAGTTCTTTCTAGGCACATACGAATGGATTCTATAATCGCATCGATTGGTTCGCGAAGAGCGTCTCTGATTTCTTCTGAAGTAATGGTAACTTGTCTTGGCAAGCCTGATATCAAATCTCTACCACGCACATCATAAGTAACTTCTGTTTCTAATTCTGCAGCTGAACCAATATCAATTTTCACAGCTTCTGCTGTTCTTGGCCCAATCAGCAAATTATAAACTCGCTTCATATGTTGTTCTACAGCCTCATCCATTTCATCACCAGCAACTCTTAAAGACTCGCTAGTAACAATGCCACCCAAAGAAATAATAGCAACTTCGGTTGTTCCGCCGCCTATATCTACTATCATTGAAGCCTCGGGCGATGCTACCGGCAAACCGACACCCATTGCTGAAGCAAGCGGCTCTTCAATCAAAAATACTTCGCGCGCACCCGCTTTTAATGCAGAATCTTGTACAGCTCTTCTCTCTACTACTGTTATACCAGATGGCACCGCAATTAATATTCGTGGCCCAAAACCAAAACTTCGTCGATGCACTTTTTGTATAAAATATTTCAACATGGCTTGCGTAATTTCAAAATCGGCAATCACACCATCTTTCATCGGACGAATAGCCACAATATTACCCGGGGTTTTACCTAACATTTCCTTGGCCGCATTCCCAACCGCCTTGCCATCCATAAAAATCTGGTTCGTCCCTTTAAACACCGCAACAACTGATGGTTCAGATAAAACCACCCCTTGTCCACGAATACAAACCAGAGTGTTGGCAGTCCCTAGATCTATTCCTAAATCGGTTGAAAAATAGCCGATTAAATTATTAAACCAATTCATCCAATTCACATTAAAATAACATTAAATTCATTAATTGGGCAAAATTATATAAATACAATTAAAAGTTTCTAGTAGAAAACCACAATATACGCACTTAATTTGCGATTCCATTCCATTTTGGTTCTTCGCAATCGCGAAGAACCCTAAATATTTACCAAACTAAATAATCAACTTTTAATTCGCGATAAATGATAAAAATAGCAATCAAAGTACAGATTAGAGTCAACCCTACAGCAACACCGTAAACCCCAGAATTCTCATTTTCGTTATTAGAGCCCTGTTTTGGCATCGTCTCCCCTTTCCATTTTCAACCCATTATTATTGTTTCTATCTACCAAAATTCTACCTGCCGACATGTTAGGGTGAATTTCGATAACCTCAACTTTACCAATATAGGTATCTTTTCTAAATACTGTAAATGTATAACCAACCTTTACTTCTTCTGCTTTGCCAACACTTAACATAACTAAGTTTTGCTCTGGTATACTCGCAATAACTTTCGCTTCGATTGGCTTAATTGGGTTTCTATCCAAATCACCATCTACAATGATTTCACTAATATCTTTACCAAGTTTAGCTTTTACTTTATCTAAAATATATTGTTTTTCTTCGTTTTGCTGAACAGCTGCATTCAATTGCTTTTTGAGGTTTTCTTGTTGAAGCTTACCCTCTGTATTTAATGTAGCGATTCGGTTCAACTTTGTAATGGCATCTTGCTCGTTAGTTTTAGCCATATCTGCGATTTGAGTTTGTTTATCTTTTTCGTCTGTTAATGTAGCCACCTTCACATTCAAGTTTTTAATATCAGCTTCTTTTACTGCAATCAAATCGTCCTTCTTCGACAATTCAGCTTTAAGTGTTGTGTTGACACCTTCTTGGTTTTTTAAGTCGTCTCTTGTCTTTGTCAAATCGGCATCAATAGCATTCTTTGAACGAGTTTCACTATCAAGCTTTGTAACTACCTCGTCATACTCTTTTTGAATTTTTGCATAGGTCTCATCCCACTTGTCTCTACTTTCTTTAAACACATTTTTTTCATCCATATACAGTTTACGCCACTCTGCGCGTACTGAATAAAGAGTTAGAGTTGAAAAACAAAAAGCAACAGAGGCAACAAAGTTGACTATTATTAATATTCTGATAGCAATTCCCATTGAACGACTTCCTAGCAATAGTTTATATGTGAGCAAAACCCAAAAAACTTAAGGCAATTTTAGAAGTGGGCATGTTATTATGAAGTCTTTTTAGGTCAAGGCAATTTTGCTAATTGAAATAAATTAAAATAATTTTCTGGCAGTCTCGTCGGCCTACCACTACCATCAACCGCAATTAATCTAACCTCAGCTTCTGTTGTAACCTTATTTGTCGTTAAATTATTTACAATATGAAAATACTCAACAGACCTCCGGTTGCACTTTTTTAACCATGTATAAACACAAATATCGTCATCGTAATGATTCGCACCAATATAGCGCGCTTTTAATTCTACTACCGGCAAAAAGCAGTTTTGAGCCTCTAAAGCCTTATAGGTAAGCCCTTTTGACTTAATCCAATCTACGCGACCTACTTCAAACCATTCAAAATAACGCCCATAATAAACATTCTTCATCTGGTCTGTTTCTGCATACCTAACTTTAAAAATACTTTTAACTGCATTTTCAACTAGAAAACCATTATTTTCATATTGCAACATATATGCTATCTTTCAAAATAATTGTAAAAATACTCGATTCAATCATCGATTTTCCCCACTTTTAATGTCAAATTTTAGTAATAAATTTAAAAATATCCAAACTCGAGTATAAGTGCGAAAAACATTTTTATAAAATGTGGATAACTTGTTAAATAGAGAAAAAAGTCTGATTTGTATAGAGGGTACTCATTGAATCCTATCAGAGCAAACAAAACATTATTCTTATAAACCTTTGAAACAAAAAGACTTATACACCTAGTAAAGTTAGCGCAATAATAATTATTAAATTCTTTGAGAATTATTTTAAAAAAAACCTTGACATGAAAAATGTGGATAACTTGTTAAATAAGCAATTTGACAAATTCTTTTTGGAATAGATTCACGCCTTTTGATAATATATTTTTGAAATTTCTCATTAAATTGCATGGCATAGGTATTTTCTTGCTACGGACACCTAGCAATACCACCTTTCATGCGAAAAGACACTGAATTTCGTTAATTTTAGTGGCTAACGGTAAAAATCATCTTTTTTTAAATCTATGTCTAAAAGTAGCTATTTTTACACTACTCGTGAGATGTGGCATATCAAAATGCCGTTTTGACACGCCTTGCAAGCTAAAATGGGTGTATTTTGCTTCAGGGCCGCCAGAGCCTATAAAGACCTCCTATTCAATCAAATCTGGTTGCAAATAAGCCATACATGATAGGAGCCAAGAAAGAAGCATAAAAGGCTTACTGACCAATTTCTAATACCATTCTAATATTTGACCGTCTTAATATACGGATGCATTCGTCTTATGATTTAGTTTTGTGAAGCTTTTATAGGGGGCCGTGTTCGGCTCAATGTTTTATTTGAATGTATTTTGTGAAAGGGCAACTAAGCGAAACAAAAAAGTTGAAACTAAAGCAAGCCTGTATGGCTAGAGATTAGCTGCTAGGATTGTGAACGATAGACAAATTAATAATTTTAACCACTGAGGGCACTGAAGTACACTGAACAAGACTTTTAAAAGTCTGATAAATTTAATTCAAAAGTTATAAATACTTTTTGTTTTATTTTCAGTGTGTTTCAGTGTCTTGTTGTTCGCATCGTGCTCACAACCCTACTAGCTCTCCGCTTTGCTACGAGCTAAGCTCACGCCATCCATGGCTTCGCGATCAGTGGTTAAATGCATTGCCAAAAATAAGGTTTATTGAAACCTAAATTCCGCGGTTGTAATGGTAATTTCTGTTGTTTTTTCGTTGGTGTCTGATTTTTATCCATGTTTTTTTTAAAAAAACTAAAAAAAGAATGTTGCGATTTCTTTTTCTTGACGATTTTTTATT
>Ga0209573_1001614_pt1 | contig 33602 bp, 30 predicted proteins | sample TNRBio252014_DNA_FD_185870 | JGI IMG/M metagenome (GOLD analysis project Ga0209573, IMG submission 185870) | Wastewater treatment Type I Accumulibacter community from EBPR Bioreactor in Madison, WI, USA - TNR Reactor_6/25/2014_ DNA (SPAdes)... | ecosystem: Engineered > Bioreactor > EBPR >...
TTTACAAATATCAAACATTAATGCCACCTAAATAAATATCGTGAGAAAATTTCAAAAATTTTTCGCCCCTCTCGGGGCGATTTTTTTTCCCTTCAGCAAAAAACAAGCGTTTTGAGACAGCCTCTATTTAATAAAGAAAAAACAATACAACACAGTTAAAATTAAATTACAGGAACTTTTTCATTTAAATTCTGAATTAAGTAGAAGTAAAAGCAATTTATATGAAGTGTATACCTTTTTGTATAATAAATTCAGATATAATATAATAATAAATGAAATTTTAAAAGATCAAACTATAGAAGCAGAAAGAATTGTTGAATTTTTGTCAATCGACAACGATACTATTGATTTTAATATGGTATTACTTTATATGCATTATCAAGAAGGTTATTTAATGGAATCTGGTTTTAATGATCAAGGTATAAGCTCATGGCGCAGTTTCAATAATAATAATACGCCCTTAACATATATTTTTCAACCTAATAGGACATTAGATTTTAGCCGAAAATTAATTATGGAAACATATATTGAGGTAACTTCTGCTGAATTTGAAATGCAAACAAGAAATAAATTTGAGCAATTTTATGTTAACCCAGGGTGGGCGATTTATTTGCGAAATTCTTATGGTGAAAATTGTGCAAAACGACTTGGATTAGAAGCATTTGATTTACTTAAATATGTATTAAAATTTAATAATGAAATTAATCAGTATTTAATTTTGAAAAAAATATATGAATATAAACTCGAGCACAATACCTTGCCTGATAGTCTTTTGAATTTAAGCTTAAGTCAATATATATTAACAGATGTAAATACAAAAACATATTATATATATTCAAAAGAAAATAAAATTTTACAATCTGTTGGTGCTGATAAAATTAATAATTTCCCCAAAATTATTAGCAGTCATTTTGACGAAGATGAACTCAATAAATATATTGAATTAAATTCAAAACGTTCGCATGATGACTCTTTATACAGAATAAAAAGTCGTTAAGTTTTTCACTGTTGATGCTTCGCGTTCGGCCAAAAATTTCGTACAGTGGTAAAATGGCGTTTGGCGTTTGGTCAAATTATTCGTATGGCGTTAGGCCAAATTATTCGTATGGTGTATAATAGTGAGGAAGTATGGTTTTGATTAATAGGATTGAAGAGCAAAAAAGGTAAAATCGGCGCGAAAACGAAGCCATGATGGCGAAGTTTAGCTGGTTTCACCAGCCCGTGGGCAAGTACAAGGATGTACGCAGCAAAACACTTGCCGAAAAAGTGTTCTTTGACAATATATTAGATGTTGGTACGGATTATTTCTAGAGAACGAGGCTGTAGATTGTAGACTTTGCGTGTAATAGACTGACCATTGTGGCTCATGAAATGAGACTGTGAGGGGGTGGACATAGTGGACTTGGTGGACATAGTGGGGTTTACGATTGACTGATTTGCTGGGGGGTATTTTGGGGATTTTTTCTATACTTTACATGTTTATTTTATGAAAATAGGTTTTTGATAAGTATATTTGTAATTTTAGTCGAACCAAAGATCAAATGGTGCAGGTGGCACGGTACGACCGTTTTTGTCACACAGACGAACAAATACATTTGAAAAATCGAATCACCCAATAGACGCACTACTAGAATTCGAACCTATGGCGATGAATCATAAGAATCTCATGGCAGCACAAAAGCGTGCCAAAAAAAAAGCAAAAACCGAGCCTATAAAAGCATCACAAAACTATATCATAAGACGAATACCAAGGGAATGCCCCTACCTGTGTAAACGAGAATTAGCCTAATGGTTTAAAGTATTTTTCCATCAGCCTTAGTGTTAGGTGCAACAATATTTAATTTTTACATTTATTTTTTTGTAACGACAGAATCAGAATCTCGAATGGTTTCTTTCATTTTTTGACCTTGTTTGAATCTTACATTGTACCTTTTGGGTACGACTACTTTTTCAAGAGTAGCAGGATTTTGAGCGATTCGAGAAGGGGTTTCGTGAACAGAAAATATCCCGAATTCTCTAAATTCAACTCGGTTACCTTTTGCTAACTCATCTCTAATTAAATTTAACAATTCTTGAATAATGTTTTGCACATCCCTTTGTTTTATTTCAACTTGTTTTGTACCAGCTAACTCGAGAAAAATTTTTTCAACAATATCTTTTTTTGTGATCGTACCCATAGGTCGCCTTATTCCTTAGAGAAAATACCCTCGTAAGTATAACTAATGAAAAAAAAATGAGCAATGAAAAATTTAAAAAAAAGACATAAATTGTTGATAGTTAAGGGATTAGGAAAAGAAAATACCCCTGATTTTTATTAAAAAAGAGGTTTCTTGGCTTAAAAAGTCTCGAAGTATATATTTGCTAGATGTGTATTTATGATTTTGGCAAAAGTTGATCTACTGCTTCAAGTGTGAAAAACATTGAGAATTTATGTAAAGGTAAACCTGACATTTCAAATTTCCAGGTAGTAAGAAAACCAGCGCCTGATGCATGATTCTTTATTTCAAATTTTTCATGATTTTGACCAATTAATTTTGAGTTATATTTTAAGAGAAAAACTTCGGGCACTTCTTTTAACTGAACCCAATTATTTGTTAAAATATAAATTATTTCTGCCATACTGAATATGTTTTGTTGATAAATATCATTGTTCATTAAATTTGAAATATTTGAATGTTTCGATTGAACAAGTTGACAATAAATACCACGCACCAAATAATCTGGCAAAATTAAATGAAAGTCTTCTGAAAAGGTGTTTTCATGTAATAGATTAACATGCTCATCTTTTCCAATTTCAATCGACTGATTGCTAGAGTAAAATGAAATTTGATTTAAAGACACCTTAATGGATGAATCAAATGCATGTGCCCATATATTGTTCCAATGAGTGCTAACGACATCAAAAAATGTCGTTAGATCAGATTTACTAAAAATGTTTTGAGAATCAATCGTTTGACTCAAACCGTGTAAAAACTGATCTTCTTTAAAACCCAATGTAAAGTCGGATATGTGAAAAAGTGTTTCGTATTTATTTTGCTCTGCTAAATATTTTTCGCGATCTATTGTTTCCTTTTTAGCATTGTGTATCAAAAGCGATTTGCCGAGACCCAATTTTTGCGCTGTATGATAAAAATGTAAAAGCGTATTTTTACCAGTAGGGCACCAGAATAATTTTAGGGGTAAATGTTCTAGCTTTTTTTCTAGATCTAGCCGTTTTTTAAAAGATAGTTCTTTCGCAATTATCGCTGGAAATACTTGCACATTATTCGTGATTTCTTCAACCATCTTAATGGGAAGGGGCATCAAAGCATTTATCAGGTAGGATACTTCGCATTTTAAGCAAAAAAGGACTCCATCCCATTGAAAATCTTCAGGAATATAACTCATAATTTAAAAAACATTTTAGAAATTATTAAAATAAACCGAAACAATTCTATAACATAACTTGGTTTTTATCAATGGTATACATAAAATAATTAACAATTTGAATGAATTTAATTCTGATTAAAAACTTAAAAACTATGATTCGAATCTCTAAATTATCCATCTTAATAGTATTATGTAGCTTACATTGCTTACTTTTTACCTCCTGCGGAAGTGTTGATTCTGGCCCAACCGTAACGGACGATTCAAACAACGACTCAAATAACAACAATAACAATAATAACAACAATACCAATTCTATTCAAGTTGCTAATCAGAACTTCTCAACCAAGGCAAATCAAGAATTACAAATAAACCTAAATACATTGCTTTCACAATTCAATGCGTCAAAAAAATATACTTATTCTGTAATAACGCCACCGACAAAAGGGTTGGTTTCCATTCAAAATAATATTTTAACCTATAGCCCTTCTCAAACAGGAACCGATGAAATTCAATTTCAGGTATCTGAAGGAAACAACAAGTCAAATGTCGGCAAGATTACAATTTCAGTTGGTACTTCTACGACATCTACACAACAACAACCATTAGTTCTTGTAAATAAAACTGTTACAACAGTCGAGAATGAAGAAGTAATAATTGATGTCTCATCAATGATTAAAAATTTTGATTCTAATACTACTTATAATTTTATTTTAGAAACGACACCAAATAGGGGGGCAGTTAAAATAAATGGTTTGTCTTTAATATATACTCCTATCCAAAATCAAACGGGGGATGACATCATCACTTTAAGGGCTGGTGACGGCGAATCAACTAGTAATTTAGCAACCATAAATATTACAATTCAAGATTTAAGCACATCGGCACCTAAATTACAAAGCGTAACCTACACGATTAAACCAAATGTTCCTGCAACTTTAGACTTGAATTTATTATTTTTACCGCCACATCCGTTTAGCGATAAAACATATACTTTTACTATTTTACAACAAGGTAAACTAGGTAGTGGCGAAATTACAAACAGATCACTTACCTATACTCCAATTTTAAACGCCTTTGGAACAGATAGTTCGCTACGCGTTTTAGTTACAGATCAGCTAGGTCAAAAATCTGAAGCAACTCTAGTAATCATCATTTCATTGAATTAAATCTAAAATTTGGTTTGTAACAAAAAAAAGAATTGGGTATAGATTTAACCCATAATAATATTAAGACTACATGGAAATAATAATTTACCGAAAATTTTAATAACCCTAGATGAGGTGCCCCCTTTGGGCGTTCTGGTTACGATATAAGAAATTTATGGTAATTTTCATTTCCAAATGCCAATAAGGGCAGTGCGCCGCCTTTTATGTTCTACTTGTGTTAATGAGAATTTTCGTAAAGGTGTAATGTATGTTTACCTTCAGCTTAATATGATTCTTCTTTGGATGGAAATGAATTTTTCTGCACATCATTAACATATTGTATCGTTGCATTGCGAATTCGAGCTGCTAATTGATCATATTTTCTTACGAAGCGGGGGTTGAAGTTTTCTAAAAGACCTAGCATGTCGTGGGAAACTAAAATCTGACCGTCGCAACTAGAGCCGGCACCAATGCCAATAGTTGGAATCGAAATAAGTTTTGTGATTTGTTTTGCTAAATCTGCAGGAATTTTTTCCAAGACAATTGCGAAAGCGCCTGCTTCTTCCAATGCTTTTGCACCTTCTATTATTTCTGATGCTTCTTCTGCATTGGCTCCTCTAGGCTTATACCCACCAAATTGATGAATGGATTGAGGAGTTAAACCCAAATGCCCCATTACCGGTATGCCTGCTTGGCTGATTTCCTTAACTGCTTTTGCGACTCTAACACCGCCTTCTATTTTAACGCCACCCGCTAAAGTTTCCTTCATGATTCGGCCAGCATTTCTAAAAGCGTCTTCGACACTTACTTGATAACTCATAAAAGGCATATCGACGATAACCATTGCTCGGTTTACACCTTTAACTACAGATTTTGCGTGATAGATTAATTCGTCAACGGTTACGGGTAAGGTTGTTTCATTCCCTTGGTAGACCATTGAAACGCTATCACCAACTAATAGTAAATCAACACCTGCAGAATCAAATAAACTTGCAAATAGAAAATCATAAGCTGTTAAACAGCTGATTTTCTGATTATTCTTTTTCATATCAATGATAGATCTTTTGGTTACGCGTACGGGCTTGTTTTCAGAGGATTGAGTGGTGTTCATAGAAATTCCTAAGTGAATTTTGGCATCATAATAGTTTCGCCAGCCTGATCTTCACTTTGCATTTCTTGTTCGATTTCTCCGAGGTTAATTTCAAAACAATCTGTGCCTCTTGTTTTTAAGACTGAGTTAAGGTAGCGTTCTTCTTCGCGCATTTTCGTTTTAATAATGGAAGTTTGATGCAGACTTAAATCGATTAAATACCATTGGTTATTTAATAAGATTTCAATACAAACAAAACTCTTGAAGCGATTGGATGCATCATAAAACCGTAATAGATAGGATTGAATATTTAATCTCTCACAAATCGATTGAAAAATTAGAATGCGCTTCGCACTTAACTTTTTAGTGTTTTCAATCTCTTTTTCTGAATTGCTAAAAATTTCAGTAAGATCGTCAGATGATTTTAAGGGTGTGCAATATTGTGATTTTTCTATGTTTCTAATGATGCGATGAATCAGATCAATTGGCTCCATTGAGCTTTTTTTAGGCGTACCATTTGAGTCTATATTGTCGCTGAAATCTATAGAAATCTTATTTGATAATCTGGTGACAAATTTTCTAGAATCTATATAGGCTTTTAATTTTTTTCTGATTTCTTCATGTTCAGGTTTTTGTGCTTCTTCATAATCAAATAAAATACTTGACGCAGAACGAGTTTTGAAGGTCATATCATAAAATTCGCGCCAAACAGTATTTCGTTTTTGCTGATTTTCAGACTGAAGAATCGCTTGGCTTTCTAAAATCAAACGATAATCACCATTTTCATAAATGAATTTATGGGTTTGTGATTCCTGAAACCCAATATCACCCAGTTTTTGGTCTAAAAAAGCTTTTTTTTCATTTAAATATAAAGGCGGAATTAACAATACAAAAGGCCCCATATTGGTCAATTCAAGTGTGTATATAGCAGCTGCCCATTTACCAAATAAAATATTATCAATATCATTTTTAAATAGATGAGCACAAATCGTATCTAATACTTGTGCCCCTTGGACAAAAGTATACTTTTTAACAAAATGAGTTTCTGATGCCGGATTCATTTAATGCCCCTGATTTACATTTTGACAATTATAGTTAAATTGTTTATTTTTAAAAGGGATCCCTAATAATTTTTTTTAATGTTTCTTGTTTTTTTAAAACAAAAAATAGGGGGATACAAACAACTAAAGAAATTCATTCTGTGCAAGTTTTCAAATGGAAATTTCAACAAACTAAACTCTTTGGAAGTTTTTTTTGCCTCCCGTTTTGCTGATTAGCTGAATATTTTGAACTTTTATATCATGGGACATAGCTTTACACATATCGTATATTGTAAGTGCTGCCATGCTAGCACCTGTAAGTGCTTCCATCTCTACGCCTGTTTTTGATTCAACTTTAGCTATACAATCAATGCGAACATAGTTTTTTTCTTTAATTTCGATAGTTATGCGACAATCTTCTAGACCAATAGGGTGACAAAATGGAATTAAATTTCCTGTTTGCTTGGCAGCCATAACACCTGCAATAATTGCTGTTTGAAATACAGGACCTTTTTTACTATTTAACTCATTTGATTGAATGAGTTCAAAAATATTGTCTGGCAAAAAAACTTCAGCTTGTGCATGGGCCGTTCGAAGGCTAATTTTTTTTTCACTGACATCAACCATTTGAGGCTGATTTTTATCATTAATATGTGTTAGCATTCTTAAACCTAAAATCAAAGCCATGAATAAAAAGGTAAAATTGAACCAACGGGGTAAACACTTTGGTATTCGCTAAACTCTACAAAACCATCGGTACCTTGCAAAGAAGCAAAGTCGCCTGACCCATTATTGGCAACCGGAACAACTGTCAACTTCGCCGATGCATTTTGCCCTGCATACACAGGTTGAAAAAAAGTAATCGGCTTTTTGAAAACCATTTCTTTTTCTAAGTAGGCAGTTTTTTGAACTTGAGAAGCACCTGAACCTTTTTTAAGGTGGGGGATCACATAACGCAAAAGACAAAGTAAAGTCGAGACGGGGTTGCCGGGTAAAGCATATACAAATTTCTTTTCTGTATTGCCATACCAAAAAGGCTTACCTGGCTTTTGTTTAATTTGGTGAAATCTTTCTTCGATGCCACAATCAAGTAACGATTTCGGAATTAAGTCGTATTTGCCCATTGAAACACCACCACTTAATATAATGACATCATGTTTGTCTATGATTTTTGGTAATTCGGAAGAAATTAAATGGGCTTCATCATTTAAATGAAATAAATTAATATTGCTATACCCATTAATTCTGAGGCTTGATTCAATGGCGTAGACATTGGATCTTCTAATCTGGTGGGGTAATACAACCGCATCTATTTCTACTAACTCATTGCCGGTTGAAATAATCGCAATCAAAGGTGATTTTTGAACTTTAACGGTTGATTTGCCTACACTTGATAAAATTCCAATTTCAGGAGTTCCAATTTTTTGACCAATAGGAATGATTAATTGCCCCTTTAATTTATCTATTCCCTTGGTGTGTACATTGCCCCATTTTTTTATTTCAAGATTTTCTGGTAATGTTGCTGTTTTATTAGAAATTGAAATATCTTCATATTTTATTACCGTATCTGTTGCCAATGGCATAATGGCCCCCGTCATCACTTCTAAGCAATTCAATGGGTTGTTCAGCTTTTTGATGGCATCGCCAGCTTTTTGAATATCTTCAATTTCAAAGTTTTTTTGACCATTTTGATAGGCAGAAATTTGAATCGCTATTCCATCCATAGCAACTCGATCAAACGGGGGTAGATCGCGATCACAAGTAATATTTTCTGCTAAAATGCGACCCACTGAAGCCTGCAATGGTATTGACTCTAGGCCAAAGGCAGGCAGTTTTTGATCAAAAATTAAATCAGCTTTGTGAACAGAAATCATTCGTCGTACCCATAAAGTTTTAATGCTCCATGTAAATGAAAATTATCCCCATATTGATTGATTTTCATAGTTTTTAATTGCCAAGCATTAGTAATTTTTGAAATACCCTCGCCTTTAATTGGTGAAAGACCACTGCCTCCTATTATCTTTGGGGCAATAAAGCAATGACAATAGTCAATATGGCTACTATCAAAAAAACTTCCTAATAATTCACTTCCGCCTTCTATGAGTACGGAAGATATCCCTAAAGAATATATTGATCTAAGACTAACCACAATATTTTCACCTTGAAAAATAACTTGAATTTTTCGATTCTGAAGCTCTTCAGCAATTTTAGATTGTGGTTTATTTTTTAGAACGAGAATTGTTTTCGCATCTTCATTTTTAAATATCTTTAAGTTAAAATATTCAGATTTAATATCAGTAAGAAATAGAATACGAAAAGGGGATGTTGTGGTAATTCCATATCTACAAGTTAATTCTGGGTTATCTTTTTCCAATGTGTTTTTGCCAATTGCAACCGCATCGTACTCTGCCCGTAATTGGTGTGAAATTTCACGAGATGATTCGTTGGTAATCCATTTCGATTCACCAGTAGAAGTATTAATTTTACCATCTAGAGACATCGCCCATTTTGCGACTACATAGGGCATTTTATAGGCGATGCCTTTTAGAAATGGTTGATTTAATTGAGCGGCTTCTTTTTCCAGCAACCCATAGCTTACTTGAATTCCTGCATCAGAAAGTATTTGGTAGCTATTTTTTGCCTTCACAAGTGGGTTTGGGTCTTTCATTGCAAAAACAACTTTTTTGATTCCTGATTTAATAATGGCTTCTGTGCAAGGTGGCGTTTTACCGTGATGAGAACAAGGTTCCAAAGTTACATATAAGTCAGCGCCTTTTATATCTTCATTTGCGTTTGCAATTGCGTTTACTTCAGCATGTGGTCCGCCATACACCAAATGCGAACCTTTACTGATAACCGTTCCGTTTCTGGCAATGATTGCACCTACTCGCGGGTTCGGGCTTACACGATTCGATCGAGTATGCGCCTCTAAAATTGCAAGTTGCATTAATTTATGATCGTTTTCACTAAAATTCATTGTTTCAACTCATTTATCATTTTTGTTAATTGTTCAGTATGAGAAAGTTTTAAAGACATCTTAAGAGTAAAAATATTTAAGTTTTTCTGAACCTCTTTATTGATTTTAACAATGTCTTTTTCAGTTGTTAATAAACAATCAAATAAATGTTTTGTTTTCTCCAGATTTTGAAAATCGCTGTCTAAATATTGATGATGATCAGGATAGAAATAATTACAAGATGGGGTAACATTACATTTTTTTAATGTATTAACAAAACCCTGAGGGTCGGCAATTCCGCATAATACTCCCATTTTTTTATCTTTTAAACTTTCTATTTCATTTATTGATACTTCTTTACCATCGAAAGATATAAAATGACTGGGTTCGTGGGTTGCCTCAAAAATCGGTATATTTTCTTTTGCATACTTGTAAACAGTCGATTTAATATTTTCTTTTTCAATTTGACTTACTTCATCCGCATGGGTAATAATCACAAGATCAGCTCGAACTATTTCTTTAATCGACTCTCTTAAAAAACCTCTCGGTAAGCAATAATTAAGGCCAAATGGGTTACTGGCATTCAAAAGCAAAATATTTAAATTTCGAAAAACTTTTTGATGTTGATAACCGTCATCCAAGATAAACAAATCAATTTCTGGGTGGTGATGTAATAAATCAGAGCAAGCTTTTATGCGATCTGCTGAAAATGCCATGGGTATACGGGGAAAGTTTTTTTGGTAAACTAAACTTTCGTCATTTCCATACCCTCTTGAAACTAATGCTGGCATTTTATTTACCTTTATGCAAATATGCAATAACTCCATACACAAAGGCGTTTTTCCTGTGCCGCCGGCTGAAATATTGCCAATGGATATAACAGGTCTTGATAATTTATAAGTTTTTTTTATTTTGTATTTATATAAAAGATTCAGGAGGTTGGAAACGGACAAGTAAACTAACGATAATAAATATAACCCACCCCTAAATAGAATTGTTATAAAATTCGGGGAAGGGTCGCAAACAATCTTCTGATGAATTTTTTGAATCTTGTGCGATATCAACCACTAGTCCAAATATCTAAGTAGATCGTCTTCCTGCATAACAGTAATGTTTAGTTCACGAGCAGTTTTTACAAACCCTTCAGCTTCTTCGGTACCTTCAACTAAATAACTTATAGTAGGGGATAAGGTATCAACTACGATGTGACCAAAACCGATAATCTTTGCTTTGATCTGCTCTTTATCAGCATATTTTTTCTTAAATTGACCTGCTAAGAAAAAAGTTTTAACTAAATCTCTGTCAATTTTTGTACCAATTTTGTCTTCTTTATAGATGTTAGTTTTAATGACATCAAACAATGTGCAAAGAGAAGTATTTTCATTCACCTTAGTAACTTTGCATTTTGCCTTCACGATTCTTTCAAAACCTTGATTTTCAGAGTAAACTTCAAACTCTTGGCCAAACATAACATTGTGACTTGAACCTCTGTTAATTAAGATTTGATTATGACCAGCTTTTTCATTGATGATTTCGCCAGTTGTAATAGCTTCCTTGTATCTAATAAACATGGGGTTACCAATTTTGTCACCAACTAAAATAGGGTTTGTAAAATCAACCAAATCGATAATGTAACCTAAAGCAGTAGTATCTGTAATTTCATTTACTTTAAATTGACCTTTAATTGTGATATCCTTATTTGAGTTTTCTCTAATGATATCAAATTTCATACCGCGACGCACACCATCTTTTTTGCCTAATGAAATAACAGCTGTATTGTTTATTGTGTCTGCAACCAGAATTTCACCATTAACGGGCGCCATTGTGAAAGAACTCGCAGATTTTAAAACATTGTTCTTTAAATCGTCACGAGTTCTAGCAATAATTGTTTCCTTGAAGTTCTTTTCTTTATTCATGTGGTCTTCAATTAATGGTATTTTATCCACTAGAGTTTTTCTTTGATCTGATATTAATTTTTTCTGCTCTTCATAAGAAGCGGTGTCACGAGCAATTTCAGAATTCAATGTGTCAATCTGGGCTTGAAATTTAACAAGTGTAGCTTTTTTTGATTCTTCTGTGTTCTTGCGATTATCAGTATAAAGCACTGACTCTTCTTGCCACTTATCTTTATAATAACCCGTTTTTTGTTGTGCTAATTGATAAACTGTTAGTTTATGTCGAAGAGTAGCAGCTTCTCTGTTTCTCTCATAGAAATCTTTTTTAACTTGTTCCAAATCCAACAGCAAAGCCTTAATTTCCTCACGCTTTGGTTTTAATTCAGCATCTTCAATGCTGATAATTGCAGGCCTTTTGTCTGTGGCTAAAGCACCATGCAATTTATTTTTTAACTCTTCTTTCTTTTTCATTTGCATAAAGCAAAGGCCAAAAAAGGCTATTGTTATAATGGCAAAACAAATCGTAACAAAAATATTTGGCTTCATAACTCGGGTACGCCTAAAAAAATGAAATTCTAAAGGAAAAACTAACTAATTTTTGAAGAAATGATTCTAAAAAGGAAATAAGGTTGGTCAAGTTATTTAAACATAATTTACAAAGGAAATGAGGAATAAGAAATCACTAAAAAACCATATAGGCTGTGTTTTTTTGATTTTTTAATCACAATATCTAAAAATTTTACCAAAAATTCTAGAAAAACCAAAAATTGAAGGGTACACTAAAACCGACTTGAAATTTACACTTAATTTTTTTTCGAGGTACGAATCATCTTTTTTTTTAAAAAAGCTCGGTTAAAGTTACAACCATTTTTTTAAAGCAAAAGATAATTTTCTATTTGAAAACTTATATGGAGAATGGTATGGAAAATGAAAATACAAAAAAGAAACCACATCCAAAACTAACCGATGTAAAATTAAAAGAAATAAAAGATACGCTACTTGCTAAAATCCAAGAAATTAAAGGGGATGTAATGGGTCTTCGGGAAGAAGGTCTTAATAATACACCTGGAGGTGGGAATTCAACCCCACTTCATTTTGCCGAATTAGGGACTGATACATTTAACCAAAACTTTGCTCTAAGTCGATTAGAACATGAAGAAGAACTTTTAGGTCAAATATATGATGCCATAGAGCGTATAGACAATGGTGAGTTTGGTTTATGTCAAATATGCGGAGGACCAATGAAAGTCGCAAGATTAGAATTTTCACCTTGGGTACCGAATTGCATAACTTGTCAAGAAAAACTAGAATCCTATAATTGATAAGAGTAAAAGTTTTTTAAAGGTATTATCCGTCTTTAATGAGTATAGAAAATAAGCGTCGCTTTTTATTTTTAAGTATCATTTTTTTTGCTTTGACAATCGATCTGGTAACTAAATGGTTCGTTGGCACCATTTTTAACAACGAACACCCAGGTGGTTGTCCTTATCCTCATTGCTCAACTGGAATACTCTCCTACGGTCAGCCTTGTTTAAGCGCAATTGATCCTGCTCGTTATGAGGAAAACCCTGATATTTACAAAGAAATTATCCCAGGTTTTTTTTATTTGCATTTAATGAATAATACAGGTGCAGCTTGGAGTTTTATGTCTGGCATGAATCATTACTTCATTGTTTTTAATATACTGTTTGCTATTGTCGCCTTTTATTTAATGTTGCGTAAGAATACAATTCCGTTATTGCTGTATATTGCATTTTCTATCATAATTGGTGGTGCATTAGGCAATTTTTATGATCGGTTAATACATAATTCTGTGCGCGATTTTTTATCTTTTATCATTCCATTACCAAACGGTGGTTCTTACCCATATCCTGTTTTTAATGGAGCAGATATTTTTATATTTTGTGGTGCTGCTTTATACTTGATTGATCAGTTTATCGTAGAAAGATATCGTAATAAAAAGACAGAGTCTTCGCCTTTACCAGAAATAGCAAAAGAAAATGGACAATGATATTCAACTAGGTGTGGTTTTGCCGGCGGCTGGTATAGGTACAAGATTACCTGGGCAAACTAAAAAGCAATTTAGAAAAATCGATAACAAAGAAATTTTTATCCATACTTTAAACAATATTTTCAAAGTCCGATTTCTAAAAGAGGTCATACTGGTTGCCTCCAAAGATGATTTTTCAGAATTAAAAGCGATTCTCAACCAGTATTACCCATCGCAGATCCAAATAATTCAAATTGTGGAAGGGGGGCTGACTAGACAAAAATCTGTATACAACGGGTTAAAAGCACTCTCGAAGCATATAAATCGGGTTGCCATTCACGATGCGGTTAGACCTTTCGCTAGCCCAACACTTTTTGATAAAACGGTTACCGCCATTGGTACTGGTAGTGGAGCTATTCCTGTATTGCCAATTAAAGAAACCATTAAAACCTTAAATCAAAATAAGATTGAAAAAACACTTAATAGGGCCGAAGTTTTTATAGCACAAACACCACAAATATTTGTAAAAGATACAATCATTAGCGCCCATGATTTGGCAGAAAAAGAAGGTTGGAACGCCACAGATGATAGTCAAATAGCTGAACTTGCAGGTTTAGTTGTTAATACTTTAATGGGTGAAGAAACAAACATAAAAATTACAACAGCAACTGATTTGATATTAGCTCAGATGATTTATGCTTCTGGTAATTTACCAACTTAAATGTGAGTTTATACCCAAAATCACCTGTTGCATCTGAATTTAGATTAAAATCATTAGGTATCAAAAGCTAAATGCTCTAAAATTGCATTTGCTAATTCTTCGTTGATTCCATTTACTTTCATTAATTCTTCTTTGCTAGCATTTCGAATCGCTCCGATATTTCCAAATGTGCTAAGCAAGTCTTTTCTTTTCAAAGGCCCGATACCAGGTATTGCATATAAAGGGTCATCTTTAAATTTTTTACCGCGCAATTTTCGATGAAATGTGATGGCAAAACGATGAGCTTCATCTCTAATGTTCATTAGAATCTTAATTGCTTTGCTGTTTTCTTCTAAAAAGATGGGGTTCTCTGCACCGGGTATAAAAAAACGATCAACAGTCCCTTTTTCAGACCTTGCTTTGGCGATAGAAATAATTTCAACATCGGTTTCAAATTCTCTTAAAGCAGATAATGCGGCATTTAATTGCCCTTTCCCTCCATCAATAACGATTAAATCAGGCAAATTATTTTCCTGTAATCCTCTTTTAATGCGTCGATAAATAATTTCGTTCAAACTAGCAAAATCGTTTGCTTGATCTACTGTTTTGACTTTATATTTTTTGTATCTTTTTTTGTATGGCTTACCATTTTCGAAAGCTACACCTGAGGCAACACTGTCATTGCCTTGAATATTACTAATATCATAGCATTCCATTTTTACTGGCAATTTTTGTAAAGAAAATGCCTTTTGAATTTGCGATAAAGCCATTTCCGTTTCAATGTTTTCGGCCTCTTTGGTGTTGGCATTTTCTTGAGCATTTTTAAAACATAAGTCTAAAAGATTTTTTTTTGAACCCTTTTGAGGGCAGATAAAAATAACCTTAGTACTTTTTTGAAGTAATTCTTCCAAAAGATTAATTTCTTCATTCAAAAAAGGAATTAAAATTTCTTTCGGCAGAAAAACAGTTTTGGAATAAAAGATTTTTAAAAAAGAAGTAAATAGTTCTTCTACCAATCTGCCAAACAAAACAAATTCTTGGTAATAATAGCTTCGAATAACCCCATCTCTTATAAACAAACCTTGCACATATAATTTATCGTTGCGACTAAAATAGGCGAATACATCACGGTCAACAAAATCATTGTCTATAATATGTTGAGTTTCTAAAGTTTTTTGAATGGCTTTGATTTGATCGCGAATATCACCAGCTTTTTCGTATGCAAGTGCATCAGAATGGCGTTGCATTTCGGCTTCTAATTCACATATTATAATTTTGGCGTTACCTTTTAAAATTTGTTCAACCTTTTTAACATTTTCTGCATAGTTTTTTTCACTAATTTTGCCTACGCATGGCGCGCTACAACGATTTATTTGATACAAAATGCAAGGACGCATACGACTGGAGAGTTCGCTATCAGAACATGTGCGCAATTTAAAGGTATTGTTCAAAAACTGTATCGTTTTTTTTAACGAAGAAGCTGAGGTATATGGCCCAAAATACTTCGAACCATCATCCTTTGGGTTACGAACCAACTCTAATCTAATAAAAGGGGAGTCTGACTTTATGCGTACCGAGTAAAAATTGGAATCATCTTTTAAATCAATATTGTATTTTGGCTTAAACTGTTTGATTAAAGAATTCTCTAAAATTAAAGCTTCTTGCTCTGTATTAGTAATAAGCCAATCAACATTAGCGATTTGTTGCACTAGATGGGTAAAAAATTGTCGATTATCATCGGTATTATTAAAATAGGAACGAACTCGGTTTTTTAAGTTTTTGGCTTTACCAATATAAATAATTTTGTTTTGATTATTTTTATAAATGTATACACCAGGGTTTTCTGGCAAATTACTCAGCTTTAAGTTTAACTCTTCGTTCATTTAACCAAATAATCTTTCGTTCATTTAACAAATGCTGAATCGCAGTTATTTCTTTTCATTTTTTTTGGGGGCAGGTTCTGGTGCTTGTTTATGTGCCGTAAAAGTCTTTTTTTCAAGTTTCAAAGTATAGTTTTTAACATCTTTTGCAGACTCCTGCAAAGTTTTACTTAAACTAGCATCACTAACATGCCATTCTCGTAGAAGAGGTTCCGTTAATTGCCAATCAAATTTCGTAAAATTAATACTTGAATAAGTATCACATTGGTTGCCATAGGCAAATGCATAAATGTTTACCGCGCATTTTTTATAAAAGAAACTGTCTTTGTTTTGCAATGGTGTATAGGTAAATGCACATTTGCTTAAGGTAAAATTTGGCAAATCACTTGGGAAATTATTGGTTTTTATATCTATACCTTGATCTTCAATCAAACACTCGGTAATAGTTAAATTTCCTTTGGAAGGTACATGAACGATAAATGGATAAGGAATACTCTTTTGATCGCGATAAAAAAATGAATTGCGAATGGTGCCTGAATTCTCACCCTGAAATTGACAATTCACTAGGGTAATTTGCAGATTTGTAATATCAATATTAGCGCCAATAAATTTTACCCAAGGGCTATACCCATCAAAAATAACCGGTTTCGATTTAGGGCTTTCTTTACTGCCGATTATGATAGAGCCCTTTATAACAATATTACAGTATTTATCCGCGCCAGATGATAATTTAATTTTTGTACCAGGCAAAATAGTGAGCGTCGCACCTTTTTCTACAGTAAAACCACTGCTTTCATAGGGTTTGGCATTTGGTTTTAAAGTCAATTCACCCTGAATACTTGCAGGGATATTCTCTTGAGAAATTAAACATATAGATGACCATAAACTAATTAGAACAAACAAATATGTTTTCATAAAAGACTCCATTGTTTATTTTTTATCCTCTTTTTCTGGTGGTAATTCTTCCTGCTTAAAGCTAGTAAATGGCTTAGGGGGTAATTTCATTGAAAAAGTTTTCGATAATTTTACTGAATCTTCCGTTGTTTTCCTTTTGGTTTCATCATGAATATACCATTCTGTTGCAAGGGGCTTTTTGAATACCCAATCAAAAGCTTTAAATTTTATATCAATGTAAATATCGCACTTTGTACCGTAAGCAAATAAGATATGGGGTGTAAAATTTTGATAATATTTTTTACGCCCCATTGCATGAATTTTTGTGGTAAATGCACATTTAACAAAACTTAAATTATCAACATCATTAGGAAAATCAGTCGTTTGAATATCGATTCCTTGATTTTCAATTAAAGTATCTTGAAATAATAAATTACCACTTTTAGGAACATTTACCATAAAACTATAATTTGAATTGGGGGCTGATTCATGTAAAAACTTTGTATTCTTTACATAACCATTATTGTTCCCAAAAAATCGAACACAGTAAACTTCAACCTCTAATCCTTTGATTTCTACAGTCGCATCATTAAAGCGGAACATAGGGGGGGCACCTTCAAACATTACTGGCGCACTTTTGCCAGCACCCGTGCCGCCGAGTTTTAATGTGCCATTAATATCAATAATAGGGAAATTTGATTTTTCACCTGCCTTAATTGACATTTTAATTTTGGTCCCAGGCATAATTGTTAGGGTCACACCTTTCTCAACCACAAAACCAGTCGATTCATAAGGTTTAGGTAATGGCTTTAATACCAAGTTTGTTTTGATTGAATCTGGGATTTTATTTTGGGCAAATAATACTGCGTTCAAACTAACTAGACAAAGTAAAGCTATAATACATTTCATTTTCATTTCCTATTTTAAAGAGGTGAATGCTTTCCAAAGCATATTTTATTTTTTCTTTTCTACATTTAATTCAGGGTCTTCGACTTGTTTGAAAGAAGTAAAAGCCTTTGATGGCAATTTAATTGCAAAACTTTTTAGTGGTTTTGCAGATTCTTCCGTTGTTTTTCGCGAAACTTCATTGGCAATGAACCACTCCGTCTTTAAGCCTTTCTTTAAATCCCAATTAAAAGCTTTAAAAGTTATATCGATATAACAGTCACATTGCGTTCCATAGGCAAATGTTGTAATGGGAAGGTAATGTTTATTTAGTTTTTTTCCATTTGTGTGAACATTAGTTGTAAAAGCAACTTTTGTTAAAGTTAAACGATCTAAATCATTGGGAAAATCCGTCGTATTGATGTCTAAACCTTGATCCTCAATCAAACAATCAGTAATAGTCAAATTACCCTTTTTAGGTACGGTTAAATTAAAAGTGTAGGCAATTCCGCGTGGGTTTCGTAAAAAATTTACATTTCTTATGGTGCCATTGTTGTCGCCATGAAATTGAAATCTCGCTGCTGTAACATTCCAGCCATTTATTTCTAAATTTGCACTTTTAAAATAATACCAAGGCGATACTCCAGAAAATTCTACAGGAGCTGACTTTGCATTTCCTTTAGCACCAATCACCAATTTACCCTGTATCGTCACGCTTACATTTTCTTTTGGGTCTTTTTTACCATTAAATTTAACCTTTGTACCAGGTAAAATGGTTAATGTTGCACCTTCCTCCACAATAAAACCATCAGATTCATAGGGCTTTGCCATTGGTTTTAAAACCAAATCAGAAGTAACCCGATCTGGTATTTGGTTTTGCGAATATAATGAAATACAATTTAAAATTAAAACTGCAACAAACCCAATGAACTTCATAGATATAAAACCTCTCTTAAATGTAATGAAAGTTGCATTTTTTGAAAAATATACAAGATTTCGTTCATTATACACTTTTTGGGAAAATATGAACTCATCCTTAATTAATATTAACACGATTTTATTTTCTATTTGAATACTCCTTGGTATTATGGAAATTTCTTATTTTTTTTAAACTTAATGGTAAATTATTCGCTTAAATAAACAGAACTTTTATGAGTTTCCAGTGAACAGTAATTCCATGCAACACATTTACTCCGCAATTCTAGAAAAGTTATCTCCTAGCCAAAAGGAATGGTTTTTAATTGCTACAGAAGAAATAACAAAAGCAAAAGATGATACTCAATTTTTATTTCATTTTTCGTCATGTAGTCGCAAATTAAAAAATAGCCTTCCACCATTTTCTTGTGGGTTGGAGATTCCATTTTTTAATTTGATTGAAATTACTCGTATTTATCTCGTTTTATTATATTGCAATACTTCTCACAAACCATTCGACGAAATTTTTCCCAAGTTAAAAATCTCTGCAGATATACAGGAAACTGTCACACTATGTAAGGGGTTGTGTTTTTTCCCAATATCTGAAAACCTAAAAAGTTATGCCGAAGAAGGTGTGCGTAGCAATATGAAAGAAATCTTTGAATCGGTTGCACACAATAATAAATTCCCTTTTTTAAACTTTGATGAAAATTCATGGAATCAAATGGTTCTAAAAGCACTTTTTATTGATTCACCAATTTTTTTAATTTATGGTTTTAAAAACAGAAAAAACACAGAATTAAGCCGCATGGTAGTAGATTATGCTTTGGAGAGAATTGCCGCATCTAGAACAATAAACCCTGAACTTTGGAGTTGTATCATTTATACCGATCATCCAAGAATCATGGCATATTGGTTAGAATTATTAAACCATGGCAGCGAATTAGAGAAAAATGCAATTTGCCTTATTTGGTCAGATCCGTTATATAAGAAGGAAAAACGGATTCCGGATAAATTTTTAAAACAAATAAAATTGAATACATGGGAAGAAATTGGTAGAGAATTAGATAAAAAACGAAAGGGAGCCGGATGAAATTTATAGACCCACACATTCATATGTCAAGCAGAACAACTGACGATTATGTTAATATGCGCGAAAGTGGCATAGTTGCTGTGATAGAGCCAGCCTTTTGGTTAGGGCAGCCACGAACAAATGTTGGAAGTTTTATTGATTACTTTTCTTCTTTGATAGGCTGGGAGCGTTTTCGAGCCTCACAATTTGGCATAAAACATTATTGCACGATGGGTTTAAATAGTAAGGAAGCAAATAATGAAAGTTTAGCCGAGGCTGTAATGGAAATACTGCCTAGATATTTAGCAAAAGAAGGTGTAGTAGCTGTCGGGGAAATTGGTTATGATGAACAATCAAAACTGGAAGACAAATATTATCGAGCACAATTAGAACTAGCAAAAAAGTTTGATATGCTTGTTATGGTTCATACTCCTCATCGCGATAAAAAAAGTGGTACCATTAGAAGTATGGAGGTAGCCATTGAGCACGGTTTAAACCCTAACAAAGTTATAATCGATCATAACAATGAAGAAACGATCCAAGAGGTTCTCGATAGAGGCTTTTGGCCAGCATTTACTATTTACCCAAAAACTAAAATGGGAAATGAAAGAATGGTCGAAGTTGTTAGAAAATTTGGTAGTGATCGTATTATCGTTGATTCCAGTGCAGATTGGGGCTTTTCTGACCCGCTAGCAGTACCAAAAACAGCCAATTTAATGCTATCAAAAGGTATTTCCAAAGAGGCCGTCGAAAAAACATGTTACCGCAACGCCATACTTGCCTATGGCCAAAGTGGACAAATTTCGGAAAATGATTGGTTGGAAACTAATTCATCTGACCCGAAAAATCTTTTTGAAGGCAATTCCGTTTTAAGGGGGCAAGTCGAACCCCAAACAAATTCATCAGTAATCGTTTAGAAAGGTAGCCATGTTAAAATTTTTTTTCCAATTTAATTTAATAATCATAATGTTGTGTTTTACAAGTTGTGGTGGTAACAACAAAAGTTCAACTAAAAATGATGAGCAATTGACTATTGAGGGGACTTTTATAGGTAAAGATAGCTCTAATCGCGATGCTACTGTTGTGGTTGATAAAGATGCAAACACCATCAATGTTGCTCTACGAACAGGTTCAACTCAGGTAGAATTTGCTGGTGATATTATCCTTACTTCGATTGCTTCATCAGGTAAAAAGATGGCGACAGGCGACATTTCCTATAATGTAGATTTAAAGATTACTTCCTCAACTGTCGATGGCTTTACAGTCAACGAAGTTTCCTACGGCAAAATCATTAAATCCCAAGATAATGATGGTGTTTGGTGGTATTCTTGTACTTTTAATTTTACTGGCAATGCAAATAGAGGAACAGAAGAAGTATCCGATTGGTCTATGAGTGGTGTGGCGCAGTAATTTTATGGTTTCTTTGATAAACCTTACGAAGCAGTTTGGTTGAAATTTAGTTTTTTTTAACTATTGAACCTATGGATTATGGATTACAATCAGCAAAATCAAAGTCATTCTAATCCATCCCAAATGATGAAAGAATTTAAAGAAGCTGGGTACTTAAAAGCACAACGCATTGCTAAAATTGGCAATTATGGTTGGGATAGAAATACAAACCAAGTATTTTGGTCAGATGAATTGTATCGGATATTTGAACTTGACCCAAACAGAACTAAAGCGTCTTTTGATGCGTTTATTCGCTTAATTCACCCTGATGACTTAAAATTAATTACCAATAAACTTGATGAATCTGTTAAAAATAAAAAAATAAATTTTAGCTGTTCTTATCGCCTATTAATGCCCGACAATCGCATAAAACATGTTGAAGAGCATAATGAAACAGAATTTTCCCCTGAAGGACAACCTCTTTTCACTCACGGTACTGTGCAAGATATATCGGAGCGAATGCTAGTATTTGAAACATTAAAACGCAATCAATCCATGATGGAAAGAACCGAGAAAATTGCACAGCTTGGTAGTTGGGAATGGGATATTCAAAATGATAAAATAACCTGGTCAAATGAACTATATCAGATTTTTCAAATAGACCCATGCGAAACAAATCCAAAATTTTTGAATTTATCAAATTGCTATAGTAGCCAAGACCAATTGAAACTTTATTCGGCTTTTGAATCGGCACTAAAACACGGTGCTTCCTACTCGATTAAAGTTGGAATAACACGAAAAGATGGAACAAAAAGAATCTGTATAGCATCAGGTATCGCAGAAAAAGATGAAAACGGCAAAATCTTTCGATTAATTGGTTCCTTTCTTGATGCAACAGAACGCGAAAATGTAGAAGAGAATCTAAGAGCAAGCGAATCGAAATTTCGACTACTTTTTGATAATATTAATGCTGGTATCGCTATTTTTGACACAATGGGAAATTTCTTACTTGTAAATGAAAAATACTCCCAATTATTAAACTTTAAACAAGAAGACTTTATCGGCAAATCGATTAAAGACATGATACCTTTACGAGCCGAAAAATACTACCAAAGACTTTTTCAAGTAGTTAAGGAAAAAAAAGGTGCAATATTTGAAGATAATATACCTACGAATTCTGGTTCGATTTGGTTATCCAGTCAAATTCACCCAAATATTGATCAGCATGGCAATGTTATAGAAGTTCATGTAATTGTATTTACTATTACACAATTGAAAGAAGCCGAAGAGGCATTAATAAAATTAAATTTAGAATTAGAAGAAATTGTTCAAAGGCGCACTTCAGAATTAAGTACTGCCCGGGATGAAGCTGAAATTGCCAACCGTGCCAAAAGTCTATTTTTAGCAAATATGAGTCATGAAATTCGCACACCTTTAAATGGTGTGCTTGGTATGTTGAATCTATTGTTAAAAACTGAATTAAGCAAACGCCAAACTGATTATGCTTATAAAGCCCAAATCTCAACACAAACTTTGTTAGGAATCATCAACAACATATTGGATTTTTCAAAAATTGAATCGGGTAAAACCGAACTTGATCTTCATCCATTTAATATCGAGGATCTATTACAACGATTAATTATATTGTCGAGTGAATACCTAAAAGACAAAAACTTAAATGTTCAATTTGATATATCCAGTAATATTCCTACAGTATTAATTGGTGATGAATTGCGTTTGCGTCAAATATTGCTCAATTTAATCGGTAATGCAATGAAATTTAAAAAAAATGGCAATGTTGTTTTAGCAATTCAAGATTTGAACCGAAATCAAGATTCTATTACCTTAGAATTTTCAGTTTCAGATAGTGGAGTTGGAATACCTGAAAATAAATTAAATTATATTTTTGAGGGTTTTAGTCAGGCAGAATCTTCTACCACTCGTGAATTTGGAGGCACAGGTTTAGGTTTGTCGATAAGCGCAGGTATGGTTAGGCTTATGGGCGGTGATATTCAAGTAAAAAGCGAAGTAGGCAAAGGTAGTTGTTTTAGATTTTCAATTGATTTCAAATTAGGTGATACTACTTCTGTAGCTAATGATAAGAAATTACCAAGTCTTAAATTACTTGTAATTGATGACAATGAAATTGCATGCAAAATAATGGAAAATATCACAAAAAATTTAGGCTGGCAATGCCAAACTCTAAATGATAGATCCAAAATCAACGAGATATTGGCAGTGAACGATGAAATGTTTAATATGGTTTTGATCGATTTCAATATGCTAATTAGAAATGGACTAGAAACTATTCGATTCATTAAAAGTAACCATAAATTAAAAGAAGTCCCCATAGTTTTAATGGTTTCCTTTTATGAATATGAATTTTTAGTTCGCGAAAAATCTGAAATACTTGATATATGCGAAACACACATTTTGAAACCGATAACAACTTTATCCTTGCAAAATAAACTAGAAAAACTGGTTTCTGAAAAAGTTTCAAATGAAACAACAAATATTAAGATTGATAAAAATAACCCTGATTACTTAAAAGGAAAATTTGTTTTACTGGCAGAGGATAACAAAATCAATCAACAAATTGTGGTAGAAATACTAGAAGAATTAGGCATCATAGTAGAGGTTGCAGACAATGGCAAAAAAGTAATCGAAATGGCGAATGCAAAAAAATATCATTTGATATTAATGGATATGCAAATGCCAATCATAGATGGTATTGAAGCGACTAAACAGATTCGTCAAAATAAAAACCTAGCAGAAATACCAATAATTGCCATGACAGCCAATGTTTCAAAGACCGATAGAGAAGCATGTAAACAAGTCGGGATGACTGATTTTTTACCAAAACCATTTGAAGTAGAAACTTTGCTGAATATTTTAAAACTCTGGTTAAACCCAAATTCTATAGAGAAATTGACAAAACCATCTCAAGTATCAAATGATGTTTTGGATATTAACAAAGGCTTAAGATTTAGTAGTGGAAACAAGTCATCCTACTTAAATCTATTAAGCATATTTGCAAAAAACCATCTAGGAATTGGCAAAAAAATATTCGATGCTCTTGCAAATGATGATATAACTTCAGCTATATTTCTCCTTCACACTTTAAAGGGCTCAAGTGCACAAATTGGTGCCATTAAATTGACGGAACATACCAACAATTTAGAGATAGCACTGCAGTCAAAATATTCAGAAAAAGAAACTACAACTTTATTAAAACGAATTATTACAGAACTAGAAAATTTAGACGAACAAATTCAAAATATCTTATTAAAAGGCTTGTGATTTAGTGAGTGCAAACGGCATTAAATTAAGAAGTTTTCAATGATGTGCGAAATAACCTGCAAAAAAATCCCAACTGTAGAGACGGCAATGCCTTGCGTCTCGAATTTTAGAATGGCAAGAGTCGCGTTTATAGCACGCCTTTACGGTGTGTGATTTTTGGGTCATCCAAGAGGGCTGTTCGATGCTTCGTATGACCCTACAAAAAATGTTTTAAAAATAAAAATTCGTAGAGCCAAGGCACGGCCTTGGCTCTCTATTGCGCCACCTTTTTTATGGTGCTTCTCCTCTGTGCTTTCATGGTTCTCGTCCTTCTTCTGTGTTAAAAATTTTCAAATATGTGCGGAATAAACGGCAATGATTCAGTCTGAGCTCGCCTGATTTAACCTTGATTAAGCAGTTGAAAGTAAACTAAAATATTTACATATAAAAGGTGCAATATAGTGATATTTTTGGCTACAAAAATGCAAGGGATAGGCATTTCTCGTAAATTTTTCGTGAAAAATCAAAAAGTAGAGACGCACTATATCGTTACACGCCGTGTGGTCTCTACTTTAAAAGCATTGAATCAATGCAACTGCTGATTTTAGGTTTATTTGAAGCTACACTTCTAGTGATGGCGCTTAATACTTCTCTTCATTATTCTGTTCCTTGTGAAATTCTCAAAAATCGAGGCAATAAAATTTTGATTTATGATTTTAAAGGCAAAAGATCACCGGCATATACCATTTCGAAATTCCGATCTTCACCAACCACTAATGCCCCATCATTTGCTATTTCTTTCACAAAAACCTTTTTTCCATTTAATAGAGCAAAATGACCCCAAATTAGCCCATAACTTTTGTATAATTCATTTATAGTTGCAGCATCCTGCTTTTGAGCTTCTTCAAATGCTAGTAAAATATCATTTAATAATTTGTCCAATGAAATTGTCTTTTTTGATGCCTGAAACATCGAAATGGCAATTTCTTTTAAATCAATTCCCCAATCTGTTTCGTGATGATTAACATTCAACCCAAAACCTAACAATAAAGTTTTTTGATTTTTATGCCATTCTGCTAACAACCCACATAATTTTTTATTTTCACAAAATATATCATTTGGCCATTTGATTTTGGCATTAATTCCATAATCCTGATTGAGTAAAGCACAAAGGGCAACAGAAAAAATTTTGATTTGCTGAAAAGGGGCTGTTCCCTTTGGTACTAAAACCCCAAGAGTAACCCATAACCCCAAATCTTTTTCAGAAGAAAAACTCTTTCCATTTCGACCACGACCAAGGGTTTGTTTTCTTGCACTAACGACTAACCCATCGCTAATTCCGTCATCCACCTTTTTAGAAGCTTCATCCATTGTTGAAGAAACTTCCTCGTAATCAAACTGCTGAATAAATTTACTTGGTCTTTGCATTTGTATTGATTCCTTTTAACCAGTGATTTGCTCCATTGATTCCTTCTATGCCTGCACTTGTAATTCCACCTGCAGCACCAGCACCTTCACCTAGCGGTATTAAGCCAGGTGTGTTGATGGATTGATAAGTATCAGCCTGACGAGGAATGCGAATTGGGGAAGAAGTACGCGTTTCCGGTGCAATAAAAATGGCGTCTTGATGAATAAAACCCTTCATTTTTTTGTGGAAAACTTCCATTGCTTCGATAATACTTTGATTGATTTCTTCAGGGTAAATTTCCCTTAAATTACACGATTTAATTCCAGGTAAAAATGAACTTTTCGGCAGACTTTCAGATGTTTTGTTTTCAATAAAATCTTTCACTCGCTGGGCTGGTGCATAATAAGAGTTTGTCATTTCAAAAGCTTTTTTTTCAACTTTTTCTTGAAACTCCATTCCAGCCAAAACACCTTTACCCAGCATTTCTTGCTTAACAGTAACCACAATTCCTGCATTTGCAAATTTACCATCGCGGCGCGACAAACTCATCCCATTTGTTACGATGCGACCTTCTTCAGAAGTTGCCTGCACCACCATACCTCCTGGGCACATACAAAATGAATAAGTGCCTTTTTCGTTTGCACTACTTTGCAAACTATAATCTGCCGCTGGTAATTTAGGGTCATCAAAAAACGAACCATATTGGCAAATGTTTATGAATGATTGAGGGTGCTCGATTCTAAAACCAACTGCAAATTCTTTTGGCTCTAATGCAACCCCAATGGCATGTAACATTCGATAAATTTTTCGGCTGCTATGACCTGTGCATAAAAAAACAGTATCCGTTTCAATTTCTTGATTATCTTCTAATACTATTCCTGTGACTTCACGATTTTGATTTAATTTAATTTCTTTTAAAGATGTATTAAAACGAAACTCAACCCCTTGATCAATTAAATATTTCCTGAAATTCTTTAATATATCTTTTAATTTGTCTGTTCCAAGATGGGGTTTGTTTTGGTATAAAATATCTGGTTTTGCCCCAAAATGAACAAAAGTTTTGTAGACTTCTTGCACATGTGGGCTTGACACGCGCGTATATAATTTTCCATCCGAATAAAAACCTGCTCCTCCTTCCCCAAATTGCACATTAGAGTCGGGGTTAAAAACACTGTTTTTCCATAGTTGGTTTAACGCTTTTTGCCTTTCATCAACCATTTGACCTTTTTCAATAATGATTGGTTTGATACCAGCATTTACTAGAGTGTAGGCTGCAAACATCCCTGCAGGGCCATATCCAACAATAATTGGCCTTTTACCCTGAAATGGAATTATTTCTGAAGAAGAAATAGATATAGACTCAGGGGCATTATAAGGCTCAATGTTTTTTCGATTTTCTAAATTTAACAGAGGCTCTTTTAAGGAAAATAAAATCTTATATTGATAATAGATATCTTTACGATTCTGCCTTGCATCTAAAGATTCTTTTAATATTTGAAAAGATGCGATTTCAGAAACGGGTAATTCAAGTTCCGCTGCAAGTAAATCTTTTAAAGAATCTCTTACACGATAAGAAATTCTAAAATTGGTTATTTGATAATAAAAAGGAGGGCTCATATTTATTGCAAAACCCACTGATGTAAAAATGCATATAATTCACTGCGCTTCATCTTTTGAAAACCACCCTCAAATATGGCAATAACATCCTCCATTGCATTCATACGATTGGCTATACACAAATTAGCTTGATTGGCTTGCATACTGCGTGTAGCAATTTCAATTAGTTGATCATCTGTTGTAACCGTTTCTAATTTGAACTGCACTAATTTACCGGCATAGTGATATTCTTTACGAATGCTATGAATAAGTTTTTTTGTCGGCACCCATTTCCCAAGATCAATTTCAGCTGTATTTGATTTTATCTTTGTAGGATGCTCTAATTTTGGCCGATAATCGGATACGGCAGCCGCATGTATGATCACATCTGGCTTTTCCTGTAAAATTGTGGTTTTAATAACGGCGTCCAAATCTTCAAAATATTGAAAAAGTTTGAACTTAATTTGAGGGTTTCCTTTTAACTCAAAGAGATACGGGTTCGACCCTGCCAATATAACATCTTCCTTTTTTTCGCAAAAATAGTTTGCTATTTTTAACCCCGTTTCACCTGTAAATACATTGGTAACTACTCTAACAGGGTCAATTCTTACCCAAGTATTGCCAGAAGTTATAAAAATTTTCATTTTTCCTCGATTACTAATTCAATTTAAGCTCGAAACTCAATAATTTATTAATTTTAGTATTTTTATAAAAATGTTTAGCTGAAATCATGCTTTTCAACGCTAAAATACCCTTTTTATTTGATAAACTCATGGTCGTTTTAACAAGGTTAAGCAATGCTTCAACAAATTGAGGATAAAATATATAGCGGTGGTCGTCTAACAGCAGAAGAAGGTATCTTTCTTTTTGAACATACACCTCTACAAAAGGTGCGTGAATTAGCCAATTTCGTTAGAGAAAAAAAACATGGCGATAAAACATACTATGTCGTTAACCATCACATCAATTATAGTAATATTTGCATTTTAACAAAAGTTTGTGATTTTTGCTCATTTGCGCGCCTTAAAAATCAAGAGGGGGCTTATGAAATGAGTATCGATGATATTGTAAAAAAAGCCTTGCAGTTTGCAGAATATGGCGCAACCGAAGTTCATATCGTCGGCGGTTTACACCCTAAATTGCGTTTAGAGTGGTACGAAGAAATGCTAACACGCTTACAACAAGCTTGCCCTCAAATCAATTTAAAATGTTTTACTGGTATTGAAATCGACCATTTCGCTCGCAAAGAAAAAATATCTGTCAAAGAAGTTTTGATACGATTGCAAAAATGTGGGTTAAAATCGCTTACAGGTGGTGGCATTGAAGTTATGAGTGATCGTGTGCGCAAAGAAATTTGTACGATAAAAATGGATGCAGAAGGGTGGTTAAATGTAGCACGAACCGCTCATGAGCTTGGTATTAGAAGCAACGCAACTTTACTTTTTGGTCATATAGAAACATTTGCAGAACGAATTGATCACTTGCATCGCTTAAGAGCCCTGCAAGACCAAACCAAAGGCTTTATGAGTTTTATTCCACTTCCTTTTCACCCCATAGGCAATCGTATGTCGCACCTACCCGGGCCTGACAAAAGTGATATTTTGAAAACCCTCGCCATCTCTAGACTTTACCTAGACAATTTTGATCACATCAAAGCCTATTGGATCGTAATGGGTGCTGAAACAGCCCAAGAAGGTCTATCCTATGGCGCCAACGATGTTGATGGTACAGTCATGGAAGAAAAAATATATCACATGGCAGGCTCCAAAAACCCTCAAATTCAAGCTGTTGAATTTTTAAGAAACTTAATTACCACCGTTGGTCGCGAACCCATCGAACGCGATGCTCTTTATAATATCATTAAAAGAGAAAATGAAAAAACATTTACTGTTTCACGATAATACATCAAAATAAGAATTTCCTAGAAAGGTGTCTAAATGAGTTTTAGAAAAGATTTTGTTTGGGGGTCAGCTTCTGCAAGTTACCAAGTAGAAGGGGCTGCTTTTGAAGATGGCAAAGGTTTGTCGGTATGGGATATGCTTTCTCATCAGCCTGGTAAAATACATGCCAATGAAAATGGAGATGTGGCTTGCGACCATTACCATCGTTATCAAGAAGATGTTAATTTAATGCAAAATATGGGTTTACAAGCCTATCGCATGTCCATTTCATGGCCAAGAGTAATACCGGATGGTATTGGTAAAGTCAATGAAAAAGGTCTTGATTTTTATGACCGCTTAATCGATAAGTTGTTAGCTAGCCAAATTACGCCTTGGGTTACATTATTTCACTGGGATTACCCCTATTCTTTATTCTTAAAAGGAGGTTGGCTAAACCCAGACAGCCCTAAATGGTTTGAAGAATATACAAAAGTAATCATCAATCGATTTTCAGATCGTGTTACTCATTGGATAACACAAAACGAACCTCAATGTTACATTGGTCTTGGTCACTATGATGGCGACCATGCTCCAGGCCTAAAAATGGGTCTAAAAGAAATGTTGTTAGCCAATCATCATAGCATGATTGCACACGGCTTGTCTGTTCAAGCCATTCGCGCAAATTGCAAAAGACCTGCAAAAATTGGTGCTGCACCCATTGGTATTGTTTGTATTCCTGAAACGAATTCTCCTGAAGATATTAAAGCTGCTGAAAAAGCATCTTTTATGATTAGAAAACCTGACGAATGGAACACTACACTATTTGTAGACCCCATTCTATTTGGTAAATATCCAGATGATGCATTTGAAGTTTTTAAAGGTTTAATGCCCACGATTAAAGACAGTGAATTAAAAACGATGTGTCAACCTTTGGATTTTTTCGGAGCCAATTTTTATAAGTCCGAAGTCGTTAGAGCAGATGGCAAAGGAGGGGCTGAAACAGTTAGTGAACACCCAGGCATTGCCAAAACCCTTATGAATTGGTATCTTTCACCTGAATCCTTATATTACGGGCCAAAATTCTTGCAAAATCGCTACAAACTACCAATTGTAATTACGGAAAATGGCTTAGCTAACATGGATTGGATAAACGACGAAGGAAAAGTGCCTGACCCCCAAAGAATTGATTATATGACAAGATATCTAAAACAATTAAAAAAAGCAGCCAAAGAAGGCGTTGACATACAAGGCTATTTTCATTGGTGTGTGATGGATAATTTTGAGTGGGCACTTGGTTATTCCAAACGATTTGGTTTAATTCATGTTGATTTTCGTACACAAAAAAGAACTCCTAAAGAGTCTTCTTTTTGGTTTAAAAAAGTAATTCAGTCTAATGGAGAAATTTTAGGCGAGCCTACATTAGACCCTAGAATTTAGGATAAAACTGTAGTTTTTTATATAAGAAGGGGGGCTTTGCTACATATTGTAAAAAAGGGTGATATTGTATGTCTAAGCTTTTCTAACTGCTGAAATTAGAGTTATTTAAAATCTCAAATGAGAAAAATATGGCCAATGCAAAAGAAGAATTACCCAAAAAAAAGGCAGACCCTATAAATTCTGCTTCAAATCAAGATATAGAGGTTCCTTCCAATGTTTTAATCGTGGATGATTCAAAAGAATTAAGAAGTCTTATTGTGGAATTTCTTTTGGTAAAATTCAACAGTAGGGTTTTTGAAGCTGAAAATGGCAAGGAAGGTCTAAAGATAATAACGGAAAGTAATATCAAAATTCATTTAGTGCTTTGCGATATCATGATGCCAATAATGGATGGAATAACTTTTTTAAAAGAGCTAAAATCTTCGGATAGCACTCAACTGGTTCCTGTGATTTTTTTTACTGGTAAAAATGACAAAGAAACAGTTACGGAATGCATTAAACTTGGTGCCTCGGACTTCATAGTGAAGCCATACGATATCGATTCTATGACAAAAAAAATAGAGAAATTCATCAAACTTCGGTCTTAAAAAAGCAAGGATTAATTTTGGCTCTAATATTACCAAATTTTGCATTTTACTGCAGTTACCACAAGGACTAGTGGTCAGCGAATTCAGTTTTACATAGAAATAGGACCCATTTCCAACTATCATTGCTGAAAACAGCTAAGGTTAGTATTAAATATATACAAATTAGCTAAAGTTAGCTAAAGATATAAACAACCATAATTGCTTAATGGCATCCATAAATCATTCGCCAAATCAGCGAGTTTCTGCATATTATAAAACTAGCCTAGTGTCGATGAATTTTAAAAATGTCTCTGTTAAGTGAAGTCTAGTTATAGGAATAAACATTAAAATATCACGTATAATAATGTAATTGATATACTTCTTTTAAACATTGGGCTAACTATAAATGCTTGCCTATATCGTAAACTAATCTGCAATTTCTGTCTTTTTTATTCAAAAATTCACTTGGAAAGATTCCGTTTTGGCAATTAAACTAGCCACGAATTACAATGAATAATTTTTTCGAAAATAAGTTGCCAATTCGAAATTGTTGTGTAGAATTTTTCGAAAGTGTCATTTTTAATACAAACAAGGTTTTTGTAGCACTTTACTAATTATTACTTTTAGGATTATTATGAAAGCAAAAAAAACTGTAAAAAAAGTCGTTAAAAAAAGCCCAAAAAGAGGTCCTGTTGCTAAAGTTTACACAATGGAGAAAGTTAACATTGTTAAAGCTAGAGTAAAAAAAGGTGAATTCATCAACCAAATCTGCAAAGATTTAGGTATGGATTACAAAAACTTCTGTCGTTTCTGCCGTAAACAAGGCGTTAAAAACATTGTGAGCAAAGCACAATTAAAAGCAAACTATAAGAAGCGCGCAGAAAATAGAAAAATTGCAAATGCTAAAAAAATAGCAAAAAAGAAAAAGAAATAATTTTTTCGTTTAAAGAGTTTAGCTGTTATTGGCTAAACTCTTTTTTCACCTCTAAAAAACTCCTAAGCCTTACCGTATTCATTCGATAAATAAACACAAAGATCGCGTTTAAAATTATGACCATTTTTTATGAAAATCATCAGTTATTGTTTTCAGACTCATTTGAAAATACGAGTAACTGGTTTCATGAAGGTGTTGGCGAAATAAATCAAATGAATGGCGGTATTAATCTGCATTGTTTTGGCTCGTCTATGGGCGATAAAGGATGCATGGCATTTTTTAAACATGATTTACCAGATCAGATATCAATTGAATACGACATCAATATTAAAAGCCATGGCGGTATGGTTTTGAATTATATAGCTATTCGTGGCTTGAATGGCGAAGATCTAATAACAGATAAAACACTTGAACCACGCACAGGCATCATGCGTAATTACTTTGGCTTAAAATGGGGTTTACAAAGCTATCATCTTTCCTATAGCAGATTTGGCGATGATGGCACACATACGCAAAGTTCAAACTGGCGGCGCAACCCAGGCATGATATTGGTTGGGCATGGCAATGACCCTGTAATGCAAATCAATCGAGAATACCATATTCGACTCACAAAAGACAAAGGCCATCTTCAATTTTTTGTCGACGGCATACTTGGCCATGCCATGATTGATCGTGATACCAGCGAATACCCAATACCTGATATTGGTAAATTTGGCTTCCGATTAATTGGCACAGATGTTCAAGCTGAAATCAAAAACTTTAGAGTTTTTCAAATCCAACATAACCCAGATGTTTTTATTTCCAAAAAGCACAAAACCTAAGGATTTCACAAAAAAAGCGACAATTATCGGTATAAGTTTATATTATACCGATATTTAAATTTTGGGTAAACACATCATTTAATCGAACTCGACGATTTACAAATCTTTGGGCAAAAATCTTTAAGTTTGTCTGAAAGATCAAATAAAAGGTTTTAAAAATAAAAAATCATAGAGCCAAGGCGGTGTTTTGGCTCAATTTTATACCACCTTTCTTTAAGTTGTTAATATAAAACAAAAAAACAAAGATAGGTTTAACGCTTTAGCAAAAAACACATAATTAAAAAAGGAGCTTTCAACATCAATTTGGCCATCCCCATTACACCCACCTATATACGGGCAAAGCCCAAAAATATGTTGAAAGTAAGAAAGGTGACTTCCGCCGATAAGACAAGATAATACTTGTTTCTCGGACAAAATAACCTTTACTTATGAGGAAATCACCATGAAACATTCTATCAAAT
>Ga0209573_1001615_pt1 | contig 33578 bp, 27 predicted proteins | sample TNRBio252014_DNA_FD_185870 | JGI IMG/M metagenome (GOLD analysis project Ga0209573, IMG submission 185870) | Wastewater treatment Type I Accumulibacter community from EBPR Bioreactor in Madison, WI, USA - TNR Reactor_6/25/2014_ DNA (SPAdes)... | ecosystem: Engineered > Bioreactor > EBPR >...
TTCAGCGGCAGCGGTAATGGAAACCTGCCTAATAGTGAAGTGATATGTGTGGCGAAAGATAAAAACGGGTTTATCTGGGTAGGTACAACTGATGGAGTGGGAGTGATACAATGTCCGGAACAGGCTTTCAGTGCGCCGGTCTGCGATGCAGTGTGGCCAATAGTACCCAATGGCAATTTTGCGGGTTATTTATTCAAAGGGCAGGAAGTAAGAAGTATAGCAGTGGATGGTGCAGACAGAAAATGGGTAGCTACAAGGAATGGAGTGTTCCTGGTTAGTGCGACAGGCGAGAAAGTTATTTACCAGTTTACCGAAACAAATAGTCCTTTATTGAGCAATGATGTAAAGAAAATAGCCATTGATGGAAAAACCGGTGAAGTGTATTTCGCCACATTGAAGGGTGTTTGCTCTTTTAGAAGTACCGCTACAGAAGGGGATGAAGCAAATGAGAATGTACTGGTGTTCCCCAATCCTGTACCCCCGGGATTTAGCGGAACAATTGCCATCAGGGGGCTGGTAAATAATGCGATTGTAAAAATTACTGAGCTGAATGGTAAGCTGGTGTATCAAACAAGGGCATTAGGCGGTCAGGCGATCTGGGATGGCAGAAATTATAAGGGACAAAAGATATCAAGCGGGGTATATTTAGTATTGGTGAGTGATGATGGGCGAAAAGAAAGAACAGCAACAAAAATTTTCTTTATTCAAAAATAGATTGACAGATAAATTACATAAAACAAAGGGCATTGTTTTGAAAACAATGAAGTATGGAGAGACCAGTATCATCGTTACTATTTTTACTGAATTGTTCGGCGTACAGTCTTATCTCGTTAATGGGGTAAGGGCTTCTTCCAAAAAGGGAACCGGTAAGGCGAATATTTTTCAACCAACAGCCATACTTGATCTGATAGTATATCACAATGAGCTGAAACAGCTGAACCGCATCAAAGAATTTAAGTGGGCAGTTATTTACCAGCATATTTTATCCGATGTGCCCAAGAATGCGGTGGCATTATTTATGGTAGAATTGCTTACCAAATGTTTAAAGCAGCCGGAAAACAATCCTGATCTTTTTCATTTTGCAGAAGATTGTTTTTTGCATTTGGATAAAAGTAAGGGAACGGTAATGGCCAATCTTCCTTTATTTTTTGCCTTACACCTGCCGGTGCATTTCGGGTTCAGGATAGCGGATAATTTCAATGAGGAAAACCGGTATCTCGATTTACAGGAAGGAAGTTTTGTTCATGAGCAACCCTTTCATCCTTATTTTTTGGAGGAAAAACAGGCAGCCATTACTTCGCAATTACTTAAAGTGATGCAGCCGGAAGAACTCGAGGAGATAAAACTGAATCATGATTTTCGGAGGCAGTTGCTCCAGCAATATGAAACCTACTATACACTGCATATTCAGGATTTCGGAATGATGAAGAGCTTGCCGGTACTGAGAGAGGTATTAGGATAGCTTCTTAGAAGATGAAAAATCATTACTAAATAAGGTAACTCCTGATTTTCTTCCTAAATCAAAACTACCCAGCTCATCATCCCATCCCAATGCCTTTGCCCCGCTGCTAGTAGCCCATTGCAGAATCGTTTCATCAGGTATATGCGGAAAGTGTTGACGGATGGCTTCCATTTCTTTGGCAATACTTAGCTGCCAGTTGCTGCTGTAGCTGTCTGTGCCAAGAACAATATGGCAATTATGTTTCATCAGCAGGTCAATAGGGGGCACTTTGTTTTCAATATACAGGTTAGCATTGATACAGAGACAATATACCAGCTTCAATCCATTTGAAGCTGCATATTCATTAGCCCATATTATATCTTCTTCGGGCATGAATGTGTTGTGAATAAGAAATACGGTTTGCCCGTTATTAAAATAAGGAAGTACTGACCTGATACTGCTTTTTCCTGTTACGGGGAAAGGAGATTTTTCCATTCCAAAAATTTTAAAGAACCTCAGGTATTCTCCCCCGCCTGTCTTATACAGTTCATCTTCTGCCGGGTGTTCCTGGTTGTGTATGGAGATTATTTGGCCGGAAGTTAACTGGTTAATTAGTTGAAATGTCTTTGGCGAAATGCTGTAAGGTGAATGCGGGACTAATGATGTACGATGTGCGATGTGCGATGTACGCAGAGCCGCTTCCAGATCGGAAGCCACTTGTTTGTAGTGAATAATGTTCTCCAGCGATTTCTCATCCGTAAAGCTGAGTACCTCCACAAAATTCTGCCAGCGGATATTGCTTTTCCTTTTCACTTCAGCCGTATCTGCTGTATTTCCGATATCACCCACGGCCACAATGCCGTTTTCATACATCTCTTTTTCTGCTTTTATTATTTCTGCATCAATTATTTCCCGAGGGAAATCCCGTTTGGTAACAACAGAACAAAGAAAATCGATCAGGCCAGTATGTGGCGGTATCACATTTTTCAGGTGACTTAGTTCGAGATGGCAGTGACAATTGACCAATCCCGGAGAAAGAATTCCTTCCAGTTTTTGCACATCTTCCCCAGCTTCTTCTGTAGCCATTATTGCCTCTATTCTTCCGTTTTCATCTGTGATCAGTACTTTTTCTTCCCGGAATTTGTGCCCGTCAAATAATTTCTCTGCCTTGAATTTGCGATAGCCCATACTCAAAATTCAAATTTCAGCACTCAAAAACCAAATCACTAATTTTGCCGCCCTGAGAATACTACTATGTTAGACAGATTAGAAGCGATAAAAGCAAGATTCGATCAGCTGGGAGTAGCACTTACCAACCCGGAGATTGTAGGGAATAATAAAAAATTTACCGAGACCAGTAAAGAATACCGCAGCCTGGAAAAGATTGTTGTGGCCTATAATGACTATAAAAAGATACTGGAGGATATTGATTTTTACAAAGAGGCGCTGGAAGGCGGGGATGAAGAAATGAGGGAGTTGGCAAAGATGGAAGCTCCCGGACTGGAGGAGAAAAAGGTGCAGAAGGAAGCCTATATCCGCCAGTTGCTGATACCCAAAGATCCACAGGATGAAAAGAATGCAATTTTGGAGATCCGGGCAGGCACAGGTGGTGATGAGGCCAGCTTGTTTGCCGGAGATTTGTTGAGAATGTATATGCGCTATTGCGAAAGACGTGGGTGGAAAACGGCTGTGCTAAGTGAAAATGAAGGGACTGTTGGTGGTTACAAAGAGGTACAGTTGGAAGTAACAGGTGATGACGTATATGGTACGTTGAAGTTTGAGAGCGGTGTGCATAGGGTGCAACGGGTTCCTGATACAGAAGCTTCGGGACGGGTACACACTTCAGCGGCAACTGTAGCGGTGATGCCAGAAGCAGAAGAAGTGGATTTTGAGTTAAATCCTGCCGATGTGAAAATGGAAACAGCCCGAAGTGGTGGTGCTGGTGGACAGAACGTAAACAAAGTGGAAACCAAAGTAATGCTTACCCACATCCCAACAGGAACAGTAGTGGTTTGTCAAACCGAAAGGTCACAATTGGGCAACAGGGAAAAGGCGATGCAAATGCTTCGAACAAAGCTTTATGAAGAACAGGTAAGAAAGCAGGAGGATGAAATTGCCCGTCACCGTAAAAGTTTGGTAAGTACCGGCGACCGCAGCGCCAAAATCAGAACGTATAATTTTCCCCAGGGTCGTGTAACGGACCACCGTATTGGCCTTACTCTCTATAATCTAGATGCGGTATTGAATGGAGATGTACAGGAACTTATCGAAGCGCTCCAGTTTGCCGAAAATTCAGAAAAGCTGACAAAGCAGAATTAAGCAGTATTTCTTTTTCACTGGTTTAATCGGACTGATAAGGCAGCTTGCCGGTTTTGAGATGGGTTATATAAAAATAATTTCAGGGTAAATACTTTAATACCTACTTTTCCTGTAACCATTAACCTAAATACATCCTTAATTTTCTAAAACGAGTAATTATGTTAGATCAATTATTAGACATTGTAAAGAACTATGGAAAAGAAACAGTGGTAGAGAACCCTGAAATTCCTAATGAACAAAACCAGGAAGTGCTGGCTGATGCGACCAAAACAATAACCAGTGGATTTCAAAACGTATTAGCTGGTGGTGGTCTTCAAAACATCCTTGATCTTTTTAAAGGAGGAGGTAATACTTCAGGTGGCAACAATGGGATTGGTGGCTTGTTGAAAAACCCGATGGTAACGATGATGGTGGGTTATTTTATAAGCAAGCTGGTCAGCAAATATAAAATGAGCCCGTCTTCTGCCAGTAGTGTGGCTAATAACCTTATTCCTAATGTGTTGAATGGCATCATTACAGAAACCAACAACCCGCAAAATACCGGTTTTACACTGGATGGACTTATTGGCTCCTTTACAGGTGGCGGCAATGGCGGTGGCGGATCGCAACTACAGGATATCCTTGATCAGTTTACAGGCGGTGGAAACAGCAATAGCGGAAACACTGGTGGTGGGTTTGACTTACAGGATCTTATCGGAAGTTTTACCCGAAAAGCCCAGGACAGCTTTCAAAATAATAACCAAAGTAGCAGCAGCGGGGGATTAATGGATATGATCAAAGGTTTTTTATCAAAGTAATTTCACAAGAATCAGGTAAGCCATCCTTTTTTGAAGGATGGCTTTTTTATTTTCTGATAAGTAAAATTTTGGCATGAATTTTCGAAAGTAAGTATGATTCATTGCGTCTTATACTCATAGATCTTTGTCAGTTGATTGTCAGTTTTTTGATTACAAATGGCCTGGATATATACTAACACTTGTTGTTGGATTTGTGCAATATGTTCAACCTCTGCATCGTATGGTTATCATGATTGAAAGAGGTTTTACTAAGAGCAAGATGAGTGGAATTACTGAAGAAGCTCTTTTAAACTTTCATTAACAGCAATGTTTATACTATCGGCAGTAAATTTGCGTTATACTATTACAAATCTTATTATAAAAGCAGTCAATTTTCTCATAAGCAGTTAGTTTTGGTTGCGACCCCTGTTTCCACAGGGGTCTATTTTTTTATAAACCTTTTCCTGCTGAAAAGGAAACCACCCAGGCATCCGGCAGCGTCAGCACTTATGTCACTATAGGAGAAATTCCGGTTAACGATAAAATAAAGCTGGACAAATTCCATAGTAATGCCGTATAAAAGACAGGCCAATGTTATCCATACAAAGCTTTTATGCAGAGCTGCCTTATTTCCTTTTGTCTTAAACAAGGCCCAGCACCATAAAAAAACCATTCCCAGGAACATTCCCGCATGAATCCATAGATCAAGCGAAATATCGCTGAACCAGTCTTCAGAAGGCAAATCGTCACCAGGCATGGTCAGGAGAAATGTGCTGATAATGAACCAACCAATGAGCGGTAAATAAGCGAAGTAAGTAAATCTCACACGGTAATTATTTCAGCAATATTAAGTGAAGAATTGCTGACAAATAAATAAAAAGGAGCCTCTTCAGAGGCCCCTTTTTTAACCAACTATAGAACCAAAACTACTATAGCAAAGGTTTAATGTCTTGATCAGATACGAAAAAATAAATGTATTAGATTGAAAAGAGTGAATGATCAGAGGTTACCCATTACGTACATATCGCCACCGGGTACTGATGGATTGGGACGATCTTTCTTTTCAAGAGTAATAGCAAAGGCCTGGGCGTTCCGGGCATTTTTCATCCTTACCAGCAGTTTCTTTTGTTTCAGATCATAATTAATCATCCCAAGATCAATAGGCTGGCCATCTAATAAGGCCCATAGCTGGTACTGTTTGTCAGAAGGGGGAACCGGAAGATTATTGGCCAGAAGATAAACATCATGTGATGTGGTATCCCAATAAACGGTAGCATATGATGCAGGAGAAACTTCCATTCCTTTCATGGAAGCCATTTTCACATTCGGATTCTCCTGTAAAATCCTGATATCTTTTTTTACCTCATCCAATTCAGCTAAAGTCAGATCATAATTGCCTTTTAGTTTTTTATTCTCATTGGATAAAGTAATATTTAAGTAAAGGCTTCCTGCCAGTAAAACTATACAGGCAGCTACAGCATACTTTAGCCATTTCATACTTCTGGCAGGAGCAGACATCATCGGAATTACTTTCCCGGTTGCCCCGACCTGTGTAAATATTTTGGCTTTGAGCTCAGCCGGCGGAATTATTGCATTTTCCATCGCCTGCTTTTCCAATGCTGTTTCAAAATCAATTCTTGCCTGCAGTACTTCTGAATATTGGTCGCATGCTTTCTCAAACTCCCTTCTTTCCTCATCTGAAGCAAGTCCGAGAACATAGCTCTCTACTATTCCGCTTAATATGTATTCCTGTACGTTCACTTTATTATTGAATCATTGTTCTTAATTGTATCAAAGCACTTCGAATTCTTGTTTTTACTGTTCCCAGGGGGATATCCAATGCTTTAGAAATTTCTTCATGGGTAAAACCCTGGAAATACGACATATCTACCAATATCCTTAACTCGCCTTTTAGTTTTCCCAGTACTTTTTTCAGGCCTACATCATCTATTGCAGGCCCGGTTACAGCACCTGCAATTTCATTATTTTCAGGCAGCGACACATTTTTCAGGGAATTGTTATGCCCTTTTGATCTCACCTCATCAATAGCCGCATTACGGGCAATATTCAGCATCCAGGTAAAGAGCCTTCCTTTTGATGGATCATATGACTCTATTTTGCGCCAGATATTCACAAAAACATTTTGCAATACATCATTAGCAACCTCTCTATCCGTTACGACGGCATTCACAATGCCATACAGGGCACCGGAATAGTTATCGTACAAATAGCTGAAAGCTTTTTCATTGCGTTGTTGCAACAATAGCACCAGCTCCTGTTCGCTGTATGTAGTGTTTAGGTTCAAGTAATTGGTTAAGATACAATGATTACAAAAATTATTGCATCCTGTTTACTTACGGGGTAAGATAATTTTCAGATTTAACCTACCACAGCTTCATAGCCTGCGGCATCCATAAGGGCTTCTACGTCAGCAGGATTGGTAACTGTCATTTTTACCATCCAACCTTCTCCATACGGATCGTTGTTTACCAGTTCGGGGGCATTGCCAAGGGCGGAATTGAGTTCTGTTATGGTACCGCTCACAGGAAGAAAAAGATCAGATACGGTCTTCACCGCTTCTACAGTACCGAAAACTTCACCTGCTTCGAGTTTTTTACCAATTGTATCTACTTCTACATACACTATATCACCCAATTCCCTTTGGGCATAATCAGTGATACCAATAGTGGCAACATCACCTTCAAGACTTATCCATTCATGATCTTTTGTGTAACGGAGATTTGCAGGGAAATTCATACTCATTGATTTAGAGCTGCAAACCTAAGGGAAAACTGTGAAAATCAAACTGAGGGATGAATTACCTGTTTTTTATTTCACCGGAATTTTTACGCCGTTCATGGCAGGTTTTACACCACTGGTCGGGAAACACTTTTACAAACCTGTGACACAGGGCTACCTTTGTCTTCCTAATCAAAAAGTGTATTGAATATGAGAAAGTTAGTATCGTTTTCTGCGTTTTTCTTAGTCTTGACCAACCTGGCTATCGCCCAACAAGTAACCGGGGTGGTGAAAGATCAGCAGGGTAAAGGACTTGCAAAAGCAACAATTTCCCTTTTAAAGGCTAAGGATTCATCAGTGGTTAAGCTTGTAGTTACTGGCGAGAATGGCCTGTTTTCAGTTACCACCGGTCAGCCTGGAAATTATCTTATAAGCGCATCATATGTTGGTTATGTTCCTGTCTATTCCCAGGTATTTGAATTATCAGGTTCAGGAGCAGTAAATCTTCCTGAGTTAACCATCTCCAAGGCGAAGGGTGATTTGAAAGATGTCACCATTACGGCCAAAAAGCCTATAATAGAAGTAAGGGCGGATAAAACAATATTAAATGTGGAAGGAACTATCAATGCTGTAGGTAATGATGCCCTGGAGTTATTGCGCAAGAGCCCCAGTGTGATGGTAGACAAAGACGATAACATAAGTCTTGCAGGTAAGAATGGCGTACAGGTATATATTGATGGTAAGCCTTCTCCCTTATCAGGCTCTGATCTGTCAAACTATTTAAAAAGTCTTCAGTCGGCGCAAATAGAAGCAATAGAAATTATAACTAACCCATCAGCCAAGTATGAGGCTGCGGGTAATGCAGGTATTATTAATATAAAATTGAAGAAGAATAAATCATTTGGCACCAACGGATCAGTAAACCTCGGATATGTACAAGGTACTTATCCCAAATATAACGGAGGGTTGAATCTGAACCATCGTAATAAAAGCATCAACGTATTTGGTAATTACAATTACAATAATGGTAAATACCTGATGGAAATGAATTCAGACAGGGAACAATTTGATACATTGTTTTCTCAGCGGAACCGCATGAGATTTCTTAACAATACACATGGGTTTAAAGCCGGGGTAGACTACTTTATCAATAATAAAAGCACATTAGGTGTCGTGCTAAACGGTAACCTGGCCAATAATGAATTTAATACAGCCGGACCGATGAATTTCATTTATATGCCTACGGGTCAGACAGATCGTATTTTGAAAGCCACGAACAGCAATGATATGAAGAGGGACAACCTGAATACAAACTTAAATTACAGGTATGCAGTTACAGGAGGCACGGAGTTGAATATTGATGCTGATTACGGGTTCTTTAAGATCAGGTCAAACCAGTTTCAGCCAAATTATTATTTTGAGCCAGATGGTGTTACTGAAATCAGCAGGACAATTTATAACATGATTGCACCAACAAATATTGATCTTTTCTCCTTTAAAACCGATTATGAGCAAAATTATAAAGGGGGACGATTAGGTATCGGTGGTAAAATTGGCATTGTAAATACTGATAATGATTTTCAACGGTATGATGTATTTACATCCGGTAAAGTGTTGGATACACTAAAAAGTAATCGCTTTAAGTATAAAGAGAATATCAATGCCTTATATGTGAACTATAATAAACAGTTGAAGAAAGGTATTATGGTTCAATTTGGTCTTAGAGCAGAAAATACTCATTCAAGAGGAACTTCAACAGGTTTCAGACAGGTAAATACTACTATGGTACCTTATGACTCTACTTTCAAGAGAGATTATACCGATGTGTTCCCCAGTGCAGCAATTACATTCAATAAGAATCCCATGAAGCAATGGACCATTTCTTACAGCCGCCGTATCGACCGCCCGGCCTACCAGGATCTGAATCCGTTTGAGTTTAAGCTTAATGAATACACATTCATGAAAGGTAATACGTTGCTCAGGCCACAGTACACTAATAGCTTCGATATTACTCATATTTATAAATTCAGGCTGACAACCAAACTTACCTACAGTCATGTCAAAGATATTTTTGCTCAGATACCCGATACTGTTGATAAAACAAAAGGGTTTCTGACTAAAAGGAACCTGGCTACACAGGATGTGTTTGCACTGAATATCAGCTATCCCTTCCAATATAAATGGTATAGCTTCTTTGCGTCATTGAATTCAAACTACTCTCATTATGTAGCAGACTTTGGCGGTGGTGACAGAAAAGTTGACCAGTCTGTCTTCTCACTTACCTACTTTATGCAGAACAGTTTTAACCTGGGTAAAGGATGGACCGGTGAATTAAGTGGCTTATATATTTCTCCTTCAGTATGGCAAGGACTGATCAGGTCAGAAGCTATGGGCAGTGTAGATGTTGGAGTGCAGAAAGTGATTTTTAAAGGAAAGGGTAACGTTAAAGTAGCTGTAAGTGATGTTTTTCAAACTATGAAATGGGGCGGATATACTGATTTCGCCGGTGCTTACAGCAGGTTTAATGGTAGAGGTGAAATGCCGCAGTTCAAATTAAACTTCAACTATCGTTTCGGTAACAGCCAGGTAAAAGCTGCCCGCCAGCGTAAATCTGCAATAGATGATGAAAAGAAAAGAGCTGAGGGAGGTGGCCAGCAGGGTGGAATGGGTAATCAATAATTTAAACCCGGATATAAATAAAAACTCCCTGCCGGCAGGGAGTTTTTATTTATCAGTCTTTGTATCTTTTTCGCTTAATTAGTTTCGCTTTTATAATTACGACATTTTCAACCGGCCTGTCCCTGTCAGGGCCTTTGCTGGTTTGCACTGAAGCTATTTTATCTACCACTTCAATTCCTTTAATCACTTCTCCGAATACAGTATAATTTTGATCAAGGTGCGGAACGCCGCCAACTGTTTTATACACTTCTCTTAGTGCTGCAGGTATTTTTCTTTTCAACCTGTCAGTTTCAATAGTATCCAGACTTCCATCGGTGTGTACTTTCCCTTGTGTAATGTAAAACTGGCTGGCGCTGCTGGCTTTTTCAGGGTTATTATCCCTTGCCGCGGCAATCACTCCTTTCTTGTGAAATAAGGATTGCCTGAACTCGGCTGGTACTCTATACCCGGGTCCTCCATTTCCAAGAGGCTTGCCAGCAGGAGCATTTTTGCTGTCTGGATCACCGGCTTGTATCATAAAGTTTTTGATCACACGATGAAAGAGCACACTATCATAAAATCCAATCTTGGTCAGTTTTATAAAATTGTCCCTGTGCAAAGGAGTGGAGTCGGATAATCTAACTATGATATCACCATAGCTGGTTTGCAGTAACACATCTTTTTTCCTGTCTTTTTTTGTTACACTGCTGTCCTTTTGGGAAAGAGCAGGGAGGCTTAGCAATACAGTTATGATTATTATCAGTCTTCTCATATATGTTGATTACTTATCAAAATTGGTTTGTTCAAAATAAAGAAGGATATGATCTTTTAAAAAATTTTCCTGTGCCGGCATACTCATGTCTGGCATCGGCCTCAGTTGTTTAAAGTGTGGCCAGCCATCTTCATCTACTCTTTCCAGTTCATAGTAACCGCTTTGTGACAGAAGGCTGCAAACGGCAATATGCATCAAGTCCTGTTTTTGTTCCTTGGTAAATTTCCCTTTAATATCTCCCAATTCCTGGATCCCGATAAGAAACAAAATAGTTTCCATATCAGGTTTTTTACCAAATCGTTCCGTCAGTTTGGCTTCCAGGTTCCACCAGCGTTGTTGTAAATCATCGTTCGCTAACATTCCGCAAATATATATGCCAAATACTGGTATTCCCGTCTGGCAGGAAGCACGGATACAACAAATAGATGTAATGATTGTAATCAGCGGTTATCTTTGCGCCAAAATTGATTTACAATGTTGCAGTTACAGGTGCTTCGCCAAAATCCGGAAGCCGTAAAAGAAAGACTGGCCATAAAACATTTTTCTGACTTGTCATTGGTGGATACGATCCTGTTATTAGACGACCAAAGGAAGAAGTTACAACTGGAATTTGATAATAACCAGGCCAGGGTGAACAGCACATCGAAGGAGATTGGTGCATTGATGAGTAAGGGACAAAAAGAAGAAGCGGAGGCTAAAAAAGGGGAAGTGGCTGCATTGAAATCGATGTTGCAACCAATCTCTGAAAAATTAGGCGAAATAGAAAAGCAATTACAAGATGAATTGGTGAAACTGCCAAACCTTCCTTCTGATAAAGTACCAGCCGGTAAAACCCCGGCAGATAATGTAGTGGTAAGGGAAGGTGGTAATAAGCCAACGTTGCCAGAAGGTTCACTACCTCATTGGGAGCTGATCAAAAAATATGATATTGTTGATTTTGAAACCGGAGCCAAAATAACAGGCAGTGGTTTCCCGCTGTATAAAGGGAAAGGAGCAAAACTGCAACGGGCATTGATACAGTATTTTCTGGATTTTAATACCGCTGCCGGTTACACCGAATACCTGCCACCGCTGATGGTGAATGCAGATACAGCTTACGGAACTGGTCAACTGCCCGATAAAGAAGGGCAGATGTATCATATGCCGGCGGATGGGTTTTATATGATTCCTACTTCTGAGGTACCGGTTACAAATATTTACCGGAACGAAATTGTGAAAGAAGCTGATCTGCCTTTGAAAATGACAGCTTATTCCCCTTGTTTCAGGAGGGAAGCGGGTAGTTTTGGTGCAGATGTTAGGGGTTTAAACCGGGTGCACCAGTTTGATAAAGTGGAAATTGTTCAGTTGGTACATCCGGCAACAAGTTATGAAGTACACCAGGATATGGTGAATCATGTAGAAAAACTATTGCAAAGCCTTGAATTGCCTTATCGTATCCTGGCTCTTTGCGGGGGCGATATGAGCTTTACCTCTGCACTTACTTATGATTTCGAGGTGTACAGTGCAGCCCAGGAAAAATGGCTTGAAGTAAGTTCGGTTTCCAATTTTGAAGCCTACCAGACCAACCGGATGAAAATCCGTTTCAAAGATGAAAATGGAAAAATGCAATTGCTGCACTCGCTAAATGGAAGTTCACTGGCCTTGCCAAGAATTGTTGCTTCTTTATTAGAAAATAATCAAACAGCAGAAGGCATAAAACTCCCACTCGTATTGCATTCTTATTTTGGTGCAGGAATATTAAATTAATTCGGTTATGTATTAGTAATAAAAAAATGCCCCTATCAATGGGGCATTTTTATGTCATCTGAACGATTGGCTGTTATGGTTGTGCAAAACTGTTGCGTGGCCCGCCAGTTGCAAATACGGCCAGCATTCTTGATTTTTGGCCGAGGCTGAACATATACATACAAGCATCATCAGTATAGTCCATATAGTTCATGGTCATTTCAACAGGTGTACCAGAGCAGGTACTTAAGTGACCAGAAGCGGGGCAACCGTAGTTAGCTGTATTATGTGTTGGTGTATCACCCACCTGGTCATTACCGCAGGTAGCATCACCCCAGATATGACGAAGATTCATCCAATGACCCACTTCATGTGTGGCTGTTCTTCCTTTGTTAAAAGGTGCTGCGGCTGTTCCTGTTCTGCCCGTTGCATTATCATCTAATACAACACCATCAGTGGCAGAGCTACCACCGGGGAATTGGGCATATCCTAATATTCCACCGCCCATGTTACAAACCCATATATTGAGTTTTGTGGTTGGGCTGGTTGGTGCAATGCCCTGAGCACTTTTTTTCATTGCATCATTGGTGCTCCAGCTTGTTTTTGTTGTAGACCTTCTTTTTACCTGGTCCAGCACAAACCGTACACCAATATTTCCGGCTTTAACACTGTTGTAAGTAGAGGTAAGATTGTAATCAGCATTAGTTGCTGCAAAATCCTCATTTAATACATCAATCTGTGATTGTAATTGTGTAAGAGATACGTTTTGCGCAGCAGTTCTGTACAACACATTAAATACGACAGGGATTTCAATTATTCCATTAACAAGACGAAATTGCTCTGGGTTAGCAGCCACCCGCTGAGTAAATTCTTCAATGGCATCCATCCGTTGACGCAGAGAGGGATCAGCTTTGATTTGTTCTTTCAAAACTTCATCTGCAGCACAATGGCGCTCTGTAGCCACCACGTCCTGTTCAGGTAGTCCTTCTTCATTAGAAACAGATTTGTTACAGCCCATTACAAAAAGGATACTTCCTGCAAGCAATACAAGTGATTTCTTCATAAATGATTAATTGTTTTAGTGTATGAAAAAAAATGACTTAGTAATTTATCAGAAATTTTTATCATACCTGTAACGGGCAGTAAACTTTTATTGCAACATAGTGTCTAATCTAGCTAAACCGGTAAAAGTACGATGTGTTTATTCTTTACTTTGGAATCATGATGTATAAAATTGCTCTTATATTTTTTTTATCCGCATTATTAGCTTGTCAACGAAAGACTATACCTGTTATTATAGAAAGGAAGGATGCGACATCCCCAAAGCCTGCGCTTGTTAAGGAAACAATTGTTGCAGATACAGCCGCAGGCCGGCAGATATTTATGGCCCGCTGCGGAAGATGCCATGGTGTGCCGGATCCGTTACAATATACTACCAGGCAATGGGAAACTATACTGGCATCTATGATACCCCGTAGCAGAATTAATAAAGAACAAGCTCTTCATCTTACGGCTTTCGTAAATACTAATGCGGATAAGTAGATCTATTGTGCGAGGGTCTTAATTTTTTTATTCATAATATAAAACCAAAGCGGGGGAAACAATGATAACAGCATCATCCCCGGGTAACCGGTCGGCATCTGCGGAGAATTATCATGATGTCTTAGTACCTGGTATTTCCTGCTTGCCATATAGTGATGATCAGAATGGCGACTCAGTTCAAACAGCATCAGCCTTCCAATAATATGATCACTATTCCAGCTATGTAGCGGCGTAGCTCTTTCATATTTACCATCTCCAATACTTTTGCGTTGCAAGCCATAATGTTCTATATAGTTTACTGTTTCAAGTAATAAGATGCCGATTAAGGCGGCTGATAAAAAGTATAAAGTAACAGGCCCGCCAAAAATTAAAAAAATAATGGCAAGGAACCCGGCCTGGATAATATGAAACTGGATCATCTCATTTTTAAAAGAAAATATGGGTCTACCTTTTTTTCTCATCTCATCATTGGCAATATGCCAGGCACTGAGATAACTGAAAAGGATAGTACGGAAATAAAAAGTATAGACCATTTCATCATACCGGGCACTGCTGGGATCTTCAGGGGTGGCTACTCTTTTGTGATGTCCTTTGTTATGTTCAGTGAAAAAATGCATGTAAAGTGATGTAAGTAATAATGCCTTTGCCAATGTCTGTTCAAACTTATTGACCCGGTGTCCTAATTCGTGGCCAACATTGATCCCAAAAGTGCCACATAGTAAACCCATTACCCAAATACGACCCAGTATATCATATGTTGTCAGATCATTTGCTGACATTGCTGCCAGGAATTTTACCAATAAACTGTATTGCAGAATGACAATAAGATAAAGTAAGAAATCATATATTCTGTCCTTTTTTGCAAGCTCTTCTTCTGCAGTACTCATGTTTGCGGGACTTGGTTTTATAAACAATTCCACAACCGGTATTATTATCCATGCCCAAACCAATGGCATCCAGATTTGCCATCCAGTAACACTGAAAGAATGCCAGGCTCCTATGTATATAACCAACGGAGACAAGTATTTAAAGGCCCTTATATGCATATTTTTTAATGCTCATTCAAAAGTAAAAAAATAAGCTCTCCTTTTTAGCGTTTCTTATAAGATAAACTTGCATCCTTTTTAAACTTACTACCTTCATAATAGTCAGAAACCTAAATTATAGACACATGTCGTTGACTAACCAGTTGAAGAACCAGCACCTGATGTGGAGGGCCGGGTTTGGCCCCGCTGTTGAACAATTAGACGACCTTTCAAAATATACCCCCAAACAATTCTTTAAAGCCCTTGTAAAAGCTTCGGAAAAAAAACCGGATTATATCGATGTGGCAGATGATTACCTGAAAGGGTTGATGATGGGTATTGAAGAAGTGGGTCGTCAGCAAAAAAAGGAACTGGATGCGGATGAAAGAAAAAAAGTACAGCAAAAAAACCGGGAAGGAGTACGTAATCTGAATATGTACTGGATGCATGAGATGGTGGGTACCGCTTCTCAACTGAGGGAAAAAATGGCTTTTTTCTGGCATGGACATTTTGCCTGTCGCAACCTGAATGTATTTTATCAACAGGGGTTACTTGATGTAATTCGTAGAAATGCATTGGGAAATTTTGGAACAATGCTAAAAGAGGTTTCAAAATCTGCAGCCATGCTGAATTTCTTAAATAACCAGCAAAACCGGAAAGATCATCCCAACGAAAATTTTGCCCGTGAAGTGATGGAATTGTTTACACTGGGAAGAGGAAACTATACTGAAAACGATGTGAAGGAAGCGGCTAGGGCATTTACCGGCTGGGGAGCCAATGTAAAAGGTGAGTTTCAGTTCCGCCGGTTTCAACATGATTTTGGCAGCAAAACAGTATTAGGAAGAACGGGAGATTTTGACGGAGCTGAAGTGCTTGATATTTTATTGGAAGAAAAGCAAACAGCAAGATATATAACACAGAAGATATATAAGTTCTTTGTAAATGAAAAAGCAGATACTGATAAAATAAACTGGCTGGCAGACAGGTTCTACAAAAATGAGTATGATATCAGCAAACTGATGGAAGATATTTTTACCAGTGATTGGTTTTACGATGAAAAAAATATCGGGGCACAAATAAAATCACCGGTTGAGCTTTTAGTCGGAATTCAGCGAATGCTGCCAATGAAACTGGAAAATGAAGAGGCATTAATGCTTTTGCAAAGGGTACTGGGTCAATTATTATTTTATCCGCCAAATGTGGCCGGGTGGCCCGGAGGGAAGAACTGGATAGACAGCTCTTCTTTAATGATGCGGATGCGGATACCTAAACTGATCAATGATGTAGATGAAATGAATGTGAAAGCTAAAGATGATGATGATACCATGATGGGTATGAAGGATGTTAATATGCAGGCAAAAGGAAATAAAAAGCCTGGTGGTCAGCAGTCAGGAGCAGCTTATACCGGAATGCGCCGTCAGCAGATCAATGCCAATGTGGACTGGCAGCCTTATGTAAAACATTATGAAAGTGTGCCAAGAGAAAACCTGGCAGAAGCAATTTCAAAAATTCTATTACAAACAAAAAGCCGGGTAAGCATGGATATCATCAAACAATACGCTGACCAAACAGGCAGGGAGAATTTCATTAAAACGGCTACCCTGCAGGTAATGAGTACGCCGGAATACCAGTTATGTTAAACGCAAAATGCTTAATGCCTAACGCTATTCAAGCGTTATGTATTCTGCGTTCTGCATAAAGGTTTAAATATGCATATCAAACGTAAAGAATTTATCCAGATCGGTTCATTGGCTACAGCTTCGCTGATGGTGCCAAAATTCCTGAAGGCATTTGAAGGAAAAAGTATGGTATTGCCGGGAAATAAAGTGATAGTGATCCTTCAATTGAGTGGAGGGAATGATGGCCTGAACACTGTAATTCCTTTCAGGAACGATCTTTATTACAAAGCAAGACCAAAGCTGGGCATTGCAAAAGATAAAGCTTTGTCAGTGACAGATGAAGCCGGGCTTCATCCGGCATTGACAGGGTTTAAAGAATTGTATGATGATGGTAGCCTAGCGATATTAAATAATGTAGGCTATCCTAACCCGGACAGATCACACTTCCGCAGTATGGATATATGGCATACGGCCAGCCAGAGTCACGAATACTGGACAAATGGCTGGGTAGGCCGTTATTTGGATGCACAATGTAATGGTTGTGATAAACCAACCCAGGCTATTGAGTTGGATGATGTACTTAGCTTGGCATTAAAGGGAGAAGATATTAAAGGTATCGCAGTGAAGAATCCCCGTCGATTGTATGGAACCGCCAATGAAAAATTCTTCCGGGATGTGATGAGGAGCCATAAAGATGAAGCAGGAGAACAGCCGGTGGACTATTTATATAAAACAATGGCGGAAACATTGTCGAGTGCTGATTATATTTTTCAGCAAAGCCGGATGCACCCGACCAATGCGGAATATCCTAAGACAGAATTGGGCAACAGCCTGAAGACGATTGCTTCATTGATCTACTCAGAGATCAATACGAAAGTATATTATGTATCATTGGGGAGCTTTGATACACATATCAACCAGGATGCACAGCAGCAACGTTTGTTTACTGAAATGAATGATGCGGTGAAAGCTTTTGTAAAAGACCTGAAACAGCAGCACCGCTTTGAAGATGTCATGTTGTTCACTTTCTCTGAATTTGGCAGAAGGGTAAACCAGAATGCCAGCAATGGTACAGATCATGGTACAGCTAATAATATGTTCCTGGTGAGTGGCGGATTAAAGCAAAAAGGTGTGCTGAACCCATTACCTGACCTCAGCGACCTGAATGAAGGAGACCTGAAATACAACGTCGATTTTAAGAATGTGTATGCCACGATACTAAAAAAATGGCTGAATGCTGATGACAAGGCGATTTTGTCAAAGCAATATGAGTACATGAATTTTATTTGATATATACCAATCCGTGCCCGGAAATTAAAAAGCCCACTCATTTGAGTGGGCTTTCTGTTGATACGATTAACCTTATAATGTTTTCTTTTTACCAGTTGCAATGCGGTATAATACAAATCCCATCAACGCAAAGAAAGCAACACCCAGCCATTTATATCCTTCTCCTCCTAAAATGGATGGTTTGGATAATTCATGTTCAGCATTCACTTTCCCAAGTTTGGCGTTGACACTATCAATAGAAGAAAGAATTGCTACTAAAACACCAGCCAAAGCCCCGCCAGCAACTAACCCAGTGGCAAAGAGATTTCCTTTGCCAAGGTCTTCCTCCTCCGGAGATACTTGTATATTTTTCTTTTTCTGCCGCCACTCTACTATACCTCTTATGGCACCACCGATAAATATAGGTAGCGTGGTGGACAAAGGAAGATAGATACCAATAGCGAAACTTAATGCTTTGATACCGCAAAGTTCCATTACGATCGCAATAAAAACACCTACCAGTACAAATTGCCAGTCCAGGTTAAAAGACAAAATTCCTTTGATCAATGTAGCCATTAACGTTCCCTGTGGCGCCGGATATTTATCGGTTCCAATAGCATGGTTTATACCTTGTGATACCATTTCAGCAGTAGGTTGGTCAAGTATCTTGATGGTAGCGCCAATTGCCAGGGAGGAAACAATAGCACCAACAAACAAAGCTATCTGCTGATACTTTGGAGTGGCTCCTACGAGATAACCAGTTTTTAAATCCTGTGATGTAGCACCTGCATTAGCTGCGGCAATACAGATCATACCGCCAACAACCAAAGCCATTGGCTCATACACATGCCCGGTCCATCGCACAGCAATAAAAATAAGACAGGTACCCATTAATGTAGCGATGGTCATACCTGATATTGGATTATTAGATGACCCGATCAACCCCACGATCCTGGATGATACTGTAACGAAGAAAGCTCCGAATATAATTACCAATAAACCAAGTAATAATTTACTGCCAATATTACTGCCGGGTATAAGTGTATTGGGTAATAATGCAATTACTAATAACAGAATAAGACTGCCTATTCCGACAACTTTCATCGAGAGATCTCTTTCTGTACGTGGTACTACGGTATCTGCTTCCAGGCCACTGCCCTTTTTTAATGAACCGATGCTTCCTTTGAAAGAGGAGATAATTGTTGGAATGGTTTTTATTAATGTAATGAAACCTCCTGCAGCCACAGCACCGGCACCGATCTGACGTATATAAGCCCTGTAGATTGCCGTTGACCAATCATCAAAACCTTGTGTAGCAGGATTCCATCCTCCTGGTCCGCCAGCGGTGTTTACGTCTTTCAGATAACCGAGTTTTGCCAGTTGTGCAGCAATGATAGCGCCGTTATCATTAAGCAAGCTTGCTAATAGGGGAGTGAAAACAAACCAGCTTAATACACCCCCGGCTACCAATACACCCGCAATCTTTGGTCCTATGATATAACCAACCCCCATATATTCGGGAGTTATCTCTCCACTGACTTTTGCAGAAGGGAAGAATTTTTCTGTTTGTTTGGTCATGAAGGCGGGTGCTTCAGCTATTACATGAAATATCTTTTGCAATATGGCGTAACCAAATGCAAAGCCTAACCCCATGAAAGCTGTTTTGGCAAAATCACCGCCCTTTTCGCCGGCTTTTAATACAGAGGCACAGGCGGTTCCTTCAGGATAAGGAAGCGTTTTATGCTCCTGTACGATCAATGAACGGCGGAGAGGTATCATCATCAATGTTCCAAGCACTCCACCGAAAATGGCCAGTATCAATATGGTGAAATAATTAAAGAAGTTAGCACTGCCTGCTTCACTCAAAAACAAAAAGCCAGGTAACGTAAATACAACACCCGCTGCAATACTTTCACCGGCAGAACCGGTAGTTTGTATAATGTTATTCTCAAGAATGGTAGTCTTTAAGAATTTCCGGCCCAGTGTGATAGCCAGTACAGCAATCGGGATAGAAGCTGAAACAGTAAGTCCTGCTTTTAATGCGAGGTAGACCGTTGAGGCACCAAATATGATTCCGAATGCGGCCCCGGTGAGAATTGACTTAAGGGTAAACTCAGCCATTTTTGTTTCCGGAGAAACAAAGGGCTTGAAACTGGTTTGTTGATCAGCCATGCAGTTGGGTTTTTATTACAGGGAAGATATGAAAAAAGCTACGAGCTCGCAGCTAGTAGCTATAGTTCTGATAAATTTATTATTTAATTTGCCATGCCTCCCTCCTTACTGTTTCAACTAACTAACACCTTTCTCTTTCATGATCTTGTTCAGCCACTTCAGCATGGCGAAACACATTATAGTCGCTACCATCAACAGGCCAAAATTCAGCCAGAAGAATCCTGCCTTATGATTGTAATTATCCCACATGGTAGACAAAACACCTGATAATTTATTACCAATGGAAGTGGCGAGGAACCATCCGCCCATCATTAAGGAGGTAATGCGAACAGGACTTAATTTTGATACCAGCGACAAGCCCATTGGGCTAAGAAGTAATTCTCCTATTGTTATTACGCCATAGCTGGAAATCAACCATAATACGCTTGCTTTCTCACCTCCATTATTGCTGGCATATACAGCACCTACCATTACCAAAGCCGACAGTGCCGAAATAAAAAGACCAAAAGCGATTTTCGTAGCAGTAGAAGGTTCTTTATTTCTTCTTCGCATCCAGGTAAAAAAAGCAACAACCAGTGGAGTTAACAGAATTACCCAACCAGGATTGATAGATTGACTGAGATTGGTAGCCCACAAGCTTGCCTTGTCGCCATCGGCTGGTTTCTTTTCTTCGGCAACATTCTTAAAATAGACAGGATAATTGATTTCTTTAACTACTTTACCCTCTTTTTTCTGAAGCCTGAACTGTTCATCATATTTTGCGATAGAGTCTTTTTGGTAAGTAATTACTTGTGCAAAATTTAGTTTGTCAAATGCTTTTTGAGTAACCCCTGTTACTTCCCGGTCGGTGTAACGATCCGCCCAGGTATTTAATGCAGAACCGTTTTGCTTGAATACTGCCCAAAACATAACTACCACTGCAAATATCGCCAGCAAAGCAGCAATAGGTCTTTTCTCATCCTTCTTTGCACTAAAATATAGGGAAGTATAAAAATAAATAACAGGAAGGCAGGCAAAAATAAATGCGTCTGTAGAATCTGAGCCTACCAATGTTCCCGGAATCAACCATCCTAAAATTCCGGCAACTACCGAAGGCACAAAAATCGTCAGAACAATTCGGGTCATTGACATATCATTTTCACCAACTCCCTTCTTTACATCATAAGCTTTGTAGTGCTTTGTTCCGGACAGAAAAATAAATACTCCCAGGAACATACCAACACCTGCTGCTATAAAAGCAGCGCCCCAACCGTAAACAATATACAAGGCGGCTCCAAAAAAATTACATATGAAAGCGCCAATATTGATCCCCATGTAAAAAATATTATAGCCGTCATCTTTCTGCTTTATATATTGAGGTGTTGTATAAACATTACCTAATAACGTGGAGATATTGGGTTTAAAAAAGCCATTTCCGGCAATAACTAATGTCATTGAGAGATATAACATAGGTAAATTATGTATAGACATCAGGCAATACCCAACTCCCATCATTAATCCTCCCATGATAATAGATTTGCGGTAACCTAAATAACGGTCTGCCAGTAAACCACCAATGAACGGGGTTAGGAACACTAAAGCAATGAATGTTCCATACAGATCAGCAGACTCTGCTTCAGTCATAGAATAGCCGGTTTTCACATCCTTTAAGTACAGGGTAAAAATTCCTATCATTAAATAATAACCAAACCGCTCCCACATTTCGGAAAAGAAAAGAAAGGGCAGGGCTTTAGGGTGTTTCTTCCACATAGCAGATTCTTTTAGTGAGGAAAGATAATAAATGAAAGGCTAGGGCAAATAAAAAAGGTGGTTTAATAAACCACCTTTGCATAATAGGTGAATAGTAATTATTCTGCAGAACCCGTTTTGTCTTTTACAATCTTATCAAGTGATTTAACACGACTGAATATCAATAGCCCGCCTAATATTGCAGCAATAGCAATGATGCCGAAGAAAATTCTTTTATCCGGCATTTTATCCCAATAGCTTGCCATTACACCGGCAACTTTACCACCCAATGAAGTTGACAAAAACCATCCTCCCATCATGAGAGCAGTTAATCGCTGAGGAGCCAACTTGGAAACAAATGATAATCCAATAGGACTTAAACAAATTTCACTTACAGTGAATACACCATAGGTAAGGAATAGCCAGATCGAACCTGTCTTGTGTGTATAAATACTAGGAACAGACATCACAGCAAATACCATTACTAAAGCACTTAGACCCGATATAACAAGTGCCCATGCAAACTTGCTCGCTGTAGAAACAGGTTTCCGCCGTCGGGCCATGAATGCAAAAAATGCTATCAGTACAGGCGTTAAAAGAACAATGAATGCAGGATTGATGGATTGGAATAACTCCGTATTAGCAAGTTTTGCTTTTCCATCTTTGGGCCATTTATCCTGCGGTAGGTTGACAAAATATGGATCAGGTCCCATTGTTTGAATGGCGTGGCCTGAATCATCTTTTACTACCACCATATGCTCGTCTAATTTATCAACTTGTCTTGGTTCAGTTCCCACAGTTTCCAGCATATATATATAGTCCGCTGGTTTTTCCAGCACCTTGGGTATTTCCCTGTTGGTATGAGATTGGGCCCATATCGTAAGACCAGTAGAATTTTGGTTGTAGATTGTCCAGAATATAATGGAGACGGTAAAAATAAACAGAAGGGCACCGATACCCTTTTTTTCCTGCTGGTTTCCTTTTCGCCACAGATTTACATAGAAAAAAATAACCGGGATACACGCAAACATGAATGCATCTGCAGAATCGCTGCCAAAAATGTTTCCATTAGGATTGGTACTACTTGTTGTGCCTTTGATTATCCAGCCTATAGCTGCAAAAATTATCATGGGAAGAAAAACAGAACCCAATATCCGGGAGGTTGATACATCGCCGGGCTGCATTGGTCTTTTTACATCATACTCTTTTACATGCCTTAGCTGGAAAGCCAGCCATATCAATCCTATAATAAGGCCAACACCAGCAGTTGCAAAGGCATACCTCCAGTCATATTTATTGCGCATAATGGCGGCAACAAAATTGCAAACAAGTGCGCCGATGTTAATCCCCATGTAAAAGATATTATACGCATTGTCCTTTAATGGCTTGAGATCTTCTCTATTATACATATTTCCCAGCAAAGTGGAAATATTTGGTTTAAAGAACCCATTTCCAACGATAATACATCCAAGAGAAACATACATGGCCGTGTCACCAGGCAGAGCTAATCCAAGATATCCAGCCGCCATCAATGAACCCCCTAAAAAAATCGACTTAAGATATCCAAAGTATCGGTCTGCTATGAGACCACCAATAAAGGGAGTGAGATAAACTAAAGCAATAAAAGTTCCTACTACATCTGCACCCATTGCATTTGACATTCCCTTACCGCCGGTAGTGGAGTTAGTCAAATACAAAAACAAAATGCCGACCATTAGATAATAACCAAACCGTTCCCACATTTCTGTAAAGAACAATACATATAACCCTTTGGGGTGTTTGCCGGTTTTTGCAGGTTGATTCATACAGTTGTTTTTAGTTTACAAAATCAGAGTCCGTCGATATTTAGAAGTGACCAAAATACAGAAATTTACCCACCCGCAAATTTTTTCGGGCTATCTTTAGCGAACGTACCCGATATTCGCAAATCGCTAAAATCCAACCATTATTACCCATGCGAATTTTATTATTAGGCTCTGGCGGAAGAGAGAATGCCCTGGCCTGGAAATTATCTCAAAGTCCACGTTGTGAGAGCTTGTTTATTGCTCCCGGTAATGCCGGTACCTCCAAATTTGGTACTAATCTCAATATTGGTATCACCGACTTTGATTCTATCAGGAAAGCCTGTATTGATGAAAAAATAGATATGGTTGTTGTTGGGCCGGAGGAACCTTTAGTAAAAGGAGTGACAGATTTTTTAATCAGCAGTGCTGCATTAAAGAATCTTGATGTGATTGGCCCTGGCAAAGCAGGTGCGCAACTGGAAGGCAGCAAGGCCTTTGCCAAAGCCTTTATGGTGAGGCATAATATCCCTACCGCCACATACCGTGAGTTTACATTGGATAATTATGCCGAAGGGGTTGAATACCTGAAGACACACCCATTACCAATTGTATTAAAAGCCGATGGACTGGCTGCTGGCAAAGGAGTTGTCATATGTGAAAATCATATTGAAGCTATCGCTGAATTTGAATTGATGATTCAAAGGGCCAAGTTTGGCGAGGCAGGTAAAAAAGTAGTAGTAGAACAGTTTTTAACCGGTATTGAAATATCAGTATTTGTATTAACAGACGGAAAGAACTATGTAATTCTGCCTGAGGCAAAAGACTATAAAAGAGTAGGAGAAGGTGATACAGGACCGAATACTGGAGGTATGGGCGCCGTCAGCCCGGTACCATTTGTTGATGCTTCATTACTTAAAAAGATTGAAGATAAAGTGATACGACCAACGGTAGACGGATTAAGGAAAGAAGGACTGGAATACAGGGGTTTTATTTTCTTTGGTTTTATGATCGTTGGTGATGAACCCTATATGATCGAGTACAACTGCCGTATGGGTGACCCGGAAACTGAAGTAGTTATACCAAGACTAAAGAATGATTTGGTTGACTTATTGGATGCTGTAGCAAAACAAGAATTAGATAAAGTAAAAATTGATACGGATACACGAACTGCGTGTACGATAGTTGCTGTGAGCGGCGGCTACCCGGGAGACTATCAAAAAGGATATGAAATAACAGGCATTGATGAGGTAAACCCGGAAGACAGTATGCTGTTTCACATGGGTACAACAGAGAAGGATGGAAAAATAGTTACTTCGGGGGGTAGAGTTTTCTGTATAACCTCGTATGGTCGTTCTATTTTTGACGCAGTAGAGATATCAAAAGAAGAAATGCAAAAGGTTTCTTTTAAGGATATGACTTACAGAAGCGATATCGGTTTTGAGTTTGAGTAAGACGACCACCTTGACCCTGTTGATTATTTAAGGATTTTTCAGTTTTTCTTTCGAACATTGCTATATGGAAGTCCATTACCACGATTATTTGCAGCTGGATAAGATTTTGAATGCACAGGATCCCGAAAGTATCCGTCATAACCTGCCGGCACATGATGAGATGCTTTTTATCGTCATTCACCAGGCATACGAACTCTGGTTTAAACAACTGCACCATGAAGTGGATTCTGTTGCTGCTATACTCAGCAAACCTGCTGTGAATGATAATTCTCCAGAACTTCAGACTATTGTTCACCGGCTAAATCGCTGTGTAACCATTTTAAGAGTGTTGGTTCACCAGATTGATATTATGGAAACCATGACACCTATGGATTTTCTTGATTTCCGTGATATGCTGAGGCCGGCATCAGGTTTTCAAAGCTGGCAGTTTAAAGAGCTGGAAGCTAAGCTGGGGCTAAAATTTGAGCATCGTCATGGTAAAGAATACTATACTTCTCAGTTGAGAAATGAGCATGTGAAAATTATAAAGAATGCTGAAGGGGGCAAATCATTACTCCAATTGCTGAATGGCTGGTTGGAAAGAATGCCCTTTTTAAAAGAAGGCGCTGATGATTCATTCTGGAGTAATTATAAGAAAAGCTATCAATCAAGCCTGGCAGAAGCAGAACAAAACAATATAGCTGCTTTTGAAGAGATATTCAGCAATAAGGATAAAACGGATGGAAGTTCGTTGTCATCAGCTGCCTGCAGAGCAGCATTATTTATCATGTTGTACCGGGGGTATCCTCTGCTACAGTTGCCGTTCCAGTTACTTAATTGCCTGTTAGAGATAGATGAGCAGCTAAGCTCATGGCGTTACCGGCATGTAAACATGGTACATCGTATGATTGGTACAAGAATAGGTACTGGCGGAAGTACAGGTAAAGATTACCTGAAAGCTGCCGCTGATAAGCACTATATCTTCAGGGAGATCGCTCAATTGAATAGTTTTCTTATAGAAAGAAGAAAATTACCTGCCTTAAGTGCGACAGTGGAAGCAAAACTTGGGTTCGGTCACTAAACTTAAAAGGCCGTAAAGAATTACGGCCCGTTTTCCCTGTATGTGTGGTAATAAAAGCTAAAAAGTATAGCGGACTCCCAATCCTCCCCAACTGCCAACAAAGCCCCTGTTGTCGCCAAATTCAAAAGAAGGTTGCCAGTCAATGGACATGTTAATAGGAGCGCCGTTGAATTTATAATCCAATCCAAGGACACCATCTAGTCCTATAAAACTGCCATCACCATTTCTTGTGTTATAAAAACCGATATGTGCACCCGGGCCAATATACCATTGCAGGCCTGGTGCACCACTGATTGGCCCATGTATTTCATACAAACCGGTAATACGAAATCCTTGTCTCCAGAAATAACCAATTCCTTCAAGGGCATTATTGCCATTGACAAAATGCTTTAAAGAAATGCCTCCGCCGTCCCATACTTTTACTCCCAATGCAGTTGTATAAGAAGAACTATTAGTGCTTTTGCTTTGAGCTTGTAAAAATGAAAATACTAAAACGGCCAGGCTGGTAATACAGATCTTTCTCATAACAATAATTTTTGTGGAAGAAATACTTCAGCATCCTGTTTGCCATTTCTGTGCCAAAAAACAAGACTGTAAGAAAAAGCTGCGAGAAAAACTATTTGACTTTGATTTTCAGTGAAAAATAAAGGACAACAACAAGAGCAATGACTGCCGGAACGATGAATGTGAAAGAACTTCCCATGCCCATCCACAAAGCACCGGCTATAATACTTGCAAACAGGGAGCATATACTTTCTCCCGAGGTATAAAATCCTATTGCGGTTGCAGTATCCCGGTGATGCGATAAATTACTGATCCATGCTTTGATAACTCCTTCTGTGGCTGCTGCATAAATACCATATACAGAAAACAAGATAAAAATGAAAAATATAGAAGGTCTGAATGCAAAGCCCCCATATACAACGGTAAACAAAATAAGCCCAAGCATGATTATTCTTTTGAATCCCAGCTTATCTGCCAGTATACCCATTGGATATGATGTGGCAGCGTAAACAAGATTGTAAAAAATATAAGCAGCAATGGTAATTGTATCAGCATTGAAATCAGTTTGCCATAGGGTGATTACTTTATCGCCGATCGTTTCTTTGGTAACGAGTAACAAAAAAATATCTGAGCTGTTAAACAATGCAAATAACAATAAACCTGGGACAACCTTTTTAAATTCAGGAGGAGCAATTTTCCAATAGCTGAAAAAGGAGAAAAAATTTCCTTTCCCTAGGGTAGAAACAGGATTTCTTTTTTCTGTAAGTAAAAAGATCAGCAAGACAGAAATTATTCCGGGAATAAAGGCTATGTAAAAAAGAGTGGTATATGAACCAGGATAAAAAAACAGGAATACTAAAGCAATAACAGGGCCGATAGCAGCTCCTATTGTATCCATACCACGGTGGAAGCCAAATACCCTTGCCTTTGTTTCTTTTGTTGCTTCGTGTGACAATAATGCATCCCTGGCTGCGGTGCGAACTCCTTTACCTAACCGATCAAGGGTTCTTACAAAAAATATCCATAATGGATATGCAAATGTTGCCATCAATGGTTTTGAAATAGCTCCCAAAAAGTATCCCAGCTTTACAAATGGTAAACGAAGGCCTTTTTCATCACTTAATTTTCCAAAATAACCCTTACTGACTCCTGCAGTGAAATTTACTACACCTTCTAATATTCCTATCAGTAATACACTAAAACCAATTTCTTTTAAATAAACAGGGATCACAGGATATAGCATTTCACTTGCTATATCAGCAAATAAGCTGACCAGTGATAAAACCAAAACTGTTCTGGTGATGACCCGCATGTAATGAAGGTAAAAGAAAAAACTTTTTGTATTTAAAACTATGGCTGTACAGTACCGGGCAATATCTGTGGCGGGTAATTAGTTTACGTAAAATTGCTGTACTCACAACCCAAATTTTGTTTTTTAACTGTGATTTCTCAAAATGGGCAAATCAAAAAAAAACCTTGCCTGACAAGGGTTTCCCTTTGTAAATTCAAATTATTTCCTTCACCTTTGCCCACAACCTGTCTGCCGTAAGACAGGTAAAATCCGATATAAATACATGGGACTTTTTAACTGGTTTACACAAGAAATAGCCATCGACCTGGGTACTGCTAACACCCTCATCATACATAACGACGAAGTAGTAGTGAACGAGCCGAGTATTGTAGCCCTCAATCGTAATAATCCGAAAGAGGTGCTGGCAGTAGGCAAGAAGGCGTTAATGATGCATGAGAAAACCCACGAAAGCATCCGTACTGTCCGTCCGCTGAAAGATGGTGTAATTGCCGATTTCAATGCTGCTGAGCTCATGATTCGTGAGCTGATCAAACTGGTTTATCCCAAAAAACCGCTTTTTCCTCCCAGCTGGAGAATGATGATATGCATCCCTTCTTCCATTACAGAAGTAGAGAAAAGGGCTGTTCGGGATAGTGCTGAACAGGCTGGTGCCAAGGAAGTGTACCTGATCCATGAACCCATGGCGGCTGCGCTGGGTATCGGTATTGACGTGGAAGAACCAGTAGGCAATATGATCATTGACATAGGAGGCGGAACGACAGGTATTACCGTTATTGCACTGGCCGGTATAGTTTGTGACCAGTCTATTCGTATTGCAGGAGATGAATTTACTGCTGATATTATGGAGGCGTTACGCCGTTATCACAGTTTGTTGATAGGGGAACGTACGGCAGAGCAGATTAAAATACAGGTGGGAGCCGCTATGAAAGAGATTGATAATCCACCGGATGACTTTGCTGTAAATGGCCGTGACCTTGTGACCGGTATTCCCAAGCAGATCATGGTTAGCTACCAGGAAATAGCCGAAGCGCTGGACAAGAGCATTTTCAAAATTGAAGAGGCTATTCTGAAAGCATTGGAGCAGACCCCGCCTGAACTGGCGGCCGATATTTACCGTCGCGGCTTGTACATAACTGGTGGTGGTGCTTTACTCCGCGGGTTGGATAAGCGTTTAAGTAACAAGATCAAGTTACCGGTACATGTGGCAGATGACCCCCTTAAGAGTGTGGTTAGGGGAACCGGTATTGCACTTAAGAACTATGACAGGTATCCATTTGTGATGAGATAAACGGAAGTCTGGGGTCGGTTCAATTAACCCGGCTTCTGACATCTGACTTCAGATTTCTATGAGAAACGTATTTCTCTTCATTCTTCGCTACAAAACCTTTTTCAGCTTCCTCATCCTGCAGGTAGTATCATTATGGTTTCTGTATACTTATAACAAATTTCACCGGGCCAGGTTTCTCGGCATAGCCAACGAAGTGACCGGCCGGGTAAATACACAGTATAACAAAGTAGAAGATTACTTTACACTACGGGAAGAAAACCGGAGGGTTCACCAGATAAATGATTCCTTGTTGAATTTGTTGCCTAAAAACTATGTGCGGGCAGACACCAGTGTTCAATTGGTGCAGGATTCCATTCCATTTGATACGCTGGGACATTACCGGCGTTATTATTTCCGTCCAGCTACCGTTGTTTATAATACTGTCAGCAGTCAGAAGAACTATATACAACTCAACAGGGGCTCCAATCATGGCATAAAAGATAATATGGCCGTGTTAAGCTCCGATGGCAGCGCTGTAGGAGTAGTAGTAGGTGTGAGCCCTAACTTTTGCCAGGTGATGAGTCTCTTGCATGTACAGCAAAAAGTAAATGCCTCGCTAAAGAAAAGCGGTGATTTCGGTACAATTGAATGGGATGGAAAAGATCCCCGTTTGCTAACGCTTAAAGGAGTTCCAAAAAGCATAGAAATAAAGACGGGGGATACAGTGCTGACGAGTACCTACTCCTTTAATTTTCCACCCGGGTACATGGTGGGTACAATAGCCGAAGTGGTAACTGATAAGAGTACTAATTTTTATGTGCTAAAAGTAAAACCAGGAGCAAAGTTTTACAGCCTGCAACAGGTATTTGTGGTGGAGAACCTTCAGTATGCTGAACAAACATCCCTGAACCAGGAGGCAAGAAAAAGAATTGAGGACCCTAAAAAGAACCCGAAGTGAGTGATTTATTAAGAAATATATTGCGGTTCGCTGTGCTGATACTGGTTCAGGTATATGTGCTGAACAAGGTTCCGCACCTGCATCGTTTTATCATTCCCTATTTATATTTTCTTTTTATTCTCTGGCTCCCATTTTCTGTTTCCCGCCAATGGTTACTCGTTATAGGATTTTTTACCGGCCTGGTACTTGATTATTTTACCATGACTCCCGGGCTACATGCTGCTGCCTGTTTGCTCATTGCATATGTCCGTCCTTTTTTGATCAGTATCCTTACTCCAAAAGATACAACCGAGTTCAACTACAGGGAACCATCGCCCAAAGCTATGCAGTGGACACCTTACCTTGTGTATGTACTGGTGCTTACCCTGCTTCATCATGGCTATATGGTCTTTCTGCAATGGCTGAGCTTTGGAAGTTTCCTCGATTTTATCATTAAAGTGATTGCTACCACAGGTATCAGCATGTTGCTCATCATTACCGTGGAATTGCTTTTTCCCCGTAAGCTGAAATTCAGGACAAATACGGCCTGACAATATTTTATCCGTTTCTTCCTGATAGAAAATTTTCTTAAATCAAATTTTATTTTCAAATAGATTTGGAAACGGGCTTTTGTAATTCGTACTTTGTACATCGATTAGCAATCTCTTTCCTCACCTCATAGTTTATTGTTTGTAGCATTCCATGTCTGTGTTTAACCAATCAAGAAGCCGTATCATTCGCATTATTTTCCTTATTGCTTTTGTGGTAATTATTGCACAGTTATTTTACCTGCAGGTAGTAGAAGGTAAATACAGACAGTTGGCTATGGACAATGCTGTTTTTGCGAAAGTGGTTTATCCAGAACGTGGGATCATTTTTGACAGAAAGGGTAAGGCTATCCTGAACAATACAATTATATATGACCTGATGGTCACCCCGGCAGAAGTAAAGGGAATTGATACACTGGAGTTTTGCCGCTTGATTGGCATAGATACGGCGGAATTTAAAAAAAGGATACTGGAAGCCAGGTTTAAAAATACTGCGGTAAGACCATCTGTTTTTAAAGGATTACTTACTAAAGAACTGCAGGCCCGGTTTGAAGAGAACAGCTGGAAATATCCTGGCTTCAACCTGGTAGAGCGGCCTTTGCGAACGTATCCCTTTAATGCGGCAGCACATATCTTAGGATATATCCGGGAAGCTGATACAAAGGATATAGAGAAATCAGGTGATTTTTACCGGCAGGGTGATTATATAGGTAAAACAGGCCTTGAAGCATATTATGAAAAAGTACTGATGGGACAGCGGGGGGTGCAGTACATGATCAAGGACAATAAAAACAGATTGGTTGGTCATTACGAAAATGGCGCTTTTGATACTGCATCTGTAGCTGGCCGGGGTCTGCGGACATATATTGATGTTGAATTACAACAACTGGCTGAAAAACTAATGTCGAATAAGGTGGGGGGTATAGTGGCGATAGATCCGAAGACAGGCGGAATTTTAGCTATGGTATCGGGTCCTAATTTTAACCCTAATGATCTCACAGGTTCAGAGGGGAGCAAGAATTACAGCCGCATGGTGCTTGATGTTACAGGTCCAATGCTTAACAGGGCAATTGGCGGAAGATATGAACCAGGCTCTACTTTCAAACCACTTGGTGCATTGGTTGCATTGAATGAAGGAGTGATCACTCCTTCCTATGGTTATCCTTGCGGGGGCAGGTACACTTTATGCGGGCACGGAAAACCTGCCTGTACCCATGCTGGCGGCGGACATGCTGCCAATGTCCGGTTGTCTATTGCTAATTCCTGTAATGCTTATTATGCCCATATTTACCGCTTAACAGTTGATAATCCAAAGTATGGTAATGTTAAAAGTGGCTACCTTAAATGGAGAGAGTATATGAATACCTTTGGATTAGGTGTAAGATTGGGGCTTGATCTCCCAAACGAGAATCCCGGATTCATAGCTGATACAGCTGTTTACAATAAAGAAAATGCAAATTACTGGACCTCCTGCACTAATCTTACCCTGGGGATAGGTCAGGATAAAATGCTGACAACTCCTTTGCAAATGGCGAATGCAATGTGTATCGTTGCCAACAGGGGTTATTATTATACTCCTCATTTTGTAGAAAAAATCGATGGAGAGACAGAAGAAGATACCGTACTGATGAATAAATTCCGGGTAAAGCATGATGTACTTACTCATATTCCCGATACTGCTTTCACGGCTGTAATAGAAGGTATGAATGATGTGGTAAAATTTGGTACCGCAAGAGTTGCACAGATTCCAAACATCGATGTATGTGCTAAAACCGGAACCGCAGAAAACTATACGATCCTTGATGGCAAAAGAATTAAACTGCCAAACAATTCCATGTTTGTTTGTTTTGCGCCAAAGGATAACCCTAAAATTGCAATTGCCGTATTTGTACAAAACGCAGGGTTTGGCGCCACCTGGGCGGGCCCTATCTCCCGTATCATGATTGAGAAATACCTGAACGATACGCTGATGACAAAAAGCAAGGCCGACCTGGAACGCATCGCTAATACCAACCTGATGCCAGCCTATTTCAAACGACTTCAGTATAAGGAAGACTCAATAAGGGCATACAACTGGTACAGGGATTATAAGGACAGCTCACTTATCAAAAGGTTCCTCAAACTATCGGCCTCCGTAAATAATCAAAAATCTGATCCTCCGGGAAGAAAGATGCCGGGGCAGCACAAAAAAGAAACTATGGCAGCGATAATGCCGGAAGAAAAAATATATCATAAACATGCAAACCCTGCTGCTGCATGAGGCAATCAAATCCTGCCATATCAAAAGGAATTGACTGGAGCCTGGTATGGATATACCTGCTCCTGGTATCTATTGGTCTCACCGCAATTTTTGCTGCAACGTACAAAGAAGGGGATGCCGTGGTTCAGAGTTTTATCAATTTTAAAACCGACTACAGCAAACAATTTTATTTCTTTTGCTTCTCTGCTTTACTTGGCTTTTTTATCCTGTTAACAGATAGTAAGTTTTTTGCTGCCACAGCCAACCTGTTGTATGCGGCCGGCATTGTAATGTTATTGCTCGTTTTTCCTTTTCATTCTCCCATTAAAGGAACAGAGTCTATCATTAAATTAGGTGCATTTAACTTTCAGCCGGCAGAGTTATGTAAGATATTTGTAGCACTTGCTTTAGCAAAATACCTGTCAAGACCCGAAACAGATTTTACAAAAACAAGATCCCAGTTGATCGCAGCCGGGATCGCTTTGTTTCCTGCCGCACTTACTATTATGCAGAGTGAGACAGGCCTGGCTCTTGTTTATTTTTCCTTCTTTATTGTAATGTACAGGGAGGGGCTGCCTTCTATTGTTTTGATAATTGGGTTTTCAATAGCTGCACTTATAGTAGCGACAATAGTAATAGAACCCAATACGCTGGCCATTATACTTACTGCTATCGCTGCATTTATTATCTA